>Ga0233430_1003502_pt1 | contig 15838 bp, 16 predicted proteins | sample SI_118_April2016_2_FD_179883 | JGI IMG/M metagenome (GOLD analysis project Ga0233430, IMG submission 179883) | Seawater microbial communities from Saanich Inlet, British Columbia, Canada - SI_118_April2016_150_MG | ecosystem: Environmental > Aquatic > Marine > Inlet | place: Canada: British... | reverse complement strand
TCACAACGGCGGCACCTATACGTGACGGCACAAAATAGCATTCGTAATAGCGATGGGAATTCAATCCCAGATAAGCCACCCTGTCACCAGGCCGCACACCCATGTCATAAAGGGCAGTCGCGAAACCCCAACAGCGTTCTTCGGTTTCTGCCCAGGTAAAGGTTCGCCCTTCATGCGTCAGCGACGGTTTGTCAGCGCTGTGCCAGGCGGCCTTGGTAATATAGTCGGCGATGCGGATCATATATGTTTGTCAGCCTCTGCCCACCAGCTCACGACCGATGATTTCGCGCATGATCTCGCCGGTACCACCGGCAAGGCGGGACTGGCGTCCATCCGCCCAGGCGCGAGCGATGGGGTATTCCCACATATATCCGTAACCGCCAAACATTTGCAGACATTTGTCGAGCAAATCACACATCATTTCAGTCGACAGCATTTTTGCCATGGCCGCGTCATTGGCTCCAAGTTTGCCTTCAACGTGCTTCGCCATACAATGATCAACAAAAATCCGCATCATCACTGCCTGGGATTTGATCTCGGCCAGTTTGAACCGGGTATTCTGGAAAGCACCGATTGGCTTGCCAAAGGCCTGGCGTTCGCGCACATAATCCAGGGTCCATTCCAGGGCAGCTTCGATCGTCGCGGAACAACGAATGGCTTGCAAAAGGCGTTCCTGCGGCAATTGCTCCATTAACTGTATAAAGCCCTTGCCCTCTTCGCCGACCAGATTGCTCACCGGCACCCGGACTTCATCGAAAAAGAGTTCCGACGTGTCCTGTGCTTTCCAGCCGACTTTTTCCAGATTGCGACCACGTTTAAAGCCCTTGCGATCGGCCTCCACAATGATCAGATCGACACCCTTTGCGCCGGCATCCGGGTTTGTTTTGCAGGCGACAATGATAAAATCAGCCAACTGGCCGTTGGAGATGAAAACCTTCTGGCCTGAAATGACGTATTCGTCACCATCCCGAACAGCTTTTGTTTTCATGTTTGCCAGATCTGATCCGCCCGAGGGGTCGGTCATGGCAATGGCCCCGATGGCCTCACCAGTGACCATTTTCGGCAACCATTTCAGCTTCAATTCTTCCGAGGCATAGTGCAACAGATAAGGGGCCACAATATCGGAATGCAGGGAAAAACCTGGCCCCGAGGCGCCGACCCTTGCCAGTTCCTCAAGGACAACAGCGCTGAACAAAAAGTCTGCTGACGGACCGCCATATTCTTCCGGGATTGTTGCACATAACAGCCCGTGTTCACCGGCCTGCAACCAGGCTTCGCGATCTATTTTGCCGTCTTTTTCCCACTGCTCGTGGAAAGGCACAATCTTGTCGGCAACAAATTTGCGCACCGAATCGCGGAAGACCTCATGGTCGCTGGAAAACAAATCTCTTTCAAACATGGCTTGGCTGCCCCTGGTCAAGGCTGGAAAAGACGGGAATGTAATTAGGATTGACTGAGGCGAATGTTACGGGCATGGTTATTAATAAGCAAGCGTATTATTAACACGCTCACTAACATGATTACTGAGACCCTTCATCAAGGGCCAATCCAGGAGAATGTGATGTCTGAAAATGGTTTATTGACCGGCAAAGTGGCGCTGGTAACGGGTGCCGGACGCGGCGTGGGCAAGGAAATTGCCTTGTTGATGGCGCAGCATGGCGCAAAAGTAGTGGTCAATGACCTGGGCGGTACCGGGGCAGGCGAGGGCGAAGACACCGCACCTGCCCAGGAAGTTGTCAATGAAATCAAGGCTGCAGGTGGAGAGGCGGTTGCCAATTTTGACTCTGTTGCTGATTTCAAGGCTGCCCACGGCATGGTCGAACAGGCTCAGGATGAATTTGGTGGTTTGAATATTGTTGTGAACAATGCCGGTATTTTGCGTGACGCCATATTCCACAAGATGACAGAAGAAGACTGGGATCAGGTTGTTTCGGTTCACCTGAAAGGAGCCTTCAGTGTCAGCCGGGCGGCAGCGGATGTATTCCGGGCGCAGGAATCCGGGCGCATGATCCATATGACATCGACCTCGGGATTGATCGGAAACTTCGGTCAGGCCAACTATGCCGCTGCCAAGCTGGGCATTGCGGCGCTATCAAAATCCATTGCTCTGGATATGGCACGTTATAATGTGACCTCAAATGCCATCGCACCCTTTGCCTGGTCTCGTTTGATTGGCACCATCCCCATCACCAACGAAGCAGAGCGCGTCCGCATTGAACGGATGAAACAGATGACACCGGCCAAAATCGCCCCTGTAATAGTGGCCTTGTCGGCGGATGCGGCCCAACATGTCAGCGGCCAGATTTTCGCCGTGCGTGGCAGCGAAGTGATGTTGATGGGACAATCCCGGCCTTTGCGTTCCATGGCGCGGCCCGATGGCTGGACGGCGGAAACTGTTCTTGAACATGTCTTTCCGGCGATGGAAACCGCATTTTACGACCTTGATCGTTCGGGTGATATCTTCACCTGGGATCCGGTTTAACTGGAGGCGTTCTTATGGCGTTTGACTACGATTCAATCAAAAACCGGCATTTCGAAGATGTCGAACAGACCTATTCCGTTCGCGACAGCATCATCTATGCCCTGGGCCTGGGCTTTGGCCATGATCCGCTGGACGAAAGTCAGTTGCCTTATTTGTTTGAGGAAGCTGACTTTGCAGCCGTGCCGACGTTCTCGGTTGTTCTTGCAGGTCCAGGATTCTGGGCGCGTGAACCTGACACCGGGATTGTCTGGCAAAAAGTTCTGCACGGCGAGCAGAAAATTGTCATCCACAAAACCTTGCCGCCTGCCGCAACCGTTATCGGCAAGACCAGTGTAAGTGAAGTTCTCGACAAGGGTGCCGACAAGGGTGCCTTGATCTATGTGGATCGCGAAATTTATGACAAGGCGAACGGTGATCATCTGGCGACCCTGACATCAACGACCTTTGCCCGTGGCAATGGCGGTTTTGGTGGTGCCAGTGGCCCGCAACCGCAACCGCATGTCCTGCCTGAGCGTGAACCAGATACCGTTTGTGATCTGCCCAGCCATGCATCAGCGGCCTTGCTGTATCGTTTGTCCGGGGACCTCAATCCCTTGCATATCGATCCGTCTGTCGCCAAAGGTGCAGGTTTCAAGGCACCAATTTTGCACGGCTTATGCAGCCTTGGGATGGCCGGGCACGCGGTTTTGCGAACCTATTGTGATTATGACGCGACCCGGTTCAAATCCTTGAAACTACGTTTTTCAAGCCCCGTCTATCCGGGGGAGACCATCCGCACGGAAATGTGGAAAGATGGCAATGTTGTCTCTTTCAGGGCACGTGTTGTTGAGCGCGACGTTGTCGTTTTGAATAACGGGTGTGTGGAAATCGACTAGAGTCCTCTCTATCGTCTGGCAAGACAGATATCCTCTGACAACGGATCACAATACAGGAGCATTTCATGGGACCGCTTGAGGGTGTTCGCATTGTTGAATTTGCCGGTATCGGGCCTGGCCCGTTTGCCGGCATGATGTTGGCCGACATGGGTGCAGAAATTCTGCGCATTGATCGCAAGGCCAAGGACAACCCGGATGCTGCGACACGCGGCAATCCCCAAAAGGATATTCCCTCGCGGGGACGGAAATCCATTGCTCTGGACCTGAAAAAACCGGGTGCCACAGAAACGGCACTTCGCCTGATCGAAAAGGCTGATGGCCTGTTTGAAGGGTTCCGGCCAGGCGTCATGGAACGGCTTGGACTGGGGCCTGAAGATTGCCACGCCATCAATGCCAAACTGGTTTACGGGCGCATGACGGGGTGGGGCCAGGAAGGTCCCCTGGCGATGGCTGCCGGTCATGACATGAATTATATCTCCTTGTCTGGTGCCTTGTGGGCCATTGGCGAGAAGGACCGCGACCCGGTGCCACCACTTAATTTGCTGGGGGATTTCGGGGCTGGGGGCATGATGCTGGCCTACGGCATGGTCTGCGCCTTGTTAAAAGCCCAGCGAACGGGCGTTGGTGATGTGGTTGATGCCGCGATCTGCGATGGCACAGCCGCATTGATGGCACCTGTTTACGCGCAGCTGGCCAAGGATGTCTGGGTAAACGAACGCCAGTCCAATCGCCTGGATGGTGCAGCGCCTTATTATCGGGTTTACAAATGTCGCGATGGTAAATGGGTATCTGTGGCGCCTCTTGAGCCCCAGTTCTTCGATGTGTTATTGCAGGTTCTTGAATTACCCGCAGAGCAGTTCACGGACAGATTGAACCCGGCGAGTTGGGCTGATCAGCACAAAATATTTGAAGAAATTTTTCTGACCAAAACGCGGGACGAATGGACGGTTCTGATGGAAGGGACGGATATCTGTTTTGCGCCAATCCTCGATCTGGTTGAAGCACCTGGCCATCCCCATAATGCGGCGAGGGGTGTTTTTGTTGATGCTCATGGCGTCTCGCAACCGGCACCTGCTCCCCGGTTTGCCAATTCCCCGGTCGAAATGCCCGGCCCTCCGCCAGCGCCTGGTGAACACCGCGATACGGCTTTGCAAGGCTGGGGTTTTGCGGAAGACGAAATTGCAGAATTGATTGAAACAGGTGTGATGTAGGCCTGGTATCAATTGACAGGGCTATCCAACTTCATCTATTTTGTTAACATGTTATCTAAAATAGATGAAACCGGGAGATCCTCTTGTTAGACAAAAGCCAGATCAGCGAAATCGCTGCGAAACTGAAGGACGCGGAAGCCAAACGTGTTCAGATCGGGCACATCTCGCAGGCCTGGCCTGATATCACGATCGAAGACGCCTACGCGGTTCAGCGTGAACTTGTGGCCCTGAAATGTGCAGAGGGTCGCAAGATTGTTGGTCACAAGATCGGCCTGACCTCCCGCGCCATGCAAATGTCGGTTGGAATCAACGAACCCGATTATGGCGCTTTGCTGGATGACATGGTTTTCGAAGAAGGCAGTGACATTCCTCATGACCGCTTTGTGGAACCCCGGCTTGAGGTCGAACTGGCCTTCTTTCTTAAAGATCGTCTCGAAGGACCAGGGGTGACAATTACCGAAGTTCTCGCGGCGACAGATTATATCCAGCCAGCCCTTGAAATCATCGATGCCAGAATTTTGCGCAATGATCCGGAAACCGGCGCGCCCCGCAAAGTCATGGATACAATTTCCGACAATGCCTCGAATGCCGGTATTGTTCTTGGGGGCAGACCCGTCAAGCCGGATGCTATTGATATGCGCTGGGTATCTGCATTGCTGTATCAGAACGGTGTGATCGAGGAAACCGGTGTTTCCGCTGGTGTCCTCAACCATCCAGCCAAGGGTGTGGCCTGGCTTGCCAATAAATATGCTGCTCATAAGATCGGCCTGGAACCGGGTCAGATTATTTTGTCAGGGTCTTTTACACGCCCGGTATTTGTTCATCCAGGAGACACCTTGCATGCAGACTATGGCCCCCTTGGATCGGTCGCATGCCGGTTTGTTTGACAGCAAAATTGCGAACAAAAGGTATTAGATTTTTTCTTCAACCTCAGACAACAAGCGGTGCAACTGGTCCATCTTTTTGCTGCCGATCCGGCCTTCGATATCGAGATATTCCGCCTCTGATTGCTGCCCAATCAAGGCAACCAGGGCCGCACCCTTTTTTGTGATCGACAACATAAAGGCGCGCTGATCTTCCTTCTCGATCCGCCGAGTTATCAACTTTCGACCCTCCAACCCCTTGATTGTACGGGATAAACTTGGTGGGCTAAGCAAGGTCATTTTTGATACATCGACCGCGCGTAATTCTTTTGCCGTCGTCAGGGCTCGCAAAATCCTGAATTGTTGTTCGGTGACATCATGGGATCGCAGGATGGGACGGAACCTGTTCATCACGGTATCGCGTGCCCGCAACAAAGCCATCGGCAGGGAGCGGCCATAACCTCGAAAAGTTGCTTGGCGGTTTGTGTCGCTCATGCCGGAAACTCGTCTGCTATTTGATTGCGTAGAATACCTACACCTTCAACTTCAACTTCGACAACATCACCGGGCTTGAGATATCTTGGCGGATCGAAACGCGCCCCGGCACCGGTGGGTGTGCCCGTCGCGATAATGTCTCCGGGATGCAGTTCTGTGAATGTCGATATGTAGTTGATCAGATAAGGTATGGGGTACATCATACTTGCAGTGGTGTCGTCCTGGCGAACTTCATCGTTGACCCGTGTCGTGACGCGCAGGTCCAGCATATCCGGCATTTCGTCCATGGTGACAAACCAGGGGCCCATGGCACCGGACCGGTCAAAGTTTTTGCCTTGCGTGACATTGAACTTGGCATGGCGGATCCAGTCGCGAAGTGTGCCTTCGTTCATGATGGTCACCCCGGCAACATGATCCAAAGCCTGGTCTTCAGGAATGCGGCGTCCTGACTTGCCTATGACCAGGACGATTTCCCCTTCATAATCCAGCTGATCAGATTCAGGTGGGCGATGGATATCTTCTCCATGCGCGACCAGGGATTGCGGGGTCCGCATGAACAGGGACGGAAAACTGGCCTCTTTACTGCCATCCTTGTATTCGGCGTTGCGATTGGCGTAGTTGACACCAACACATATGGTCATGCGCGGATTGGTGACAGGACGCAACAGGGTCACATCCGCAAGGTCATAGTCGCCCGTTGATCCTTCTGCGGCCTTCTGCAATTCGGGCAAGGCATCTGCTTCCAGGACGGCGCGCATATCGGCATAGCGATCCGAGAATGATTTTGACAGATCAACAACCCGGTCACCTATGACCGCCCCGTAACCCGCTACGCCAGATTTTTCGAATGATATGAACTTCACGTTCCGAACTCCTGTTTGTCGGCCACCAGAACAATATGTCTTGACCGCATGGATATTGAGATGTTATTTAACATAACAATAGTTAACATATCAACTTGTTTTTACATGTCAGGAGAACCCGGTGCCCCATTTCATCGTTGAATATTCTGCCAACCTGACCGACAAGGTTGATATCCCGGATGTATTGACAGCAGTGCATACTGCTGCCCTTGAAACAAAGGTTTTTCCGGTTGGTGGACTGCGGGTCAGGGCTTTTCGTTGCGATGATTATCTGGTGGCAGACGGCCATCCTGATAATTGTTATTTGCATATGACCTTGCGCATGGGGCAGGGGCGGGATGCAGAAACAAAAATGGCTGCCGGTGAGGCTGTCTTTGCTGCCCTGTGTGACAGCATGGCAGATGCCTTCGATAACAATGCCCTGGGTATATCATTTGCCATTGAGGAACTGGATCCAGTGCTCAATTTCAAGAAAAATAATTTGCATGAGATCGTCGCGGCCAGAGCTGCGGGCAAGGAATAACAATGTCGAAATTGAATGAAAACCTGGCTAAAGCCGAAGCCTACCTTGCGCAGTTCAAGGACTCCGGTGTCCTGAACCTGATCAATGGTCAGTCCCTGCCGTCTTCCTCTGGTGAGACGTTCGAGACGATTTCGCCTGTCGATCTGAAACCTCTGGCATCTGTCGCACGCTGTACCGTCCAGGATATCGACAGCGCCGCCAAAGCTGCATCAGATGCCTTCCCGGCGTGGTCTGCTGTTCCGGGTAAGGAGCGCAAGGCGATCCTGCATCGCATCGCCGACGCCATTGTCGAACGGGCCGAGGAAATCGCCTTTCTGGAAAGTCTGGATACAGGACAATCCATCCGGTTCATGTCCAAGGCCGCCATTCGCGGGGCCGAAAACTTCCGGTTTTTTGCCGATCATGCCCCCGGTGCCCGGGATGGCAAGACGCTTTATGGCCCGAACCAGATGAACTTCACCTCCCGCAAACCCATCGGGCCGGTTGGTGTTATCACGCCCTGGAATACACCGTTCATGTTGTCGACCTGGAAAATAGCACCTGCCCTGGCAGCGGGTTGCACGGTTGTGCACAAACCGGCTGAATTTTCACCTATCACAGCCCGGTTGCTGGCGGAAATCGCCCTGGAAGCCGGGCTGCCAGCTGGGGTCTGGAATACGGTCAACGGGTTTGGCGAAGATGCAGGCAAAGCCCTGACCGAACATCCTGACATCAAGGCGATTTCTTTTGTCGGTGAATCACGAACCGGGCAGATGATCATGGCCCAGGGTGCGCCGACGCTAAAACGCGTGCATTTTGAACTGGGGGGCAAAAACCCTTGTGTCGTTTTCGCCGACGCTGATCTGGAGCGCGCCGTCGATGCGGCGGTTTTCATGATCTATTCCCTCAACGGGGAGCGCTGCACATCTTCCAGCCGCTTGCTGGTTGAAGACAGTATTTATGACGACTTCACCGCAGAAGTGGCCAAACGGGCAGCGAACATCAAGATCGGTCATCCACTTGATCCTGAAACCGTTGTTGGCCCCCTGATCCACCCGACGCATGAAGATAAGGTTTTGTCCTATTTCGATATCGCGCGGGAGGAAGGGGCAACAATTGCAGTAGGCGGTGCCAAGGCAAGTGATGCACCAGGTGGCGGCTGTTACGTGCAGCCAACCCTGTTTACCCAGGCCCGTAATGATATGCGCATTGCCCAGGAAGAAATCTTTGGCCCGGTACTGACGGCTATTCCCTTCAAGGATGAAGCCGAAGCGCTGCAATTGGCCAACGATGTCGACTACGGCCTGGCGGCCTATCTCTGGACCGGTGATGTCACCCGCAGCTTGCGCTTTGCCGATGCCCTGGATGTCGGCATGATCTGGGTAAATTCAGAAAATATTCGCCACCTCCCGGCACCGTTCGGCGGCACTAAATCTTCCGGGATCGGACGTGACGGCGGCGACTATTCCTTTGATTTTTATATGGAAACCAAGAATGTGGCGATAGCCACGGCAGAACATAAAATCCCGAAACTGGGTGGTTGATCGAACAAGGAGTAACGCTATGGGAAAGCTGGCACTGGCCGCAAAAATTACACATGTTCCCTCGATGTATCTGTCGGAGCAACCGGGCAAACATCACGGCTGTCGCGAGGCGGCCATCGAAGGACACCGGATTATTTCGCGTCGTTGCCGTGATCTTGGCGTTGATACCATTGTGGTGCTGGATACACACTGGCTGGTCAATGCGGGCTACCACGTCAACTGCACCAAAACCTTCAAGGGCACTTATACCAGCAACGAATTGCCGCATTTTATTCAAAATCTGTCTTATGAATATGATGGCAACCCGGCCCTCGGTCGCTTGATTGCGGAGGCCGCAACTGCGGACGGTGTGCACACACGCAGCCATGAAATAGACAGCCTCAATCTTGAATACGGTACCCTGGTGCCGATGCGTTATATGAATGAAGACCGCCACTTCAAGGTTGTTTCCATTCCGGCCTGGTGCGCCTTGCACAGTCTGGATGACAGTCGCATCTTCGGTGCGGCCATGTTGAAGGCCATTGAAAAAAGTGACAGCACCGTCGCTGTTTTCGCCAGTGGATCCCTGTCACACCGTTTCAATGACAATGGCAGTCCGGAAGAAGCGATGCATCAGATCAGCGATGAATTTTATGCCCAGGTCGATCACCGGGTGGTGGAGCTATGGAAAGCCGGTGACTTCAAGACTTTCTGCGCCATGTTCCCGACATACGCCAAGGCCTGCGTCGGCGAAGGTGGCATGCATGATACGGCCATGCTGCTGGGCATGTTGGGCTGGGATAAATACGACCACGGGGTCGAGGTTCTGACAGATTATTTTCCAAGTTCTGGCACCGGTCAGATCAACGCCATTTTTCCGCTTTAGATTTTCATTCCAGGATACGTGAGGACGCCATGACCAGAACCATGAACCCGGACGAACTGAACGCCTACAACGAAGATGGTGTTGCCGTTTTACGAAATGCCATCAGCGCTGACTGGGTGGCACGTATGAATGATGTTATCGATCAGCAACTGGCTCAACCCAGCAAATGGGGTAACGACGCCAACCCTGGTGCCAAAACCAACCGGCATTTCTCTGACCGGTATCAATGGCAGGACAACGCCGAAATCAACGCCTACATCCATGAAAGTGGCTGCGCCGGACTGGCAGCACAGGCCATGGGCAGTGAAACCGCGCGTTTTTACTTTGATCACCTGTTGGTCAAGGAACCTGGCACAGCCAATCCAACACCGTGGCACCAGGATGTGCCTTACTGGCCGTTTCTGGGGTCGCAAATCTGCTCCATCTGGCTGGCGCTGACACCCAGCACCGTGGCCAGTAGCGCCATGGAATTTGTTCGCGGATCACACCTGGACGGCAAATATTATATGCCCGAAGCCTTTACCGGCGACACGGATGCCAATGCCGCATGGATGGCCGGTGGAGATGGTGAAAAATGCCCGGACATCGCCAACAGCCGGGATGAATTCGATATTATCGGCTTTGACATGGCGCCAGGAGATGCTGTGATATTTTCCGCCTGGACACTGCATGGGGCAGGGGGCAATGCCTCGGCAGATACCCGCCGTGCCGCCATTTCCACGCGCTGGCTGGGCGACAATGCGATCTGGCATCCGCATACCGGTGCCGATCCGACGGTAACCCAGGAACATGTCTCGGTTCAGCCCGGACAGCCGCCCCATGACGATAAGGTTTTCCCAAAAATCTGGCCGCTGACCTGACTTCGGTGTAGAATACGGGGTAATTCTGCATAGTAGTCTGGAGTAGTAAACCCGGTGGAAACAGACCTGATCCTGATGATCCTCGCTGCCTTTGGTGCGGCGACGCTGCAGTCCGCCACGGGGATCGGATTTGGTATTATCGCCGGGCCTGTTTTGCTGATGCAGCTTAATTCCGGAGCGGCGATCCAGATCAGTATTTTGCTGAATATTCTGATTTCTGTGGTGTTGGCACCTTCAATCCGTGCCGGCGTTGATAAAAAACTTTTGTCCAGATTTCTCATGGGCAGTGTCGTTGGCTTGCCGCTTGGCTTCTACGTTTTTCTGGTCGTGGACGCCAACATGCTCAAGATCATGGCGGGAGTGGCGATCCTGGTCACCATGTTTTTTGTCCTGCGGAACAATCGTAAATCTGCACAACCCGATAAAGACCCCTCCAGCGCACGCGGTTCGCTGCCAATTGGTGTTGTTTCCGGCTTGATGGGCGGCTGCCTTGCCATGCCAGGGCCCATTCCGGCCGCCTGGATGAACATCAGCGGCTACGACAAGGCGACCGTTCGCTCAACCATCCTGATGTTGTTCATTATTTCCTATTCGGCGGCGCTGCTTTTGCAATTGTCGCTGGCCGAAATCACGCAGGACACCTGGTGGACGACGCTTAAACTGGCGTTGCCAACGGTCGCGGGAATCTATTTCGGGCGGATGCTGGTTGAGCGGATTACCGAACAGGTCTTTTTCATCCTGATTGTCGGCGTTCTTGCCCTGACCGCTGTGATGCTGTTTTCGACAGTCCAGTTTCAAAGCATTTGATCAGGCAACGTTCTCCAGGGGACCGGCCTTCAAATAGGCTTGCTTGCCGTAAATCAGCGGCGACTGATTAGTCGCGAGTTTGCAGGCGACGATCTGACCACTGAATACGGTATGGGTCTTGGTGTCCATCCACTGGTCTACGTCGCAGACAAATACGGCGAGACCATCATTCAAAACGGACAAGCCTGACTCCGTTATTTTCCAGTCACCTTCAGACAGAAATTTTTCATCCAGGGATTTTTGCCCGGCGAAATTGTTGGCAATCTGCTGCTGGTCTTCTGTCAGCAAATTAACGGCAAATTTTCGGGTTTCCATAATGAATTTATGTGTGCGATTGCTGCGGTTCACACATATCAGCATGGAGGCCGGGTCCGCGGACAACGATGTAACGGCTGTTGCGGTCATGCCGGAGCGTTCACCATCGCAGGTCGCCGTGATCACGGTTACCGTCGATGCAATAAGCTGCATACCGGCGCGAAAGTGCTCGTCTGTAATCGTATCAAGTTCCACAACACACCTCACGATACCAATTGTTGACAGGATGAATGCCTGGCTTTCTCGCTCATCAGTGCGGACATCAATTGTTCTTTGGCGCGCCAGGCAATCAAATCCTCAATTGCGCCGATTTTCAATTCATGTTTGGCGGCAAATAATGTCAGATCAGGCAGGCGGGCCATGGTGCCGTCTTCATTCATGATTTCACAGATCACAGCGGCCGGTTTCAGACCTGCAATGACGGCCAGGTCTACTGAGGCTTCCGTGTGACCGGCACGTTCGAGGACGCCGCCATCGCGGGCAATCAGGGGAAACAGATGCCCCGGTGATACCAGGTCGCCTGCATGGCCGTCTTCCTGCAGCAATACGTCGATGGTTGTCGCGCGATCACCGGCTGAGATACCGGTTGAAATGCCATGCTTTGCATCGATGGAAACCGTAAACGCGGTGCCGTGCGGGTCTGTGTTGTTTCCTGTCATGGGGCCAAGTTCAAACTGGTCTGCACGTTCTTCTGTCAGGGTAAGGCAGATCAATCCGCAGCCCTGTCGGGCCATAAAATTGATCTGGCTGGCATCCGCATGTTCGGCGGCGATGACCAGATCCCCTTCATTTTCCCGGTCTTCGTCATCTACCAGTACAACCATTTTCCCGGCTTTGATGTCCGCGATGATCTCCTCGATGGGTGATATGGGCGAACCTTCAGAGCGATTATCGTTGGAAAGAAAGTGAGTATTCATCGGATGTCTCCTTGGTGAAGGCCGGGATTGCGAAGCAGGATTTGATGAGATTGGGGTCGCGTAAATTGTGAAATTGGCAAAATTTTTTTATCGGCAACGAATCTCAGCAACCGGAAGTGGCTTTGAAGTTCACCTGAAAGCCCGTGTCAGGCTTCCAGGTGGTTGCTTCAGAAACACCGTGTTTATTTAGCTTCCGGTGGCACAAGAGCGTCGGCAATTGTGAAGCCGGCTTCCTTGTAATATTTGTAGGCACCGATATGCAGCGGCATATTCATCTGCATCAGGGCCGTTTCCTTGTTAATGGAACTCATCCATTTGGCGGTCGCATGAACTTCGTCAAGATGTTCCCAAAATGCCTTTGTCATGTCATAGGCAACTTTTTCGCTCATCCATCTGTTTGTGCCCAAACCAACCCAGCCTGTAAGCGTGGTAACGGGCTTTTTGTTGACCTGATTGGGGTAGATACCAGCGGGGATTGAAAAGACGGCCCGTCCTGGGAACGCGAACATCTTTTTCACAGCTTCGGTTTTCATGGCCTCTGCCGGAATACCCAGGAAACGGATTTTGTTCACAAGTGCAAACTGTTGGATGATCGGGCTCGGCACAGTTGTCGGTTGGAACATCACATCCATTTGACGATCAACAAATGCTGTCGCAGCTGTTTGCCAGTCGAATTTAACGGCTTCAAAGTCAACACCTGGCTTGTAACCTGTTGCACCGGCAACCATCAGCGTCGTGGTCCGGGCCGCAAGTGAGCCTGGAGGACCGAGGAAGACCTTTTTGCCCTTGATATCTTTCAGGGATTTGATTCCGGAACCTTCATAGACAACGACATGATAGGGGCCAGAACCATAGTTGATCAGGCCGCGTAGTTCCTTGACCATCTGATCCGAGTTTTTGACCTTTTTGTACATGGCCATTTTTTTGCGCATGAAAAAGTTCACGGCAGGGGACGTTGTAAACAGATCAACACGTTTGTTGGCTGAATCAATGGCTGATTTTGTACCTGGTTTACCCGTGGACACCTGAATTTTTACGTCAGTGTACTTTTGTACAACTGTCGAATAGGCGATGCCGAACTGTCCGATGGAACTACCGGCGGGAAAGGCATCCATTTTAAGATATACATCTTTTGCAATTGCCGTTGTCGCCACCACCGTCGACAAGCCAACTGCACTGATGATCGCAGTTTTCATAAAGTTCATTTTAAAAATACTCCTGATTGATCACTTTGGTTTCCTTCGATCGTCACCCATCTGCCGACGCTGACAGTGGCTGATCATTTTTGCGTGCTGTCCTGAAACTCAGGGCGATAATGACAAGGCCCAGCACGAAGGCCCCTAGTTGAAAATTCGCGAATACCGTCAACACGGCGAAGCCGCAGACAGCACGGGCAAGCCTTGACCAGCCCGATAAATGTGAGAATTCAAAGCCGACGACGGCTGTTGAAATCAGCCAGATCGCCAGCATCAGGCGGGCCATGACCCAAATGAAGCTTGTCCAACTGAAATCCAGCACCAGCAGTAAGCTGGGTTCGTAGACGAATACGAACGGGATGATAAAGCCGACAAAGGCCAGCCCCAGCGCCTTCATGGCCGTTGTAATCGGATTGGCCTCGGCAATGGGGGCTGCCGCGATCGCCGCCAATGCGACCGGCGGGGTTATGGCCGACAGGATGCCGAAATAAAATATGAACAGGTGCACGGAAAGGACCGGAAGTCCCAGCAACTTGATTGTCGGTGCCAGCACCAGGGCAATAATCAGGTACGCAGGCAATGTGGGCATGCCCATGCCCAGGATCAGGCACGTCACCGCTGCCAGCGCCAGCGCCAGAAACAGGCTGCTGGTGCCCAGTTGTGAAATTTCCGTGGCGAATTTAATACCAATTCCGGTCAGGTTCAAAACCGCCAGCAAGACGCCGATGGTCCCGACGGCCATCATGATCTTGGCACCGGCGACACCACCCCGGGCGAGGGCCGTATAAAGTCTGCCGGGATTGGCACGTAGTGCCGGATTAAGCAAAAGGCTGAAGCCAACCGCTGAAACACAGGCCCAGAAGCCTGCCATTGAAGGTGAACGCCCTGAAATCAACGTGGCCATAATGAACACGATCGGGCCAAACAGCATGATGGATTTCAGCATGTCACCCGGCAATATTGTCTGGCGCTCGGTCTTGTCCAGTTTGCGGATACCCAAACGACCCGCTTCCAGACTGACGGCAATGAAGAGACTGCCGTAATAAAGCAGTGCGGGAAGAGATGCTGCGATACAGATTGTCAGATAAGGCACACCGGTCAGGTCAGCCATCAGGAAAGCCGCTACGCCCATAACCGGCGGCATGATCTGGCCACCTGTCGACGCCGCTGCTTCTACGCCACCGGCGAAGGCACCACTGAAACCACGCTTCTTGATCATGGGAATGGTGAAGGCGCCGGTGCCAACGACATTGGCTGTTACACTGCCGGAGGTCGCGCCAAACAAACCGCTGGCGACAATAGCTGCGTGGGCAGGGCCGCCGCGTGTGCCGCCGGTTACGGCGAATGCAATCCGGATCAGAACTTCACCAGCACCCGTCCCTTCCAGCAAGGCACCAAAGACAATAAAGATCAGGATCAGGGAAAGGACAATGCCGGTCGGGATGCCAAAGACACCCTGAAATCCATACCAGATCAATTCCATGGACTGTTGTAAATCAAACCCTGAATGCTGGAAAATCCACGGCAAGTCCTGGCCGAACAAACAATAAAGCAGTGACAGGCCACCTACCACTGACAGCACAAGACCGAAAGAGCGACGAGTTAGTTCCAGCAAAACCATGATGGCGCCTACGGCCGCCCAAAGATCAACTGTCGAAAATTCAGCGATCAGGTTTTCCATGTCGTCAATGGCATCAACAAACCGCCAGCAAGCAAAGCCCATGATGATGGCGCTGGCCCCGTCCACCAGCCAGAAAAGGTGGTTGAGAAAAATGTTGTCGCTGGGGAATTCCCTGGCCAGCGGCATGGCACCGATTGCGATCAAGGTGCAAAAAAACAAGGCTGCAGCACGGTGAACACTCGGCTCCCAGCCACCGTAAAAAGCGACATAAATCGCCTGCAAGGCCAATGCGAAGGCCAGCATCTTTGCGATATTACTGACGTGACGGATTGGAAGACTTGTCATGTTCTTTCAATCCTGTCGGCTGTTCCATTGGGAAATATGGGGGAATGAAGCGTAGACGAGACGGCGATGGCGCGCGA
>Ga0233430_1003499_pt1 | contig 15845 bp, 11 predicted proteins | sample SI_118_April2016_2_FD_179883 | JGI IMG/M metagenome (GOLD analysis project Ga0233430, IMG submission 179883) | Seawater microbial communities from Saanich Inlet, British Columbia, Canada - SI_118_April2016_150_MG | ecosystem: Environmental > Aquatic > Marine > Inlet | place: Canada: British... | reverse complement strand
CTTCCACCTCCTCAGGGCCGGCATTATCGTAATTGGTGATAACACTCAACGTTGGAAATGTGATTTCCGGCATCAGATCGATGGGGAGTCGATTGAGCGCAACGCCACCCAGGATCAGCACGATCAACATCACCATGGTGGTAAAGACCGGCCGGTTGACGGAAAATCGTGAAAGTTTCATGACCGTGGCTTTTGTTTTTTGATTGACGGCTTCTTTTTCCCTGTGCCGGGGATCATAATGCCAGAGCCGTCTTCGAGCAGGTGTTGCCCAAGTGTTACCACATGACCCTGTAGAACGGGTTTGATGATTTCGGCCTGGCTATTCTCAGTAATGCCCACCTCGACCGGAACAAAGGTCGCTTTTTTATTCTTCAGATCTGCCAGGAACACCCCGACAGTGTTATTTCTTTTTACCAGGGCGGTCAGAGGGACAATCTGACTGTTGTTATGTGTATCAAAATGAATCAGAGCGCGAATAAACAGACCCGGCCGCAGCAACCGCTTGATGTTAGGGATCTCAATCTCAACTTTCGCTTCCCTGGATGTCTCCTTAATCAACGGGGAAATCCGGGTAATCTTTCCGTTGAACCGTTTCTTCCCGAGTGCGTCAGCCATGATAACAGCTGTTTGTCCGATTTTCAGCTTAAAATAATCTCTTTCCGTGATGTTAATAACGGCTGTCAACGAGGAAATATCTAAAACTGAGACAATTTGTGCATTGGGACTCAGCAGGGCACCTTCATCCACAAAACGCTCTCCCACCACCATACCCGTTTGCGACGCATTCCAAAGTATCTTGACTTGGGTATAAGAGAGTCTGATCCTTGAGACCTCAACCGCCGCCTGTTTTTCCGCCAATTGGGCTTTGGCCGTGCGGTGTTTGGCCTGTTGGTCCGAATACTTGACTTCAGCGGCATCCAGCTCAGACACCGATACCATTTTGGACGCACGCAGCTTTCTCATGCGCTTTAATTCCCGTTTGCTTAATTTCAAACCGCTGATGCTGGACGCCTGGTTGGCCCGCGCCACTTCCATATGTGCCATGGCCTGCTGCAACTGAAGCTCGAACTCTTCATCATCCAGCAGAGCGATCAATTGACCGGGTTTGACATTGTCACCAATATTGACCAGGAGTTTTTTAAGGCGGCCGGTTATTTTAGGCGCCACGATGAATCGCGATTTCGGCTTCAACGATCCAGTAAACACACCCATTTCCCGGATCGTCCCCTTGCGGATCCTGGTGATTTCGACCGGAACCTGCCGTTTCATGCGCCTACGCGAAAAACTTGCAGCCGGGTCCTGGATTTTTTGGTAGACTTTCCAGCCGGTCGCGATAATCAGCAGGTAGAGCAGTAAAAGAAAAAATTTTTTCATGATAGAATCGCCGGGACAATCATAACAAGTGAATCATTCAGTCTTACATTATATCATTGAAGCTAAAAAAATATAGTCTCTCCAACCGAATTTTAATTTTTTCCGGATCTGGTTTGATATAAGAATTGATGTCATCACTGTCACAGGTATAAAGTCAAGTCTGCCCCTTTCAAAATCATTCATTTCGGCATATCGTGCCTCACCAATAGCGGATCGAGCCCTGTAACGGTTCATTCCCAAAACAGGGCCTCCGATTGAGCAAAAAAGAAAGAAATAGCAGGTACGTACTGGATGAAAAAGCAGGCATGTGTGGTGATGTAGAGAAAAGATCAAACGAAAAAATTACATGAGAAACTCAAAATCAGACCCAGTTTTTAAAACAATGTGGAAATCAAGGATTGACATTAAAAAAGTGATTACCTATTATCTCAGTTATCCCGCCTATAATCAAATTTAGTTTAATTATAGGCGGAAAATTTGTTAGCAAAATCGCCCTAAATGATATTTTTATTAGTTATAGGCTAAAAATTTCGGAGGTGTTTATGTTTGTCGGCAGGGAAAGAGAGCTGCAAAAAATGGATGGAATTATACGAGCAGACCGGGCGACAATTGGGGTAATTTATGGAAGGCGGCGAATCGGCAAAAGTGAATTGATTAAAAAAGCGTTCGAGAAAAAGCGAATGTTGATATTCGAAGGTCTGGAAAATAGACCGAAGCGTGCCCAGATTGATGCCTTCATTATCCAGCTGACTTATCAAACCGGTCATGGGGTAGGGAAAAGCAACGTGAAATCATGGCGAGAAGCGTTCATGATTTTATATGATTACTTGAAAGACAATCCCGCTCATCTTGCATTTGACGAATTTCAGTGGATGGCAAATTATCGTCATGAAATCGTCGCGGACTTAAAAATGGTTTGGGACTTGTATCTTTCAAAAATAAAGGGGATTACGCTTATACTTTGCGGTTCCATTGCCTCATTTATGATAAAAAAAGTTCTGAAATCCAAAGCACTATACGGGAGAACGGATTTGGAAATCCATTTAAAAGGTTTTTTGCTTCCCGAAACTGCTGAAATGTTGAAAAACAAAGGATCAATCGAAGTTATTGAAGCGCAAATGATGTTGGGCGGTGTTCCCAAATACCTGAACTTGGTCATGGATCAGCCATCCGTCCACCACGCCGTCGGAGAATTAGCATTTACTGAGACAGGATACCTAAAGGGAGAATATGAGCGTATATTCACAAGTCATTTTGGCAAAAGACCGGAGTATGAGAGGACGATAAATTATCTTTCAAAGCATCCTTACGGTGTTTTTCGCAAACAAGTTTCAGAAGAGATCGATGTTGTGCCAGGTGGTGGTTTGACTGAAATTCTGAATAATCTTGAATCGGCCGGTTTTATTTCTTCTGAAACGCCGTTCCATAAAAGCTCAAACTCTCGCCTGTTGAAATATCGTTTATCGGATGCATATCTTCGCTTTTACTTTGCCTTCATCAAACCTAATCTTAGGAAAATAGAATCCGGAATTCCGAAAAACATGTTCGGGCAAATCAATCAAACAGGTCTTTATTTCACCTGGATGGGACGAGCTTTTGAGTATTTGTGTATGGATCATGTTTCAAAAATCAGTGAAATATTGGGATTTTCAGGTATCGAATTTACGTTTGGACCTTTTTATGAATCACAAACCAGGGAAACGGCAGGGATTCAGGTAGATATTGTATTCGACAGGAAAGACAACGTGATAACACTTATTGAAGCCAAATACTCAAGAAATCCAATTGGATTATCAATTATTCAGGAGGTTGAAAGAAAAGTTGAAGTTCTGAAACAAAAATTCAAAAGGAAAACAATTCAAAGGGTGTTGATCTCGCAAAGTGAACCTACCAAAGAACTCTTAGCATCAGGGTATTTCTATCGATTCATAACGCCCGATGAATTATTATAACCCGAGCCGGAGATGTTCGATATGGGGCACATCGGCATTGCGTGCTATATGGTGGAGAAGGGACTGCTCGCCGGGTGAAGGCGAAATCTGTATTCTCAGTTCAGATACCTTACTTCTCGGCAGATTGTCTGCCGATATATGGGCAGAAGCACGATGATATTGATTGTTTGCCTATAGATCACACAGCAGCTCCGCGGCAGGGCCGGCAAACATCAAGTCGAAGGTGCTAAAGTGGGCCTGGCCCACATGCTGGGAGGCACGGTCACCGGCCTGGAAGCTGGCGCCTGCTGTATCCATATTCTATCAAACTGAAATTGCTGAACCAGGCGCATAATAAACGGAGAATTCAACATGACAGAAAAGGTCCCGATCCGAAATGATCTCTTTAAAGAAGGCAAAACCGGCGCGATACTACTGGCCAACAAATGTACGGCCTGTGGACAGATTTTTTCCCCAGGGCCAAATTTTGCCTGAGCTGTGTTCATGAAACAATGGAAGACATTGAGCTCAGCCAGCGCGGCGTACTATACTCCTATACCATTGGACATATGCCCTCGTCCCGTTTTAAACCCCCTTATGCAATCGGGTATATCGATCTGCCGGAAAAAGTCCGGGTCTACACTCCCTTCGTCATAAACGAGAGCCAGCCATTTAAAATCAGCATGGAAATGGACGTTTTTATCGATACGCTCTGGGAGGAAGACGATAAGGAAGTCATCGGTTACAAGTTTAAGCCGACAACCTCCTCCAAATAGACAAGGCCGGTGTCAGCTTGATTATCGCGCGACACCGGCCTTGTAAACCGCAGCACCTTCACAGACCAACCATCAACCAATTCAGCACTTTTCGTTCAAAGCCTATTTTAGTTTCTTGACCGTATAGAGGTGATCCATATAGTGCCTGAGGGTCAGATAGGTGTAGTCAATATCCTTATTCATGGCATAGATCATCTTCAATCCTAACAACGGCACTGTCGCCGGATCTTTGTAATCCAACTCGTGGATCTTTTTCAAGACTTTGAGACGCGGAGGAAGGTCAATCATGACGGCCTGTTGATCAACCAGCTGGTCCATCAGTTTTTTGTTGGGACGATTGTTGTAGGGTGTGTAAAAGCCGGTGCTCCTGAAGCCCAGAACCATGCGCCAGATTGGATCTATTGTTCCCGGCCAGGTAAAGAGATCCATATGTCCCATACGTTTATCCCGTTTCATCGCATAGGTCATGTAAGTCCCAAACTCCAACTGTTGCAGTTTAACCGTCACACCCACATCCTTCATATAATGCTGGATGGAGATCGCCACCAGGGACGCGTTGGGAATGGCCAGGGAATAACTCAGCGTCAACTCGGTTCCCGGTTTGTAACTGGATTCCTTTACCAGCCGGCGGGCCTTGGCCGGATCGAATTCCCATTTAACCTTTGCATCCTGACCCCATTCATGCCAATCGACAAACATGTGATGGGGAAAACCCAAACCTAAAAATATTTTATCGACAATCTCCTGCCGATTAATGGCATGCTGAAAAGCATATTTGAGTTTGACGTCATTCATCAGGGGGTCTGTGGTTCCCCTGAACGCCATGCCAAACCAGCTCGGGACTTTGGAGACTTTGACGGATACATTCTTATTCTTCTTCAGGCGCTTTAACATATGGGACGGGATGCGATCGATCAAATCCAGCTCGCCGGTCTCCAGCATGGACACCCGGGTAATCATATCCGGAACCACGAGTAGCTCCATTTTTTTAAAATCCGGGTTGAATTTGTGGTGATTGGGTACCGCCTCAAAGGTCATCTTTTCGCCGATTTTGCGCTCGACCAGCCGGTACGCGCCGCTGCCAATCGGCATTTTGCGATAGACCTCTGCGCCGACTTTTTCAAAATATTTTTTGGGCGCAATCGTCATGGCCATAATGTTCCGCCAATGGGCTGCAGGCCGGGCAAAACGAAAAATACAGGTGTAATCATCCACCACTTCAATGTCCTTGATGGGGGCATAACCACCGGCCAGGACGCTGGCATTCTTCGGATTGGTATGTTCCTGCCAGGAAAAGCGAACGTCGTGGGCTGTCACCGGGTCGCCGTTTGAAAACCGTGAGCCCTTGCGTATTTTCACGCGGATATCGGCTTTGTTTTCCAGAAACTCAAAGGACTCAGCCAGCTCGGGATCCCAACTCTCTGTCACCGGATTGTAATTGGCCAACTGCTGGAACATAATCTGATTAATGGGTTCATCGGAGGCGCCCTTATATTCAAAAGGACTGACCGTGGTCGCATCATCGTTGATCCCCACTTTGAGTACGTCAGGTACGTCCGCCAGGGCAGACCCAAAATAAAACCCGGATAAAAAGGTCCAAAGTGCCGCAATCAAAATCGAAACTGTTCGTTTTTTCATATTGTCTTCTCCTTATAAAATAGTTGGAGGTGGGAAATTATTATGACATAACCCAACCTCAGAGGGATGAGAAATGTTGAACATTCCACTTCAGGCGACACAGGTATTTGCCACCTGATTTCTCAATCGGATTTATCTAAGGGTCGGCTCAAAAATTAGTCAAGTGTTTCCCATTAATGAAAAGGAAACACGTTGCTGTCACATTCTGTTTTCAAAATGTCCAGTGCTTTTGGGACTTTTGCAAATAGATTATGTGAAGTTATTTTTAATCGATCCCTAAACAGGTAATACTGATCCCGAATGGATGTCCGCTTTCACCTGGCTCGATTTTTTTACCTGGCGACCGTTGACAAAAACAGCTTCGATGCCAGTTGGGGATTTATCCGTTTCCTTGACCGTATTGTTGTCCTTGACGGTATCCCAGTTGAAAACGGTGATATCGGCAGCCAGCCCCTCCTGCAGTACGCCGCGATCTTTTATCTTGAAACGTTCGGCCGAAGCTCCCGTCATTTTCCGGACGACCTCTTCCAGGCTCACCAATTTGCGGTCCCGTGCAAACTGCAGCAAACGTGGAAAATTACCAAAACTGGCCGGATTCTGAATACCTCCCTCCGGATTAACCACCGTATCAGTCATAAAAAGGCAACGGGGATATCGGATCAAGGCGTCCATGACCTCCATATTGCTGTAATTGTGGTTCAACACACTTGCCCGGCCACCGGTTTTTTCCGAGAAATCCATGGTGACTTGAAAAGGACTGACCCCGAGTTCTTCAGCAATTTCTGAGAGAAACATGCCATTGTACTTGTTCAGTTCAGGATGTGTGGCATTGGAAATTTGAATATTGTCATAACCAAAACCGAGGGCCTGGGAAACAAAATCCAACTCACCTTCCAGGCGGCTCAGCGCTTCAGGGTTATGGTAGTTATTGGGAACATCCTCCAGAAACCAGGGAGAAATGAACACATTGATAATGGAATTGCCGCAGTGGTAAGCGTAGGTGTCTGTCATGACGTCAATCCCTTCCTGGGCAGCCTGGTCCAACACTTCCAGGCACTGAGCATAGGTGGTGTGTGAGTGAGATCCCGCAAACATAAGATGGGAATACTGCAACCGCACTCCGGTTTCCCGTGCGATGGATAACATCTCATTGATGGAAAGTACATTGTGGGGTAGACCGTCCTCCTCAATCGGGTAAAAGTTGGAAAAGGAAGAGTAGGCACGGGCGTGCACGGAAATGAGCTTGTCCTTGCTTTTAACCAGACGCGCAATTTCCGCAATCTCATCGTTCGAAGCAAAAATGCCGGGCTCATAGCCCAGGCCGAAGGAAACCCCGACTGCTCCCTGATCCATTGACTCTTCCAGCAAATAAAGCATTTCTTTCATTTCCTGGGGACTTAAGGGTGAAGGATCGAAGCCTCGAATGGAGGTCCGGGTCGTACCATGCCCGACAAAAGTGGCGAGATTATGGTTCAGACCCACTTCCCCCAGATTATCAAAATAGCCGCTCACGGTATTCCAGTTCATTTCAAAGGGCAATTTACCGGTCAGTTGGATAAACTCTTTGAACTGGCTGTCCTCCTTAAGCCCAAATGGACTATGTCCGCAATTTCCGGCAATGAAGGTCGTGATTCCCTGGTCAGTGAAGGGAGACTTCAGATCATCCCTGCCGGACGTTGGAACAATCCAATCCATATGGGAGTGCATATCAATAAATCCCGGGGCAATCACCTGCCCTGTACAATCGATAACCTCACAATCGACTTGTAAGGGTGTCTCAGAAATTCTCTCAATTTTACCCCCTTCGATGAGCAGATCTCCGTTTTTACCTTTTTTACCGGTCCCATCAACAATAAAACCGTTTTTCAGCAGAACTCGATTTCCAGATTGCATTGTAGCCCCCTTTCCCCTGATTATAATGTTTAGGGATCGTTCATAAATAACTTCACATAATCTTTTTGCAAAAGCCCCAAAAACACCACGTATTTTGCGAACAAAATGTGAAGTAATTTATGAGCCGACCCTAAGCCGACGTAGACGATTGGAAATATCCTTCTAGTGCCCATTTAACCACATGACCATGCAAAGTTCTGAATTCAGCATGGGAGTAGATAGCCCTTTGCTCAGAAAAACGTTTATTCCCTACTGTTGCAATAGCTTATAATTAAACCGGCCACTAAGTTAATAAACAGGCCGGCTGGCCTGTTTATTTCCAACACAAAGAGAATTTATGGAATTTTTTCGGGATTGTCAACCCATTTTGAAAAATAATCAGTCGGCAACTGCAACCAACTCAATTTGTGGGTTTTTAAAACTTTGCTCAGGTTGCCTTCTCAGAAAAAGATCAGGCCGATAAAAAATGACATGTTGTTGAAGGATATTCAGGAGGCAGACGGACCGCTTGATACAAACAGAGGATATGATAGCCCGGCATCCAGCCAGTACAAGGGGGAATTGAACTTGGCATGAGAAAGGGGAAATAGACTGAAGACCTTTTCAATTCCCGGCCTTCAGTCCACCTGGTTTTAAACGGCCTTTTTTGTCTGACGACGGTATTGGGATCCCTTGCTTGTATCTTTCGAGGGTCTCCCGTTTTGGGCCCGTTTCGCCTGGGGTTGGCTCCGTGGTCTTGAGGGCCTTACAGCTCTGACCGCAGGGGCTTCAGCCACAAAATCCGGATCCGGTTCGAACCCGACAATTATTTCACTGGCCAACGAGCGTCGTAACAACCGCTCAATCCCCGCCAGGGATTTGTGTTCATCAATACTGACCAATGAGACGGCCTGTCCATCAAGGCCGGCACGACCAGTACGACCGATGCGATGCACATAATCTTCAGCGATGTTGGGTAGATCAAAGTTGACCACTTGTGGCAATTGCTCAATATCCAGACCGCGTGCCGCAATATCCGTGGCAACAAGCGCACAGATTTTATGCTGTTTGAAATCGGCCAGGGCACGGGTTCGGGCACCCTGACTCTTGTTACTGTGGATGGCTGCCGCGCTGATACCATCTTTCTCCAACGTGCGCGTCAGCTTGTTGGCCCCGTGTTTGGTGCGGGTAAAAACCAGAACCTGTTCCCAGTGGCCATCATGGATCAACCGACACAGCAGTTTTGGCTTGCGGGATTTATCCACCGGATGAACTACCTGCCTGATATTATCCGCGGTGCTGTTACGGGCAGCCACCTCAATGCGGACCGGTGAACCCAACAATCCTTTCGCCATCTGGCGAATTTCGGGTGAAAAGGTAGCTGAAAACAGCAGATTCTGACGCTGCTTCGGAACCAGTTTCAGAATCCTGCGAATATCATGGATGAATCCCATATCCAGCATCCGGTCTGCTTCATCCAGAACCAGAATTTCAACCTTTGAGAGGTCGACACACCCTTGATTATGGAGATCCAGAAGCCGGCCAGGCGTCGCTGTTAAAATTTTAACCCCGCTCTTCAACTTTTTTTTCTGTGGAACAATAGAGACGCCACCAAAAACAACCGTCGAAGGCAGCGCTAAATAACGTCCATACATGTTCACACTTTCATCGATCTGAGCGGCTAGTTCTCGAGTAGGTGTTATAATCAGGGCTCGAATTGGACCGACTTTTGTTGGTTCTGTTTTATCGAGCAGTTGCAGCAACGGCAAAGTGAAACCGGCTGTTTTGCCGGTTCCGGTCTGAGCTGCGGCCAGTACATCCCGACCGGATAAAACCGCCGGAATGGCCTGGGCCTGAATGGGAGTGGGAGTTGTGTATCCCTGTTTTTCGATAGCTCGCAACAGGGGCTCGGACAAGCCGAGAGATGAAAATGACATAAATATACCAATAATTGTATTTTAAAGCCGCCGGTTTCGGCGGAGTGTAATTTCTATATAAATTTAACTTTGAATGTTCGACCTTTGATTCTGCCACTTTCCAGTCGCTGTAAGGCTTTGTTAGCAACGTCCTGTTTGACAGCTACATATGACCAGAAATCAAAAATATCGATTTTTCCGACATTATCAGCTGAAATCTCGGCTTCGCCGGTCAAAGCTCCCAGAATGTCACCGGGCCTGATCTTTTGTTTTCGTCCACCGGAAATACAGAGTGTTGTCATTGGAGAAGGCATAGTCACGTCCGGACTATTTAGCAGACCCTCGGCAGGTTCGCAATGCAGTGGTTTTCCCTGGAATTTCGCGATCACATCCAACTTGTGTTGCTCTCTTTTCTCATACAAACTTAGTGCCAAACCTTTTTTTCCAGCGCGTCCTGTACGACCGACACGATGAATATACACCTCCGGCTTCGGAAACAGTTCATAATTAATAACGACCTGTAAATCTTTAATATCAAGGCCACGGGCAGCCACATCAGTTGCCACCAATATAGGACAGCTTTGATTGGCAAACCGGACCAGCACCTGGTCCCGGTCTTTTTGTTCCAGATCACCATGCAGCGCGTCGGCACTGAATCCCTTTTCCTGAAGATATACAGCGAGCTCTCCACAACACACCTTTGTGTTGCAGAATATCACAGCGGAAAGGGGCCGATAATGTGCCAGCAGACGGATCAGCGCTTCCTGCCTTGTTTGTTTGCCAACTTCATAAAAAATCTGCTCAAGCTGGTCACTGGAGGTTCGTTCGTCCACACGGACTTCCACAGGGTTTTTCTGAAAATCGGCGCTCAAGCGTTTGATACTATTCGGATAGGTGGCAGAAAACAGAAGTGTCTGTCTGCGATTTGGAATCTGTCCGATAATTTTTTTGATATCTTCAGCAAATCCCATCTCCAGCATTCGATCCGCTTCATCCAGTACCAATGTTTTAATTTGCTTCAAATTGAGTGTGCGACGGCTCAGGTGATCTATCAGCCTGCCCGGCGTTCCAACCAGAATATCTGCTCCGTGTTCCAGGGAGCCAATTTGCGGTCCGATGGGTTGTCCGCCACAAAGCGTCAGAACTTTAACATTGGGTAAATGGCGAGCCAGCCTGCGAATTTCGCCAGCGGTTTGTGCTCCCAACTCACGTGTCGGACAGAGAACCAATGCCTGGGGCGCATATGACCCGGGATTCAATTTGGTGATCAGGCCGATACCGAACGCTGCTGTTTTACCACTGCCGGTTTTGGCTTTGGCAATTAAATCCAAACCCTCAAGAATCGGGGGCAGACTTTTCTCCTGAATCGGCGTCATCTGCTGATAATTCAGGCTTTCCAGATTGGCAGTCAGAGCGGCGGATAGGTGTAAAATAGAAAACAAAGAACTTGTCAATGAGTGCTCAAATAAAGAGGAAGCGGATGTAATCGCCGGACGGCTTACGTAGACTAGGGAGGTAACCAGCTGATGCGGTGCAATTACTTATCTAAACGATAACTGTATCAAATTTTTAATGCCTCTGTCCAAATTTAATTCACTTTATATTTTAAATCTATTTATTACAACCCAGTAAAGCTCCTGTTGACCTGCAAGCAGACATCAATTCAACGTCAAACATAACTAATCAGTATGTGCTCCGCTACAGGAGCCGAAACCTGATTGTGATTGAACTCATTCTCGGCAGCCATCTATGGCTGTCTCCGAGGGTGGTCGTTGACTTCGCCATCCTGGCTACGTTTAACCACTCCCAATCCGTTCAATCACAATCAGGTCCCAGCTCTCAGAGCTTCAAAAAAGTGTGACTAGTTACCGTCAAACGTAAAACTAACACAGCCCTAACACAATTCTAACATTCAGGGGTCATGGTGAGAGAATGAATTTAACAAAACGCTTTTTTGGATAAATGATCCCGGAGTCATGTCTAATATCCACATGAATTTTGAGGATGGACAAGAGTTCGCTTTTCAATTAAAAAGGAAACAGAAACGTTGCGGTCAGGATATACAGTTCACGATCCCATGAGGAGTAAAAATGGAAACGAAGAAAATTGGCTGGATCGGTACCGGTGTGATGGGAAAACCCATGTGTGCTCATTTGATAAAGGCGGGTCTCCAGGCATTCGTGTTTAATCGCACCCGGGGTACGGCAGATGAACTGGTTGAAATGGGGGCTGTCTGGTGTGATTCCCCGGCTGAAATAGCTCAACAAAGTGACATTGTTTTCTCAATTGTCGGATACCCATCTGACGTTGAAGAGATCTATTTCGGTAAAGATGGGGTCTTAAGCGGGTCACCCAGATGCTCAACCATTGTCGATATGACCACTTCAGAGCCCAGTCTGGCACAGACGATTGCAGATGAAGCGGCTCAGAAATCGATCAACTCTCTGGACGCGCCGGTCTCAGGGGGTCAAATAGGGGCAGAAGATGGCAAACTGGCCATCATGGTCGGTGGGGAAGAGACCGTTTTTCAAGAGGTTCTCCCGTTTTTTCAGGTCATGGGAGAGAACATCGCCCTGATGGGCAAAACCGGAGCCGGCCAGCACACCAAAATGGCCAACCAGATCAAGATCGCATCGACCATGATCGGCATGGTTGAATCACTTTTGTATGGCTACAAAGCCGGGCTGGATCTGAACGAGTTGTTGGATGTGATTGGCAAGGGCGCTGCTGCCTCCTGGTCTCTTAATGTTCAAGGCAGGAATATTGCCAGGGGTAATTTCGAGCCTGGATTTTTCATCAAGCATTTTGTCAAAGATATGGAGATCGCCCTGGCCGAAGCCAAACGGATGCAGTTGCCGCTGCCTGGACTTGCCATGGCCCACCAGTTTTATATCTCGGCCATGGCACTTGGATACGAAAACCTGGGAACCCAGGCCCTCTACAAGGTTTTCCAGGGAATGGGCGGAATTTCAGACTAATCCAGAATCCAGTCTGAAACCAGTTGTTCCACTTGGTCGGGCATGATTCCCAACAACGCCGCCAGATCCAGTATCGTAAATCTTTCACGCATCTGGTGGGCATTTTTTAAGACGGCCAGGAAAAAATCCCTCTCCAGCGGTTGGTCATTAAAACGGATATCTTTGATCCGGTGGGCGGCCCCAGCTGACTTCAGGCAGTTTTTCAGTTTCGCAGCCGGGATCAGGTTTTGTTTCAGGATGGACCTCAACTCCTGCCAGTTTTCGGAATTTGACAGCTTTTCAACGGCCAGTTCCAGTTTCGGGATTTTTGTTTGGTACTCTTTTTCGATCACAGGTGACAGTGAGCCCCAGAATTCGTGGTCAATCTGACCGGAAATCGCCCTGAATTCAGGTTTTTCAATCGCCAGCACTTTCTCATAGAGGGCCGCTGCAAATATCGATGCCACACCCACCTGCCTGCCATGAAAATCATGCTTTCCCCCATCCCTGCCCGTCAGCATATCAAGCGTATGGGAGATCAGATGCTCGCCCCCTGATGCTGGAGAGGAGGTGCCCGTGATGGTCATCGCGACACTTGAGAAAAACAGCGCCTTAAACAGCGCCGCGATGGCGCCTGGATCTTTTGCCCTTATTTTTTGCGGGTTGTCCAGGTAAACAGGCTCCAGGTCTTTTAAGAGATCGACAGAGAATTGACAATAATACTCGTCAAATAAATACTGATTCAGCCGCCAGTCAGCCGAGCTAACCGGCTTGGCCAGCACATCTCCCAGACCGGAGGTCGTCAACTCGAAGGGAGCCTGTTCAATCATTTCGGGGACAGCAAACACCGCCTGACAGGCCTCGGCATGAAAAAGAACTTTCAAACCTTCCATTGTCGCAGAGACATTGGCGGAAGCGTACCCGTTCATGGAAGCCGCCGTGGCGACCGATATATACGGTTTCTTGCGCAGGTACGCGAGCCACTTCCCCAGGTCATTCATCACACCGCTGCCGACAGCTATGTACAGGTCAACCTGTGGCGCGTTACGCTTCAGGAACTCGATGGTTTCGTCATCCGTTACCGGTGACTCCCCCTTCCGATCGGGAACTATCAATTGCTGGACATCTGCACCAGCGTTTTTCAAAACCTCCTCAATCTGGCGTCCCGCCACTTCATAAGTTCTCTTGTCCGCCAGGACCAGGTAGGATTGCGTTTCCGCAACCGATTTCGCAAACGCCGGCAGCTGCGTCAAGGCATCGCTCCCGTATAAAAGCTGTCTGGTCGGAACCGTATGGTGCCGGCCGCAAGCACAATCAAAAGAGGTGCCCAGTAGATCCATTGGCTCATTCATCATTTTTGCGACTGTTTTTGAGGGATGTTTGTTTGAAAAAATATACTGTTGATACTACCCGCACCCGGTATAACCCCCTTTCAGTCGGGAGACTCCTTTCAAGATGATCCCGGATAAACTGGATAGGTATCTTAAAATCAATATTTTCCATAAAAGGCAGAAAATAACTTATGAGGGCCCAGCAATGTCCAGTCAGGTTTTTGCAGAAAGCTGAATGATGAGCCCAGGGTCGAGCTTATATGGATTTATTAGATTTTCTTAGTTTAGCATAACGAAAATGAGCCTTGTTTGAGGGAGGTACGACCGAGTTTGAGAGACTGGGCTCATCATTCAGCTTTTAATCAGCAAAAACCTAACCGGACATTACAGATAAAGACCTAATAAATCGACTTGGTAGATTGTGCATCAAAGATATGCAAATGGTTTAAATTGAAATCTAACATCATTTTATCTCCAGTATCGACCTTAATTCTTCCATCACACTGGGCTAAAAATTTGTCTCCGCTGAGATCCATATGGATATTTGTTTCACTTCCTAGCGGTTCGGTCACTTCGACGGTGCCTTCATATTTCCAATCTTCAGGAAAGGGACTGTTATCTTCGGTTGGGATGATGTCTTCGGTCCTCAAACCCATGACCACTTTTTGATTATCAGAAAAACGGGTACCATTTTTCTCTGGAATTGGGAATTTGATCCCACTCTTTAGTTCGAGAAAGTCTCCACTTTCCGTTTTACTCACCTGGCCCGCCACCAGATTCATGGGCGGGGTTCCAATAAAACCGGCCACAAATGTGTTGGCCGGGTGATGAAAAAGGTCGAGTGGATCACCCACCTGTTCAATATATCCGTCTTTTAAAACAACAATTCTATCTCCCAGGGTCATGGCTTCGACCTGGTCATGCGTCACATAGATGATAGTTGACTGGATCCGTTTATGCAGTTGTTTGATCTCAAGTCGCATTTGTGTTCGAAGCTTGGCGTCAAGATTAGAAAGCGGTTCATCAAATAGAAATATGGAGGGCTTTCTGACGATTGCCCTGCCCATGGCAACACGTTGACGCTGACCCCCCGATAACTCGGAAGGTTTTCTGTATAAAAACTCTTCGATATCCAATATCCTGGCAGCTTCATTGACCCTGTTTTCGATCTCTGCTTTGGGTACTTTTCTGATGGTTAAACCAAAAGACATGTTGTTGTAGACATTCATGTGTGGATAAAGCGCGTAGTTCTGGAAAACCATCGCAATACCCCTGTCTTTTGGAGCTAAATCATTCACGACTTTGCCCGCAATGCTGATTTCTCCTCCTGAAATCTCTTCCAGACCTGCGATCATTCTCAGTGTAGTCGATTTTCCGCAACCTGAAGGTCCAACAAAAACGATAAATTCACAATCTCTGATATCAAGGTTGATACTGTGAACCACTTCAGTTTTTCCATATTTTTTGATTACATTATTTAATTTGACTTCAGCCATTTCGAATTCTGAGGGAGTTAAAACCAATTATTGAGGATCGTTTTCAGGGATTTTGGGATATCATCGTCAAGTCACTTATTTATGAAACACAAAGCTCGTAGGATAACAAAACAGATGGGAATTTTAAAGCTCAAATTGCCCGCTGATTGAAAACGGACAGGAATATCGCAGTCTTTCCTGTTTTTGAGGATATAAAATTCTATTTCACTAAACCGTGAATAGCAAAACGTTCCAAAAGTCACAATTGGAAAATACCTGTTTTGACAACCGGGCATACTTCATCGCTCTTGAATTGGTTTCCGGTTAAATATAGATCATGGGTAACAGACGGAATAGCGGTCGAGCAACTATTATCGATAATCCACTCCCATATGCGCCGCGAAACATAAAATCGCTTTCCCCGGCACATTTTCCCAAAAAAGATCTGGTTTAAGAGAATCACGGTCACCCGTATGGGGGATGCTGTTTTTCACTGATCAGACTGTTCCCGGGCTATTATTTTTGACTTGACGCAGTATTTAATTCGCAATAATGTTAGTTGGGTTGTAACTATT
>Ga0233430_1003498_pt1 | contig 15846 bp, 16 predicted proteins | sample SI_118_April2016_2_FD_179883 | JGI IMG/M metagenome (GOLD analysis project Ga0233430, IMG submission 179883) | Seawater microbial communities from Saanich Inlet, British Columbia, Canada - SI_118_April2016_150_MG | ecosystem: Environmental > Aquatic > Marine > Inlet | place: Canada: British... | reverse complement strand
GAAGTGATTGTTAAAAATTTGAAAAGTGTTACTGATAAAGTGAAGGAAAATTGAAATGCAATTTATTGATTTAGCAAAACAACAGTCCCTGATTAAAACTAATCTGGATAAGAGAATCCAGGATGTCCTGGCTCATGGCAAATATATCATGGGTCCTGAGATTAGAGAAATGGAAGCTCAGCTAGCTGAATATGTTGGAGTGAAGCATTGTGTGAGTTGTTCTTCTGGAACAGATGCCCTCCTCATGCCGCTCTTGGCCTGGGATGTTGGTCCTGGAGATGCCATATTTACGACTCCGTTCACATTCATAGCGACTGCAGAAGTTATTCAACTTCTCGGTGCCACACCTATATTTGTGGATATTGATCCCAAAACCTACAACATTTCCCCCGAACTTCTGGATGTTGCCATCAATCAAGTGATTGAAGCGGGTGAATTGAACCCCAAGGCGATTATTCCTGTCGATTTATTTGGTCTTCCTGCAGATTACGCAGCCATAGAGCTCATTTCAAAAAAATATGATATCAAAATTCTTGAGGATGCCGCCCAGGGCTTTGGCGGTCAGATCGATGATCGCATGGCTGGTAGTTTTGGTGATGCTGCTTCAACCTCATTTTTTCCTGCCAAACCTCTGGGCTGCTATGGTGATGGTGGTGCAATTTTTACAAACGATGATGAACTCTATGAAAAATTGGTATCCGTACGGGTTCATGGTAAGGGTGGAGACAAGTATGATAATATCCGTATTGGTCTGAATGGACGTATGGATACACTCCAGGCAGCAATTGTTTTAGAAAAATTCACACTCTTCCCCAATGAAGTCAAATTGCGTAATGCGGTGGCTAGTAAGTATAACGAGTTACTCTCAAGTAGAGTGGTTGTCCCTGAGATAGAGAATGGGTACACCAGCGTTTGGGCCCAGTATTCTATTCTGGCAGAGGATGCCGACGATAGAGCCAATCTGCAGTCAAAACTAAAAAGTGCAGGCATTCCTTCAGCTGTATATTATCCAAAACCATTGCATCAGCAGACCGCCTTCTCACATCTCTCTTACAAAGATGGAGACTTTCCTGTCAGTGAAGAAATGAGTCAGCGAATCTTCAGCTTGCCCATGTATCCCTATCTGGAAACTTCCGATATCGAAAAAATATGTGAGGTTATAAACTCCTAGTGACGGGAGGGCGTCTCCCTTGATATTGAAACAAAAGGAACACCATGAAATCTAATGTAAAAATCTGCGTAGTCGGCGCCGGCCGTTGGGGCACCAATCATATCAAGACCTTGAAAAATCTTGGCGCCTTAGCAGGGATCGTAGAATCCCGTGAGAATCGCAGGGAAGAATTGAAGACTCTATTCCCCGAAACAACTCTTTATCACAGCGTTAGAGATGTCCCTTTAGACGAATTCGATGGTTTCACAGTGGCTACCCCGGCTGAAACACATTTTGAAGTGGGTTCATATCTCCTTGAGCAAGGCAAGCATGTTTTAATAGAAAAACCCATCGCCCTGAACACAGGAGAGGCTGGTGCATTAAAGAAATTGGCAGATAAACATAATGTCAACCTCATGGTTGGGCACGTTCTCCTCTTTCATCCTGCCATTATCAAGATCAAGGAGTTAATTGACTCAGGGAAGATTGGTAAGTTAGAGTATATATACAGCAATCGTCTGAATCTGGGTACCGTACGCACTGAGGAAAACATCCTCTGGAGTTTTGCACCCCATGACATCTCTATTTTTGAATACTTCATTGGCTCAAATCCTGTTGAAGTAGTCAGCAGGGGTGGCGCCTTCCTCCAACCTGGTATTCATGATACCACCATGACCACTCTGACTTATCCTGAAAATGTGGTTGGTCATATTTTTGTGAGTTGGTTGCATCCTTTTAAAGAACACAGAATGGTCATGATCGGATCCAAGGGCATGATTTCCTTCGAGGATAGTTCTGCAGAAAAGGATATCCTGTTCTATGAAAAGGGTATCGATTGGGTCCAGGGTGAACCAATTAAGCGTGATGGACCTACAGAAGTGATCTCCTATGAGAAGGGTTTCCCTCTCACCAATGAAATCCAGTACTTCATTGACCATCTCGATGGATCAAAACTCGAGATAGCTGACGGACAGAATGCTTTTGACGTTTTGGAGGTTCTGGAAAAAGCCACCCATTCACTTCAGGGAACTGAACCCGATGACAAAATTGACACTACAGCTTCGGACTCAGATTTTTTCGTACACCCCACCAGTGAAGTAGACGCCGGAGTTACGGTGGGCAAGGGTACAAAAATCTGGCATTATTCACATGTTCAGGGAGGATCATCTCTGGGTGAGAATGTTTCCATCGGACAAAATGTGAATGTGGGTAACAATGTGAAGATCGGTAATTCGGTCAAGATACAGAACAACGTCTCTGTGTACGAGGGAGTTGAATTGGAGGACTATGTATTCTGTGGTCCATCCATGGTTTTTACCAATATCCAACGTCCCCGTTCTGAATTCCCTCAACGTGGAACTGAGTTCTATGCGAAAACGCTGGTTAAGAAAAGCGCTTCCATTGGGGCCAACGCCACCATCGTGTGTGGCTCCACCATTGGTGAATACGCCTTTATTGGCGCTGGCGCTGTTGTAACGAGGGATGTCCCGGCTTTTGCCCTGGTCGTTGGTAATCCTGGCAAAATCATCGGCTGGGTGGATAAAAAAGGTCACAAGCTCAACTTCGATGACACAGGTTTGAGTGAATGTCGGGACTATAAGCTCTCCAATGATCTTGTCGAGTATATAGGGAAATAACCCCAGTTTTCGACCTTCAGACTTTCAGACCCTTCGACGAGCTCAGGACAGGCCTTCGACTTTGGACTAATTTGGAAATATGAAAAGAATAATAATCACAGGTGTTGCAGGGTTTATTGGCTTCCATCTTTCTCAAAGATTATTGAAAGAAGGTTACCAAATTTGCGGAATCGACAATCTCAATGATTATTACGATCCAACGCTTAAACAAGTACGACTTTCTCAACTAGGGATCGACACTTCGACAAGCTCAGTGTCCGGACTAATCCCGGAGGTTGAGGCTCTCGAAACCTCCAAACCATTAGATGGAAATTTCACTTTCAGACAACTTGACCTCCAGGATTATGACGGTCTAACTAAGATTTTCTCAGATTTCCGCCCTGATATCGTTATTAATCTGGCAGCTCAAGCTGGAGTCCGCTACTCTCTTGAAAACCCTCGATCATATGTAGAATCCAATCTGGACGGTTTTTTTAATATTCTGGAAGCCTCTAGACAACACGGGGTGCAGAATTTTATATATGCCTCATCTAGCTCGGTATATGGTAATAACGAGAAATCGCCTTTCGCTGAAACGGACAATGTGGATCACCCTGTCTCCTTGTATGCTGCCACCAAAAAGTCCAATGAGTTGATGGCCCATACCTATAGTCACCTGTATAAGATGACTACTGTTGGACTGCGCTTCTTTACTGTATATGGACCCTGGGGCCGTCCAGATATGGCTTATTTCTTTTTTACAAAGGCTATTTTGGAAGGCCAAAAGATCCAGCTCTATAATCAGGGCCTGAATTTACGTGACTATACCTATATCGATGATATAGTGGAGAGTATCAAACGTATGCTGGACAATGTGGACGAGTTAAAGCCCAAGTCTGAGTCAGATCTATATACTGCCAGCCAGAGCCCCTTTTATCATATTTTCAATATCGGGGGCAGCAATCCAGTTCCTGTTCTTGAATTTGTGGAGCTCCTGGAAAATGCTCTGGGTAAGCAAGCCAATAAAGAATTGGTGGGGTTTCAACCTGGAGATGTCTTCAGCACGGAAGCAGATACAAAAGCTCTAGAGTCATTCATAAATTTTAAGCCGACAATAGCCTTGTCACAGGGTTTAGCTCACTTTGTTGAATGGTACAAAAATTATTACGGGGTGACACCCGGCTGACATTCCTCCATGCAACATCTTGCGTCCTACATTCTCCTTGACCTTACTTTCCACAATATCTCTAGAAAGACCTTTTGATTGCTCAAATCAACTATACTTTATACCTTGTAACTCCAAAATGAGCGGGGAAAAAGTTAACTTGCCAAGAATTTTCATGCTGAACAAGCAGTTGAGCAAAGTGTAGTACCTAGATGGTCTCCCAATATAGAGAATTATTCAATAAATCTGCTGATGCAAGCTTGATCATTAGTAACGGCTTGTTTGTGGATTGCAATCAAGCTACTGTCGATATGCTTGGCTTTAACACCAAGGAAGAAGTGTTAAACACACACCCCTCAGTCCTTTCGCCTGAATTTCAGCCAGATGGTCAATCTTCCCAAACCAAAGCGGATCAGATGATGGCCTTGGCTCACCAGCATGGCAGTCACCGCTTTGAATGGGATCACCTGCGAGCTAATGGGGAGGTTTTTCCTGTAGAAGTTCTTTTAACCGCGATCTCCCAGGAAGCTGATAATGAGACCCTCTTTGTGGTTTGGCGAGATTTGACAGAGCCAAAGGAGACTCAAAGGTTTCAGGATGCAACCAGTGAACTTGCTGATAAGTTGAGCATGTTCATGGATATGCATGAAATAGCCGAAGCAGGGGCAAAACAGATCAGACGTTTTTTTGAGAGCGATGCTATTTCAATCAACTTTATCGACCATAAAGCGGGAATTAATCTGGGGCTCTTCACCGAGGATACTCTTAAAGGAGATTTGAAGCCTACGACGTTTGAACCGCTTTCCACACCCTTTGACAAACTGGATGCTGATAGTATGCAGGGGATACCAAAATCCGAGCTCATCAATCGAACAGCAGCAGAAGTCAAAAAAGGAAAATCCCTCGATCGTCCCTTTGGTTCAGTTGCACGAAAAAGTGCCTCTATGCTTTTCGCTCCAATTGTGTGGGACAATTTTAAAATGGGAGAAGTAACTGCTCAGAGTTATACATTAGATAAGTATTCAGAAAAGAGCCTGTCTCAGCTTCAAGTCTTTGCCACTCAACTTGGGGGTGCATTGCTTCGGGCAAAGGCTTCTGAGGACCTGCAAATTGAGCATAAAGAATTACGCAAGAGTCAAGCTCAACTTTTGATATCACAGCAACTCGCTCACATCGGGAGTTGGGAATATGATGTTAAGAATAAGCAGCGTTTTTGGTCCGCAGAACTATATAAGATAATTGATCTTGATCCGGAACAGCCCGTATCATTACGACGCATCTTGAGCAGAATTCACCCCAAGGACATCGAATTATTTAAACAGGAGATGCAATCCAATGCATTGATCAGAACGGATTATCGGATCATAATCTCCGATGGGAGTATTCGCTGGATACATGAGGAGATCGACAAACCTATAATCAAAGATGGAAAGCCTACAATCTTGAGAGGTTGTGCCCAGGACATTACAACCACTAAAGAAGCTGAGAAACGTTTGGCAGAGTCAGACGGGCTCAGAGAGCTTTTGCTTGATATCATCACCCATGATTTAAAGAATCCAGCCGGCGTGATATTCAGTATGTCAGAATTGGCCGTTCAACAAATGCCTGACAATAAGTTGGTAGATGTACTTCATTCCACATCTGAAAGATTACTAAAGGTTCTCGACGAAACGTCACTCTTGACACAAGCGACATTTGGTGAGACGATTCCTCTGCATAGATTGGATTTATATACCTTACTCACTGAAGTTATAGAGGAATTCTCTACACGTCTTAGCAGGGCTTCATTGGCACTTGAAGTCAATGTTCCTGAGCAAGTAGTAATATATGCCAACCCTTTGATCAGTGAAGTTTTTAAAAATTATATCAATAATGCCATCAAATACGCCGGGTCTGGTAAAAGAATTATCATCAATGCGGAAATAGAAGAAGATGCAGTTTCTATCTCAGTGAATGATTTTGGCACTACCATACCAGAGATTGACCGTAAGCGTATCTTCGAACGCAATACGAGAATCAATAGTGCAGATCGAAAGGGACGGGGTCTGGGTTTGGCCATCGTCCAGCGTATTGCTGCCGTCCATGATGCCACAGTCTGGGTGGAGCCCAATAAACCCAGGGGTAATCGCTTTTTTATTCGGATTCCTGTTCCCAGAACAACAGCAACCCAATAACATTCAAACGGATCCATTAACATCTGATCCTAAATACTACCTTTCGAGCGTGACCATAGAACACATGGGTAAACTCGGTCCCTCCCAAAGCTGGAAACCATTATTGCATACATCCCCGATATGTGATGGCTCTGCGGCCAAGGATCGAGATGAGATTTCTCATCAGAGGACTGATATCTTAAACCCCTTTTAGCTTTCATTTATCAAAACCCTGTCCAGCTGCCGGATTAAGGATGGATACTGCTGTCCCTGCGATTTGAAGGTCAGTATCTGCAAAAACGCGTAAAAAAAGTGTATATGTAAAGTGAAGAAGAATAGCCTTCATATCACTCAAACTTGTCCGATTCTCTGAATCCTTACATTCATTTAAACCCCCCCAATGAATATTAGACCTTCAACGAATCCTCATAACCAGGAGGTGTTCATGACACTAAAAATTCACGACATCCCTGACGATATCATCAGGGAAGAATATGTTAAACGTTATACTCTAAAAGCTGGCGCAAAATTGAATAGTTCAAGATCTGTGGCCAACCACTTGAGAAGTTACTTTTCCAAGTCAAAAACCTGTGAAAGTTTTGCAATGATTTATCTTAACTCGCAACATGAATTGATCGATACAAAAATTCTGTTCACAGGTACCATTGCCACAGCTGCGATCTACCCGCGAGAATTAGTAAAATCAGTTCTAATAGATTTTCCTGGTACTGCTGCAGTCATCATTTCGCACAATCACCCCAGTGGCTCTAACACCCCTAGTTCACCTGATTTTGCCATCACCAAAAAAATAAAAACGGCTTTAGAGTCCATTGATATTGAATTATTGGATCACATTATTCTAGGCAGCAACTACTACTCTTTTTCAGATCATCATCAGCTTTAACCGTACTGCTTGGTCCTTCAATGTTGAAGTCCCGGTAAGCAGTAATAATAAATCAATCCCCCAAAAGAAAGTAAGGAGGTCACAAAATGACCCTACTCATGCAACGCGGCAGTGAAGCTGCGACCCTTGAAATGGTAAGGGAAGTTCCCATACCAAATGCAACACGAACCTATCAGCCCGTCTCACATGAGCAACTCTCAACCATGTTGCTCCAAATGGCAGCTCATCTTCTGCCTGCCTTTTCACACAACAATAGTCAATTCGGGCTGGCAGCCGAGGGCAATAAAATGTTCGGAGTACATACCCTCAAATCAAGCGATACTTCCATGGGACTCTCCATTGGCTTTCGTAACAGTTATGATCGCAGCATGTCTGTAGGAATAGCTGTAGGTGCTTCAGTCCTGGTCTGTGATAACCTGGCTTTGAGTGGGGATATCACGATTTTGCGCAAACATACTCTGAATGTAGTCAGAGATATGGAAAGTATGGCTCTGTCAGCGATTTATAAGTCTCAGAAGGTTTATAATCAGGTTCTAAAGGATGCTGAAGCTATGCGGATACAGGAATTAAGTGATGACAACGCCCACCGAATGTTGGGCCTTGTTTATGGAAGAGGCATCATGACACCCAGACAGATTCCTGTGGCACAACGTGAATGGAAAAACCCACAACATGAGATATTTGAGCCACGGACAGTCTGGAGCCTCTACAATGCCATAACAGAAGCCTTAAAGAGTGCACCTCCCCAATCCATCATGGAAAAGCATTTGGGATTACATCAGCTCTTTTCTGAACAGGATCAATTTATGGGGGTTGCATAGATGACTAGAAAAGGCATTCAAATCCTCATCGAAGCTATGTTGGTTTTGATTGATGAAGTCTTTTCCTGGATTTCTCGGGCAAAGGGGAGTGGGTCAGGAGAAGAAGAAAATGATGTACCGAAAAGCTGAAATACTGAATAGAATACAGCTGCGTCAATCCACTATAAAGGATTGGCTCAGCTGTCCCCTCATGTTTCGTTTTCGGCATGTGGAAGGATTCCAGCCCGCTTACAGGAATGTTGCAGCCCTACATGGTAGTGCCTTGCACGGAGCAATTCACCAGCTCCACGTCAATGGTTTCGAAACCGACCTCAAGAAACTTTACAGGGAGACGTTCAGAGATGCCATGGACCAAGAACCAGAAGCGCCCATCCATTGGAAAAAATCTAAGCAAGCCGATATGGAAAGGCTGGAAGACAATGCGGTGGAAATTTTGACTGGCTACCGCAACTGGGAGGAAAATCATCTCTGCCAAGTCCTGTACTCGGAAGTGCAATTTAAAGTCAAAATTGGTGGGTTTGATCTTTCCGGAACCATTGATCAGGTCCGCATTAATTCAGATGGTGAATTGGATTTGGTGGATCTGAAATCCGGGGTTCAAAGACCGAGAGCCATTGCGTTACGACGAGATTGGCAACTTGGGCTGTACGCATACGCCCTGAAATATGGCAGGTTGATAATCAATTGGTCGGAGGTTCGAGTCCCCATGAGCGTTGACCGCGCAATCATCTACCATCTGCGTGCCCATGAGGTATACAAACGCAATTCAAAGTATGGTAGACAAGGGTTTGAGAAGGGTCGTCCATTTATTGTGTGCCAAAAATCAGCCTGGGATCACCAGCAATTCAAACATGACTTTTTGAATATAATTAAGATGATGACCAAGGATTGGCCCTTCCCTAACACGAATTCATGTGGATTTTGTGGGTTTCAGGAGAGATGCCATTCAGGGACTCTTCTGGATACTTCGCGCCAAGTTAGACGTGTAAAACGGGATTTGATGGAGCTTGGCATGTTGAACCAATGCGGGAAAGGATAAAAATCATGCTAACAAAAGCGGATAAGGAAAAAATATTGGAGGAGCTTGGGCAAACTGCTTGGGATGTTGACCAAGAGTTGGTAAGCTTAAGCACTAGAATCAAAAAACAGGACCTACCCCGACTTCGTATTGATCATCAGAAGGAAGGTAAACACCGCTTCTTTATTGATTCTGGTGAGTCATATATCAGAGGTAGCCAGCAATATGACTACCTCAAGGTCAAGACCTTAAAAGCGATCGTCTTTGATGAGCAGCAGATTAGAGCCTTCTGGTTGGAGGATGATAACCACCCCCAATGTTATGCCATTGAGGATGAAATCTTAGGCACTATCCCCGTATCAGCAAGCTGCGAGCAATGTCCGGAATCAATTCCTGGATTTGGTGCATGCAAGCCTAAGGTGCGACTGTTTGTTCTGCCCCTATTTAAAAAGGTGATGCAGCCCATGGTCATGTCGCTTTCACCCACCAGTATCAAACCCTGGCGCGAACACCAACTAAAACTCCAACGTAGTGGTCTGCCTCCTGTGGCGGTTATCACTACCTTTACTTTGGAAGATTGTGCAAACGACAATTTCCGCTGGGCTAGAGTGCAGGTCGGGATCCGGGGTATCGTTTCTAAGGCAAACCTTCTTGTAGCAAAACAAGCCCAACAGAGTATAGGTCGGATAAAAACCCGAGTGATTCTTAAGGACTTTTGTGAAGCTGGCGATCGCGCTGAAAAGTCAGACTAACGGTATGAGTGAATGATGCAGCCATTGCTTGGTGGTAATGGCTGCATCAGTGGCATGTTAATCTTAATAAAGCAGAGACAAGCAGTTCTTAGAATTGACAATGCCCAAGAAGGAGGATTTAAAATGGGATATTTAGTCGATATTTCAGGACACAACAAATTACACATCAAAAGCGACCAGATCCCTAGAATTGGCGAACTTGTCCAATTTATACCTGATACATTTGAGGGGCAGGAGGGGAAATTAGAATATCGAGTTAGGGATGTTATCTACACACTGGGGGAAGGGTTCGTATCTGATTTGCCAAGGGTAATACTGGTATCAGAATTTCAGTGTGATTCCAAGCAATGAATTTGTGGAATACAGTATGCTTCGCCTGCCATTCAGAAGGGCACAATTTGCATACTGATTAGTATCAATGACAAAAAACATACTTAATAACTCAATAATAGCCTCTAAAAGGAGTAATTATTTATACCCATTGGGACGTTGTTTTAGATAAGAATAGACTTTGCGGGAACGCAAAGCCTATTAAAAGAAAATAACGCCTTAAACATAGGCGTACAACCACTAAATACATGTTAATGCTGAAATATATTTATGAGTAATCTTATAATAATTATATTTGATGAGCGTTCTACCAGAATAGTAGACGCTACCAAAAACGTTAACGGAAGGGACGTTTCTGACATTAGTAAATTGACAATGAGTTTTACCATAAGCATAGCGTGTAAGGAAGGAGCGCGCGTATGATTTAAGGAGGCAAAAAAAATGACCTTCACCTGGAATGTTACCCCATTCAGGAACTATTTAGAACGAGTATTGCGGATTATCGGGGGTAAGCTTCAAGCTATTGGGATTATATGCTATCAAACCCTTAGTCTCAAGCTTGAGGTAAAAACAAAATTCGACATAATTAAATCGGGGCCACTTTGCCCTGTTTATTTATTGAGTGACACTTCGCCGCCCAAATTACAGTATTTCATCCAAGTTTCTCCATCAAGGATCCATGTATTCACCCTCCTTTGCATGTTACTAAAGGTGGATGCATCATGAGTAGCTGGTATCCGTGGAGTCACAATCCAGCCCGCAAATATTTTGGAATCGTACTGGCGAATCATTGGGGTTATGAACTCAAACTCCACAGTAAGTATCCATCAAAATCATTTGGCGCAGCTGAAAAATCCGTCATAAAGAGTGCCATTACTGAGCTTCCGGAATCCCCGCTTCAGCTCCTGCTATACAGAATATTGGAGACGCTTGGACCCCCACCTGAAGAACTGATAATAAAATCATTTCTGATAAAGCCGAGACGTGAAAAGGTCCCCAAATCTTATAGAATTATGGTTGACGCGGAGAGTTTTAATGCGATTTCAGGGCTGACCCTTATGGGAATGGAAACACGTGCTATTAGGAAGCAATTCGAGGCTATGCTCCTTCCGCCAAACTATAGACTTGAGCATATTGATCGTTTTCGTTATCAATTTTGGAACGTCAAAGAAGAAGAGGGTTGGGATATTAAATGTAACAAAACTCTGCAAAACATGCTTCTCTCCGACCCGGATCTTACTGAGTCTTTCCATCATCTATTGGACGGCGCGCTGAGTGACAAGAACAGACGTGATATCGCCATGCACTATAGCCTATCGCTGTCAGCATCTGATCGGACCCGGGAATATCTTCGTGCCAGTGATAGCGCCATTCTGTTACAAAACAAAAAAATGGAGATTGATGATCTTCAAGGAGCTGATTTGGCTGCAAATATCGTCTCCAAAACTGTGAATAGTGGTGCGAAGTTAGGTATTACTCCAACAACAATCCCTACTGAAAAGACCGCTAATCTGCTTGACAAATAGATCAAATAATAGGTATTACATATGTTTGAATTACCGAAAAAAAATATAAAGCGACATCATTCCCAAAATAAAAAAAAGAAATCAATTTCACAAAATATTCAAGATAATTTTCTTACTCAGGAAGGCGGGAAGTTGGATTTTGCGGAGCACCCCTATCTGGTCGATATTTATAATAATGAAGCTAGATATCTTGTGATCGCCAGTAGCCGCCAAGTGGGTAAATCAACTTTTCTGGCTTTGAGGCTTATGTATAAGGCACTTAAAGCGGGAAATGAGTCAATCATGTTTTTGACTGCCAGTGAGAAGCAGTTGAGTGAAGTAAGAGACGATAAAATCCGAGTTCAATTCCAGAATAACAGACAGCTGAAAAACAGAAGTTTCGATCTCAATAGTTTGAATAACAAAAATAAAATTCGATTCTCAAACCAATCCATGATCCATTTTAAAGCTATCGGAAAAAATGTTGGATCTGCTCGTGGAGTCACTGCGCGTGAAATTTATTTTGATGAAGTCCAATCCATTCCCCGGAAACATGTCTCTGTTGTGCGGGCCTCAGCCAGGACTTTCAAAGACACCTCACAGTACATCTTTGCTGGAACTTTTTTGGGTGAAGAGAATACCCTGAATCAATTATTCCTGGACACTTGTCAAAATGAATGGATCGTAAAATGTACTGCCTGTGGGAAGGATAATCCACCCCTCGATATGCGGCATATCCACGTTGATCGTGAATACCTATTTTGTATCCACTGTGAGGAGCCCATGAATGCCAAGGAAGGTAGCTGGGTACCCCAAAATCCAAACAATACCAAGGTCGGATATAGAATTTCTACATTAATGACCCCTGAATGTACCTGGAGGACTGACAGCCATGATGGACTGTTGGATCTCTTTGAGAGCGAGCCACGGGATAAGTTCATGAATGAAATGATGGGTCTACCATCGGTGAAGGGTGTCAATCTTGTTACAAGAACTCAGTTGATGGAATTATGCAGTGATGAGCCCATGGTGGATCCTGTCAATGTGCCTGCCTATATCCAGCAACGTCCCAGTGTTGCAGCCATTGATTGGTCATTCAATAAAGAAGATGGAGCAGCCTCGCATACCATTATCACATTTGCACAACTGGAATATGGTTTTATAAAGGTACTATACGCAAAACGATTTACCGGCCCAGAATATAGCGGTCCAGATGGTCCTGACCGCATCCTTGATGAAATCTGTGGGCTGGTTAACTCATTTCAGTCTAAATTTGTTTTTGTAGATTATGGTTTGGGACATTTGGACAATTTGAGATTACGCCAACGTTTGGGTAAAAAAGTAGTAGAAATGCAATACCACGGTGGCGACAAACCGGTAAATTATAATTCGGAAATTATGAGATATGAAATTCCTAAAACACACACGCTTGATTTGGTTTTTTTATATCTATCTAAGGGCTTCATCCGGTTCCCAAGTGAGACTGAATTCCAATCCTTCTATGAAGATATTCTGAATGTATATACTGTTTATGATGAAGATCAAAGAAAGAAAAAATATGTGAGGAGTGGTAATGGACCCGACGATTTTGCTCAACTGCTCAATTTTTGCTTGATTGGAATTGAAAGAATGCAACCAGATGCTCTACCTTGGAACCGTATATAATGCCAAATTGATTTAATCGTGATCATGGAATCAGGAAAATTCTGGTTCAAAATGGATTTACCTAGGCATGTGGTTTGTAGGAATTATAATGGGCATGAAATGGCTACCGACCGCAGGAGTGAACTTTCTCACTTTGAACTTTCAGACTAATTACTTTGAACTATTTTCTTGCCAAGGCATTAGCGCAATAACTAAAGATATGTTGAGGTAGAATTGAAAAAAATAATTATCACCGGCGGTGCAGGCTTCATAGGCAGCAATTTCATCTTGAAGCAAATCGCTGAGACTGACAATCATATCCTCAACCTTGATAAATTGACTTATGCTGGAAACCTGGATAACCTGGTCTCAATCGCAGACAACCCCCGATATCAGTTTGTGGAAGGAGATATCACAGATGCTGCTCTAGTACAATCCGTGATTAACGATTTTCAACCTGATGGCATCATCCACTTCGCAGCAGAATCACATGTGGACCGTTCCATCGATGGACCTATTCCTTTTATCATGACCAATGTGGTTGGAACAGCAATTCTGCTTGATAGGATGCACAACTACTGGAAAGGTTTGGAGGCGCATAAAAAGGAAGATTTTCGATTCCTCCATGTATCCACTGACGAAGTATTTGGCTCTCTGGGTCCTGATGAATTATTCAGAATTGATACACCCTATGACCCCAGCTCTCCGTATTCAGCTTCCAAGGCGGGTTCCGATCATCTTGTGAGGGCCTGGGGACGTACCTTTGGGTTTCCCATTTTACTCACCAACTGCACCAACAATTACGGTCCTTTCCAATTTCCTGAGAAGCTGATCCCCCTAATGGTCATCAATGCTATCTCAGGTAAGTCCTTACCGATATATGGTGATGGTCTGAATATCCGAGATTGGCTTCATGTGGAAGACCATTGTGATGCAATTTATAATGTATTTGAGAATGGTTCCCTGAGTGAAACCTATTTGGTAGGCGGGGAAGAAGAGGTAACGAATCTCCGTGTAGTTGAAAGCATATGCAGCATTCTGGATGAGATTCAACCCACTGAATCTGGCAAAAGCTACCGTGAGCAGATCACTTATGTGACTGATCGTCCCGGACACGATGTCCGTTATGCTATGGATATTTCAAAGATTCGTTCAGATTTAGGTTGGGGACCCTCACACACATTTGAGGCCGGACTCAAAGAAACCATACAATGGTATCTAGAAAATCAGGACTGGTGGAAAGACTTACAACAAAAACAAATTTATGAACAGGAAAGACTGGGTGTGAAATAATGAAGGGGATAATTTTAGCAGGTGGTTCAGGAAGTAGATTGCATCCGGTTACTCGGGTAGTTTCTAAACAATTGCTACCGATTTATAACAAACCTATGATTTACTATCCATTATCAACTCTATTGTTGGCTGGGATAAATGACATTCTAATTATCTCTACCCCCTCAGATTTACCTCGGTTCGAGGAATTACTGGGGGATGGGTCACGCTTCAACGCAAAATTTTCGTATATCGTCCAACCAAGTCCTGATGGTCTGGCTCAGGCTTTCATTCTAGGTGATGAATTTATCGGAGATGATGATGTTTGCTTAATACTTGGAGATAATATCTTTTTTGGTCATGGATTAAACAGGATGCTTATTGAGAGCAAGCGTGTCGTAGCAGAAGACAATGAAGCAGTAGTGTTTGCCTATCATGTTGAAGATCCTCAGCGTTATGGGGTTGTGGAATTTGATGACGGTCAGAAGGCACTTTCCATTGAAGAAAAACCTGCCAACCCCAAAAGTAATTTCGCTGTAGTGGGTCTGTACTTTTATCCCAATTCTGTGGTTCAAGTCGCTAGGAATGTGCAACCATCTGCACGGGGCGAATTGGAAATTACCTCAGTGAATCAGCATTATCTATCTCAAGGTGATTTAAAGGTTCAAATTATGGAACGCGGTTACGCCTGGTTGGATACCGGAACTTTTGATTCCATGTTGGAAGCCTCCCAATTTGTCCAGACCCTTGAAAAACGCCAGGGTCTCCAAATCGCAGACATCGAAAACCTTTAAACCGTTTAACCGCCAAGGGCGCAGAGGACGCAGAGAAAAATGATAACTGGGAAACAAAAAAATAAACTTTGCGCTCTTCGCGCTCTCTGCGGTTAGTAAAAAGGGAACCATGAAATTTAAAGTCACCCCCCAATCAATCCCAGACGTTCTCCTCATAGAACCCACAGTCTATGCTGATGACCGCGGTTATTTCAAGGAAAGCTACAACCTCAACGACTTCGAGGAGTTTCTTCCAGGGATTAAATTTGTCCAGGATAATGAGTCCAAGTCAAGCAGGGGAGTGTTACGTGGACTTCATTTTCAAAAAGAGCCTCACGCTCAGGCAAAATTGGTTAGAGTTATTCAGGGCTCTATTTGGGATGTTGCTGTCGATATTCGCCCGGATTCACCCACATTCAAGCAATTCGTATTTGCTGATTTATCAGCAGATAACCATGCTCAGTATTTCATCCCAAGGGATTTCGCCCATGGCTTTATTGTCACGAGCGAACTAGCTATCGTCCAATATAAAACAGACAATTTATATCATCCTGCTTCAGATTCAGGTATTCATCCATATGATCCTGATCTAGACGTTCCTTGGCCGCTTTCAATTGATAAACACATCCTCTCAGATAAGGATATGGGGTTACCTCAACTGCGAGAAGTAATTTGAAGTGTTGGAATTGAGATGAATTACGAAGCCTTCTAATCAACTTAATTTCTTTCCCTCAAATTTATAC
>Ga0233430_1003495_pt1 | contig 15852 bp, 12 predicted proteins | sample SI_118_April2016_2_FD_179883 | JGI IMG/M metagenome (GOLD analysis project Ga0233430, IMG submission 179883) | Seawater microbial communities from Saanich Inlet, British Columbia, Canada - SI_118_April2016_150_MG | ecosystem: Environmental > Aquatic > Marine > Inlet | place: Canada: British... | reverse complement strand
TAGGTTTCTCAGCATCCACAGCCTGCATAATAAAATCAAAAGAGGCCTGAACTTTCTCAAGGACCGGTTCTTCTTCAGTCAGACTAACCTTTGTACCAAAACGTGCCACACGCACAACGTCATCGACAGTAAGACCCTCACCACGTATAACAACCGTCTTTTCTTCGATTTCTCTATGACTGATGTTTTGTTTACATTTTTCAGTTTGCATATGTACGATAATTTTGTTTAAAACATCCTATACCGAACGAGTCGGAATACGATTTGTGATTTATTTTTTAGTATTTAAATGTCTCTTCCGGTTGAGTTTAACACTTTAAGTATATTAACTCAATTACAGAATCATACCACTTCTTGTTGCTAAGATTCAAGCATATCATTAACAGGTTCCTTCTTTGATGTTACAAGAACACTTCTACCTGTAGCCAGAAAATGACATATGATGTTGGCAATAGTGTGTGTTTTACCTGTACCGGGTGGACCTTGTACTACGATTCCATCATTTTCATCAAGCTGCTTAATAATTTGAACCTGAGCATTATTAAAAGGCTTTGGAAAATACAATTCATCTTCTATTTTTTTAGTCGAGTTTGATGTTGGCGCTTCATCACCAGCATGAATAAAAACACCTGAACCTATTTGTTTTTATCCGATAACTTAGTGACCCGTCTCTTGACCGGTTCTGGAAACTTGGAAACAGATGTATTCTCCTGCATAGATTGGAAGCGTTCAATGTCTTGTATAAAGCTTGTTGTACTTCTGGGACGTGCAAAAAGGTGAGGATATATACAAGGTTGCAAAGTTGTTAGGTCACAAAAGCATTAAATCAACACAACGATACGCACATCATTGTCCTGAAAGTTTCAGGAGCGGAGTAGATGTTTTAGCACAAGTGACTGCGTATTGATTTCGGTGATGAAAATGAGTGTACAACAACTCTCTGATTTGTCATAAGTGCTTGTATGATGATATGGGCGATACTGGACTCGAACCAGTGACCCCTTGCTTGTCGAGTAAGGACAGGCTGATTTTTTCAATATTATAAGTGCTTTATTTTACGTCTGTTATGACTCTATCACTTATTACACAAAAGCTTACAACAAAATTATAATTCTGGTGGTTACCGTTACTTACTGTTATTTACCATTACTTTGACTGCGTATTGACTTCGTTCAGATAATCCTATCATAAAAAACTTCGTATTTGACAATCAAAGCAAGTCTTTTAATTGAGCCGTAAAATCTAAAAGAAAGTAAGTTAAACAACCTCCTTGCTAACAAAATTATTACTACAATAAATATCAGATGAATATTTGCGAGAGACAACGATATCGCTATAACAGATAAGAAGTTACAATATTAAATTAATTCTGGTGAGTTCTGTTAAGTCCTGCTGGTTACGGTGTGCTTGACTACAAAATGACTACAAACCGGAATGCATTTTAATGCAAATGAATTGTTTGAACTACTCTTTTTACATATTTAAACTATAAAATTCAAAAGAAATGAATTAAAATATTCGCATGCTGGCGAGTTTTCTAAGAGAAAAATATCATTAGATGATTTTTTGCTAACAACAGCCTTATGCACCATTAACGTGCTGCATTTAGAATCATTCCACTTGGACTTGTTGACTTGATTAAGATATTCTTTGTATCAGGAACACTGTACATTATACTTGAATCAAGGAAGATGTATCTAGCTTATATGGAGACAAATAAAATATAGAAAAATAACGGTTTTCGAACAATGAATGTCTAATAACTAAGGCCAAAAAATTTAATCAAACACTGATTAAAAAGAGGAGTAAGTGTCTGTATTGTGAGTTTTTATCATTTGTGAAATAATTCAATAGATGAACTGAGGTGTTTTTATGGGAATGTTAGGTGCCGCACTGGTATATGTCGGTTTTGTATTGTTTATGAATAGTCTGAAGACTCTTGGGAAACTCAAGGACAGCCATGTTAACCCTTTGAATTTTTTTACCGGTACTCTTATTGTTGCCGGTGCTATAAGGGCGGTACTGCTCCGTGGAGAAGGAATCACACCTTATTTTTATGCAATGCCGTCTCTCCTGTTTGGATTCACCTTTTTATGGGTGGGCATTAACTCTATATGGAGCTTGGAGGATGACGGATTAGGGTGGTATTGTTTGTTTGCTGCTGTGGTGGCAGTGCCAACCGCATTCACTACCTTACCGGATATAGGTATGGTCGTACTCTGGTTAATGTGGGCAAGTCTGTGGTTCATGTTCTTTCTCCTGTTGAGCCTGCACATAAAAATAGCAAAGATTACAGGATACTGGACACTTGTTAATGCTGTGGTGACAGGTACGGCAGGGTATACGATCCTGATTAAAGCTTGGCCGTGGCTGTAACGAGGGTAAGGTTAATCACCATAACTTACCATAGATGCCGATCCCATATTATGATTCTCGTACAGACCTTAGCCTTTTCAAAGCTGGTGGAAGCATAACAGTATTGACAGCGTAGTAAGCATGTGTTGCACACACTAATGTCCCTGCTTACTACGCTGTCAGATGCCTTTCTTTGAGACGGATCTTTCTTGTGGCTAACATTTGTCCCGAACACTCTTTTTATATAATCATTAATACACTTCCAGGTTGTATATTATATTTCTTTAAATCCGGTTCTTCAGCATAGCTGACAATCTCCATCTTGCTCTGCTATGCAACCGCAGTTAGAATACCAATAAAATCAAAATATATTAATTATTACGAGAGACATATAAACTCTTATTTTTACAATTGATTGTAAAAATACAAAATATTATAATTTAGCAAATGGTTGAATGGGAAGACAAATTTAGTGTGGGCATATCAGAAATTGATGATGAGCATAGGGGACTTATTGGCATTCTCAATAAGGCTGTTATCGCAAATGGACACGATGACAATACAGTAGAAACATTGGAACTATTAGGTGATATAATTGAGTACTCTCGTAAGCATTTTTCAACGGAAGAAGCTTACATGTTAAAGTTTAAATTCCCAGAGTATCAATTACATAAAAACGAACATCTTGAATTCACAAATAATTCAATTAGGAATTATCACAATTTTATTAGTGGTGATTATCAAGTTACAAATGAAATCCTTGAATATTTAAAGCAATGGTTAGTTAACCATATACAAGTAACCGACAAGAAATACATAGATTGTTTTAAGAAAAATGGTCTTGAATGAATTTTGGATATTTTCATATTAATCAATACTTCAACACCATTGACACAAAGCGGGTCTGTTAAATACCATTCACGTTTCAAGCGTAATCAGGTGGCAAATCTGGGATGTAAGACCTTACTATAGACATAGCGTTACACGCTAACAATTTTATTATACTGCTCGATTGTATTTTATATGTCCTTCCTATCTGTATTCACTAGTAAGCCCAAGTTTATCGCGTATTTTGTTAATCCAACAGCATCATGTATATTAACTTTTTTCATAATATTTGCTCGATGGTTATTCACAGTATTTATACTAATTGAAAGGTGTTTGGCAATTTCTTTACTGCAATACCCTTCTGCCACCATATACAAAATTGTTTTCTCTCGACCTGTTAATTTATCATATGCTTCTTCATTTACTTCAGAGGCACAAATATCGTCTGTTCTGTTTGTTAACTTTTCCGCCATTACCTTTGAGACTGAAGGACTAAAAAACATCTGCCCACCCATAGTTGCCTCTATGGCCGCAACCAAATCTGTATCAGTTGATTCTTTATTAAGATATGCAGAAACACCTATATCTAGCATCCTCGTGATAATGTCTTTAGTTTCATACATTGTAAGAACTATTATTTTAATATCCGGATCGATTGAGCGAATTTGTTTGGCTGTTTCTATACCATTTATCTTAGGAATGGAGATATCCAAAACAACCACATCTGGCAACAGCCTTTTTATTTTTTCTATTGCACTGGCTCCGTCACCAGCATCACCCACAACATCATAATGGTCATGCAGTTTTAAAAGCTGTCTGATGCCCTGCCTTACTATATGGTGATCTTCCACTAGTAAGATTCTTATTTTTTCCATTCTCTACCCCTCCCAAAACTTTTGATTCCATATTAATAGGTACTTTAATAATAAGACTGGTTCCCATTGATGTTTCTGAAATAATTTGTAAGTGACCGTTCATAAGGTTTACCAACTCTTTAATAGTCGTCATCCCCATACTAAACTCACTCATATCATTACCAGTTACGCCTTCCACATTAAAGCCTTTTCCATTATCTGAGAAGCACAAAACTAAATTGTTATTTTCTAAAACAAAGTCAATTCGTATTAAGTTTGCGTCTGCATGCTTTATAACATTTATTGTTGCCTCACTAATAATACGAAATAAATGCATTTTAATACTATCGGGGATTTGTTCCTCGCTTATGTTGCTGCTAGTTATGATTGTAACAGGCGATCTTTTTGAAACTCGTTCAAAAAAGTATTTTGTCGCCTCAATTAATCCCAATTTATCAAGAATGTTATATTTGAGGCTGAATGTCAGGCTTCTTAGACTTTTAAATGCCATATTCACAATTTCCCTGCAATCTTCCACACATGATTGAAATTTGTTATTGCTCTCTAACTCCTGTTTCGACTTATTATTATAATACTCCAGGAGTTTGAGATTTATTTTTAATGCTGACATTGACTGTCCAATCTCCTCATGGAGCACTTGGGACAAACGCTTACGTTCTTCATCTTGAACAGTAAACAATCTGTGTGAGAGGTTTTTCAATTCTAGATTTTTCGCCTCCAGACTCCGATTATACTCTTTAATCTCTGTTTGATCATTATTTAGAGTAATAGCCATTTCGTCAAATGACTGTGAAAGTGTCCCAATTTCGTCAAAAGTATCGGTGTTTACCCTGACAGAGAGGTCTCCTCCTCTAATTATTTTGGCAGCATCCATCAATTTTGCCAGTGGTTTTGTTATCGAAGATGCAATGTTAATACTTAAAAAAATACTATAAATTACCGTAATAAAGAAAAAAAACAATAATGTCATAAATGCTGACTTAATTACATCTTTGAGGGAACTTTGCAGATTCTCCATATCCCTGTAACTTTCCTTTTTGAAGGCGCCTATAACAACACTAAAATTATTAATTTCAGGCAATAGTATTCTTTCATCAAGGTATGTATGTGATTGATATTCCGCATACAACATATTACATTGATTTTTAATTGAATTGCTCAAGCGTAACAATAGGGTATTGCCAACACAGATACTTGTTAGCTTTAATGCCTCATTCCCCATGTTACTTAAAATATTCAAACAATCTTCACTGACGTCCTGTTCATTGCCCTTTTTTACTTGCATGAGTGTATTGGTTATTAATTTTTCTTTATCTATAGCCAGATTACTTATGCATCCAATTCGAGCATAGTTATCCATAAGGTTTTTTTTCAGATAATTAACACTTCCCAGTTTAACCAGAGAGACTATTGTTATGATTCCCAGAAAAATAATAATAATAAAGTATGCATTGAATAAACGAATGCTGATAGAATTGTTCGAGAACATTTTTTTATACCTTTAAAATTTACACTTTATTCAGGATTCATTCATAATGTAGCTCTACCGGCTCGTCAACTTGAAAGAAATCAATAATTGGAACAAGAATAGTATATCCAGCGGAAAACATAAGCCACACAAGTGTCCCAATAACCCAATAGCTAAAAAATCCTTCATTAAAAGTAAAACCAGAAAGATACATCACTCCAGGGAAAAAGATTTCTATGGCTAAGGAGATAAAGATTGCATACAAAATAATTTTCCGACCACTTGTTTTAAAATACCGATTAATACTCTTAAAATAGACATACTTGGGTGTAGGCTTAAGCCCTTCCATTTCATCTATTTCCTGTTTTATCAGGAATGAACTTATTTTTAGTTGAATCTTGGAAAAATCAAAATGATTTCTATTTAACAAGTAGCCATCAATCAAGCAAACAATCCCACTTACTAGAATAGCTGTACAATTTGCATAAGCCATGGGTGCGATATTCGCAATAGACACATCTAACAAGCTTTTTTCCTGAATACAAGCGACTGATATCCATACAATAATCCCACTAATAAGCCCCAGTAATGTCCCCCAAAAGGAACCAAATGACGACAACCTTTTCCACATAATTCCTAAAATGATCGGAAACACTGCAGATCCAAGGAATATACCCATTGCAAGATATAGGAAATAAACCTGTACACCTATTGAATAAAGTAAAAAACTTAACATTCCCACAATAATTCCAAAAAGACCTGTAACAAAACGAGCAACCCTAAGTATTTGTTTATCTGTTGCCTGTGGTTTGATATTTAGACGATATATGTCGTTCGCAATAATAGAGGCAACAGCAACAGATTCAGAATTTCCAGTCGAAATAATAGCCATAAAAAGCATTATTAAAAAGGCTATACCTCCGATGTTGCCTGCAATATTATAGGCCATTAACGGAGCTATTGTTGTGGAATCACTAACATCGATACCTAATAACAACCCACCTATTCCCAAAACAGTTGCTATACAGACAGGTATTGCAAACCAGGCTAGTCCTGCTGTTAAAAAGCAACTACCCGCAGATTTGTAATTAACAGCAATCGCCCTTTGCCAATACGTTTGATCTAAGAATACTGTACCAAAATTTCCGATCGTATTTATTATCCCAAACATGACTCCGGAAAAAGCGGTAATGGTAACCAATCTATCTCTGTTGGGAATATTCTCCAGCATCTGGCACACACCGAAGTCTCCATATTTATAATAGAACGTCATAGATAACCCCGTTATGACAACTAAGATGATTGCAATCTGAATATAATCTGTAACGAAAGAACCTTTTAAACCAGCAATAGAGCTGTAAAAACAAAATGCCAAAGGAATCACAAGAACCGCAATCTTTATGTTGATGCCCGTTAAAACATTTAGGGCCAAGGCACCCCCTAATATGACCATGGTGGTTACTATGGTACAAGCCAACAGCCCTATAACAATCATAATCCAATGGTTTTTTTTGTCATATCGGTATAAAACGAATTCTGGAAATGTGTGCAACTGAGGGGCTAGCTTTTTCAACTGAACGGCTATTATGCTAAACAAAAGGATGGGTATCGTTGCCCCTGCAGCATACCAGTATGGGCCACTAATGCCATTGATATAGCCCATTTTTGAGGATACCATGATTGTAGCAGCCCATGTCCAGGTACTAATAATAGAAGCTGTTACTATCCCGCCCTTCGTATTTCTGCCTGCAGTTAAAAACCATTCAGCGGTATTATTGTATGGTATCTTTTTGGTATTTCTCCACCACAAAATACTAAATATCAAAAAGATAACCCCAAAGGCGGCTATGATATAATATGCGGATTGGTAAGGAAGTACGTATTTAGCTTCTATAACTAGTAGCATAAGTAAAATTACCTACCAAATAATAAAATTTTTATTACTTATTTATCATTGAAATTTGATTCATTTGCGGACTTTCCAATAACTGCATTATGTGGAGAATGGGCAATTAATATTCTATCAATACGCAAAACAGCTTTGACGATTTCAGCAGCCGATTTCAAGGCATTAATCTTAATCCCTGCTGAGTCAACAACTCCGGCTTCAAACATATTTATTTCTTTCCCTGTACTAATATCTATTCCATATTCTCCGGATTTATTTTTGATCTCAGCCATTTTTTCAAAACCATTGAAGCCTGCATTTGCCAGTATTTGACGCATAATACTGGAAAGAGCATGTGCAACCACTTCAATACCGATAGAATCTACTCCACTATTCGAGTTTTCCTCTTTTAATTTCTCACTGATGTAAAGCTCCACCGCTCCTCCCCCTGCTACGATGCCATCATTCAATGCTGACTGCGCAGCGGAGATACCATCTTTCACAGTACGCCACCGCTCCTGAGATGTCACTTTTGTAACACCTCCAATGACGATCGTCACCATCTTTTTCTGTGCACGATTCTCTAAGAAAAATAATCCATTTTCTTCATCGTAATATACGCTCTTAAAACTGCCAACTGAAACTTCTCCTATATCCTCTTTTCTTCTAACCACCTGCATGTTTAAAGCATTTGCAATGTTAAGAAGCTCTTCAATAGAGACATGTATCATTAAGATATTCTTTTCTAGGAGATTGGCCAAGAGTTGTTCATCAGCGTGGGCAGAGGCTATAAATACAATGCCTGCACCAGTTTTACATATACTATCAGAAATATCTTTTGTCATTTTTGACTGGAGATCTTTCATCCGCACAATTTCATCATAGTTTTTCATCTCTCTGACCAATGACTCCTTAATCTCTTTTAAGTCTATTTTAAGAAGGACCGTTTTAGTATTATCCAGATTATCAGGTATTTGTTGACCAAAGAGCTGTTTTTGAATAACTATTCCATCAAATGCCCTATCATCCAGCATAGGGTTATTAATTAAAAAGATACTTTTTTTCAAATTAATCATTCCCTTTTTTTCCTTTGTGTTTTTCAGGAAGCCAAGGGCATCACCAACTAAAGAGACAACCTGCTCCCCATCCATTCTGCTTCCCGCAGCCGTTGAAATCACTTGAGCAAGACTAATATCCTCCATGTTAATCTTTATAGCCATCTGCTTGAAAAGTTCAATAGAACGCTGGATCCCCAGCTCTATACCTCTCACAATCAATGTAGGATGGATGCCCATGTCAGTGATTAACCGCTTACCCTCCTTTATCATTTCTGCCGCTAATACAACTGCAGTAGTCGTGCCATCTCCAACCTTCTCTTCTTGTCTGTCTGCAATTTCAACAACCAATTTTGCTACAGGATGAACGGTTTTAACTGATAACATTATTGTAGCCCCATCGTTTGTAATAAAACGATTGCCCAGTTCATCCACTAGTAATTTGTCTAATCCTTTTGGCCCTAGTGTAGTCCGTACAGTATCAGCTATAGACAAAACAGCAGCGCAATTATTTTCAAGAGCGGTATTTCCCGCACCCTGTGCTTGTACGTTACCAGGGTTCTGTTCTGTCATTGATATTTTCCTATATAAAGCTTAATTTACAGTACCGTTTATTATTTTCTTAAATCAGGGGCAGGTTTTCCATGTAATTTCATTCGGATCAAATTCCATATCTGTTTGCAAACAAGCTCAACATCATTCGATTTTCTACCCAATATGCGGATAATAATACCATCCGAATGAGGAAGTACCGTGGAAGCAACATAAATATTATCCACTTTTTGTAAACTTCCTTCTATTTCAGCATTCAACATTTTACTCTCTACTTTCTTAGTTAGCAAATAAATGTTTGCTACAATTTCCCAGTTACCGAGTATACCACACGACTTGGGATTGCTAGTTTTTGGTGAAAAAACCATATTATCTAAACATCTGAAACTTCCTGATAGATCAGTTGCCTGAAAACGCGAATAAAAAATTTCATAGAGAAATGACTCTCCATAGGTCACACGCCCTGGTAACAATATTTCACTGTAAAGACAAGTTGCATCCTCATGAATTTTTAAATTAACCTCTTGATAAAAACGAGAATCCCTATAAGGAATAATCATATCAGGTAAAAATTCTGCATATGACCCCTTATCAAGGGTTATATTCAAAACCTGAGTTGCATAATTCTTCTCCATACGATAAATCTTAGTCGCAGCCTGGGTCGTAATGTGAAAAACTGTATTCTCACGCCCATCTATGTCTATTCTCAGTCTATCGCCTTGTAGTATTCCACCACTCGGGCTCATAATATACACAAAAGGCATATGAGGCATATTCTCATCAATATAGAGGGCCTTCTGAACTTGTAATGGAACTTTATGATAATTTTCCACAAGTGTCGTCTTTCCCTCTCTATTTTCTAAGACTAAAGTCAGTAATCCAACCTTGCCTGCATTGCCAACATTGAGTGTTGGAACTTCCAGATCATACTGGTTAAATTCTGATGGAATACTTACAGGAGTATAGTAATCACGTGAATCAACAACGCTAGATTTTAGCATTTTATGTGAATCTTAATCCTCAAAAAGTACCTCTTTTTTAATTAATTGGTATACAACGTCTATACCTTCTTTGGTATGACAATTAGTAAAGATAAAAGGTTTGTCATTTCTCTTCACCTTCGTATCGTGCTCCATTATTTTTAAATCTGCATTTACAAGTGGAGCCAGATCAATCTTATTAATAATCAACAGATCAGATTGGGTAATTGCGGGGCCATTTTTGCGAGGAATTTTTTCTCCTGCAGCAACATCAATAACATAAATGTAATAATCTACCAATGCAGGATTAAATGTGAGTGTCAGATTATCCCCTCCTGTTTCAACAAAAAGTATGTGAGAGTCCGGAAATTTTTTTTCCATCTCCTCTACAGCAATCAGATTCATGCTCGGATCTTCTCTCACTGCCGTATGAGGACATCCTCCTGTCTCAACACCTAAAACACGATCAGCAGGGATAACACCATGTAGTGTTTTTTTTACATGTTCAGCATCTTCCTTTGTAACAATATCATTGGTTACGATAATTGGCTTGTATCCATTTTTCACCAACACAGGCACTATTGCTTCAATTAGCGCTGTTTTACCGGAACCGACAGGCCCTCCTACACCGATTCGTGGAATCTTGTTTTCCATTAATTCTCCTTCCTCTTAGTATTCCAAAAAATTACACATTAACTCAAAAACATTCGGACAGTTGCTTGTTCATGCTTTATGGACATAATATCTACTAAAGGCGCACAGGAATACATTTCTTCCGGAGTTTTGTGTATGTTTTTTTTTATAATATCCACCAATAAAGGTTGCAAGTCATTAATTATCTTTATTGCTGTATAGTGATCAATTTGAATAAGTTTCATTGCTGCACTAATAAGACTAACACAAAAGGAATACAACTCTATCATCATCACTTCAGAGCATGTTATCCCCATGAAATATCCACCTAAACCTAATGTAACCGCATAGTTCCCCGGACTGGCCCCTTCACTAATCTTTTTGCTAAAATCACGTAGGATTGGATTTTCAGGAACCATTAAAAGGATGTTCGAAAGCAGGCATTTTCCAGTTTTTACAGAACATTCCCTGCTTTCGGTTGTCAGCTTCATAGCATAAAGCATTTCGTCTACGAATAAAAGGGTATTTAAATCAGACTGTTCAGCAGCCCTGTAACCATTAACTAACGCAACACAATCAGCAGGGGCAATCTGGTGGGAAAGAATGTCACCAAGCAAGGCGACAACATCGTCTTCATTCCTCACCATCTCCTCCTGAACAAATGATTCAAAACCATGGGAAAAGTTAAACATACCAACAGGAAAAAAAGTATCTGATATCTGAAGTGCTGTTGCAAATGATTTTAATTGGGCTTCATGTACATTATATGTTAATGGTATTTTTTTGCCGTCAATACTCACTATTAGGTTTCCTTTCCTTAATGCTTGTGCTGATGGTGATCATGTGACATATTTTGTAAAGGCCCATACTTTCCACTTAGTATTTGCTCTCCCACTTCTTCCTCAAAATAATATTTAACACCTGGAATATTATGTGTTTTCATAACGGATTCCATTACTTTTTTGTCGATCATTATCGGGACATATATCTTCCCTCCAACAACCTTCATTTGCCAGTGTTGATTTCCAATTGCATGACCCAATTTAACAGCCAACTCAAGCATTTTATCTTCATGGAATTTCTCTACAAAATGGAGCACCATCATCTCCTCTGCCTCAATATCAACCACAAACATATTCTCACCCTCTTTATAATATAGAACATCTCCATCGTGCAATATCGTACCTCTTTTGATATTAATCCCTATCTCTTCGTCAAATCCAGGTAATTTTTTATACAACCGGGATCTTTCCGATTCTTTACGTGTAAACATTATAGTGTGCACATGATTTTCACTACGCATTACTTGATAGAGTTCTTTCCACTTTTCATCAGTATTAATATTTCCCAAAATTTGATTAATAACCAACATGTTTATTTTTACTCCTGTAATATTGAGGTATTTTAAAACAAATAACTATTTTATATATTTTTTTATAGTAATAATTTATGCGAGCATTTTACCTTTTCCTTGAGCAAAAGGCAAATTGCGTTGCCCTTTAAGCATTACTTGGTTAAAAACTACGCAAAACAAAAAGATCAGTTCATAATCAAGTCTGGAAAGATACTACTCTTTTATCAATAAGACTATGCCACCTGTACATCACTCCCCGGCAACTCTTCTTTTGTAAGAACAGACTCTTCCAAACTATGTTCAGTCGCAGCAGACTTGAGTGAGTTCAGTCGAGATATCATAAAGTAGAGTAACGGTATCACACCAGCAAAAAAGAGCACACCACCCACTGCACGCATCCATGTCAGCACCTGGAAGGTACCGCCAAGAATGAATTCCTGTGAGCGTGCAACCCAATAACCATTTTCAACAACTGACTTGAATTGTAACACTCCAGCCGGAAACGTATCCATCGTTACCATCAGCAGGAGTCCCACATTCATCGCCCAGAAGGTAGAGCGCAGAAGCCTTACGTTCCAGCGTCTGGAAGTTATAACATGCCGGCTGCAAAATATAACCGCCGCTATAGAGAGGTTACCGTAAACACCCATCAAAGCCGCATGACCGTGATTAACAGTCAAGTATGTGCCATGTTCGTAGTAATTTATTATTGGAAGGTTAATAATCAAACCAAATACACCGGCGCCGAAAAAGTTCCAGAAATTTACTGCAATAAGAAACAGAAAGGCTTCTGAGAATCCGAAGGATGACCCTGTTACAGCTGAATTCGCTGAACGACTAAATGAGTATCCCGGAACCCGTACAAACTTCCAGACTTCGAGTGTCAACAATACAAGAGGAATGACCTGGAGTGTTGAAAAAACGCTGCCCATAGCCATAAGAGCAGCAGGCTTTGCGTTCCAGTAAAAATTGTGAGAGATACCCAGCAGGCCGGAGCCTAGAAACAGTAGTGTCGCCAGGTAGATTACCCTTATCGCACCCTGCCGTGATACTAAACCCATGAGTACCATATAGCAAGCGATAATCATAGTTGTAAATACCTCGAAGAAGCACTCTGCCCACATGTGAATAACGCACCAGCGCCAGAAATCGGCAATGACAAAATTAGTATTCTTACCGCCCACAAAGCTTGACAGGAACAGGACAGTGATAGCCACAACGGAGTATAGAATCCAATACGGCAGAGAAAATGCCGACTGTCCCTTCAAAGCCGGCTTAACTCCGCGGTATATAATCACGGCCCACATAACTAGCGCCGCAAAGAGAACAACCTGCCACAATTTGCCAAGTTCAACAAATTCCCAACCCTGGTTGCCAAGTAATCTCCAATAATCACCAAGCAGGTTCTTTGGCCCCAGAATGCAGCCCACGAACATACCAATAACTACTGAAACCAGCAAGCCGAAGAGAATGTTGATAAGGAGTACCTGACGCTTCGGTTCCTGCCTGTAAATACCGGGAAGAATGAATATGGATCCGGCTATCCAGCAGGTAGCTATCCACAGAATAGATAACTGTACATGCCAGCTTCGCGTAATCGTTATCTGTAGGAATTCAGAAATGTTGTAGCCGAAGAAAGTTGTAAATCCGACAAAATCGTGAATCGTCAAGACACCGGCCACTATCTGTATGAAAAACAGTGCAACCGCAACCACAAAAAACTTGTATGTTGCACGTTGACTGGCTGTGGGAGCTGATGCATCAACGCTCTTATTGTCAACAGGATCCTCCCTGACTTGTAACTGAGAATCCCTGGAATAGTAACTATATGTACAGAGGACCGCACCCAGACCGAAAATCAAAAACAGCATTCCGATAACGCTCCACAGAATTACTGACGGTGTCGGAGTATTCCCGGCATATTCATCAAAAGGCCAGTTATGAGTATAACTGGATTCACCTCCTGGCCTTTCTACCGCACAAACCCACGCACCCCAGAAGAAGAAAGCAGAAAGGTCTTTGAGTTCAGCATCGTCTGTAATGTAACCTGCAGGCTTGAAAGCCTCCTTGTGATCCCCCTTGAATTTTGAACTATAGTATTCAACCAGCCTTTCCGCCGCATACGCCTGACCCTCGGTTAGAGATACAATATTTCTCTCCACATCATATAGATTTGCCTTGAGTTCACGCTTCACCCTGACAGAAATACCATCTTTTTCTATTTGAGATAACTCATCTACATTACCATTTGCAATCTGTCTGCCATAATATTCATTCATCTCAACCGCAACTTGGTGGAGTGCTTCAGCAGTAAAATCCGGCCCACGGGCTGCGCCATCGCCGAACATGCTTCCGTATTCCATCAGCGCATATCTCTGGAAAACCAATTGTCCACGTTCGACAGCAGCCTGTTGAACGATTTCCACCCCTGAAGGTGAAATATAATCAGGTTTAGGAGGCGCATCTTTATACGTACTGATACCCATAAATATAACACCTGATGCTCCTACAACCATGACAGCAAGTAAATATTTCCACCAATTAGTACTTTTCATTATTATGCTCCCGAGCATCCTACGTAGTTGCCCCTGAAAAAGTCTCTTTTCAAATAAAATCTGCTACTAAGTTTTTAATAAAGTAATACTTTAAATTGTGTTAAAACGTGTATGAGGAAATGCCAAGTACAGGTCTGCGAGAAGGAGGTTAGTAAATTGAAAGAATGGAGGGAAGTTTAATGCTTACCAAATACTATAAACATTATCAATATATTCTGTTAAGGATTTTATTTTATTTGGCACCTTTTCATCCACTCAATCCTTCGTGCATCAATGTCGACAAATCCAAGGTGTTCGTAACTTTCGTTTTTAACGTGTACAAAAACGAATCCATCCTGCTTCATTTTTACAGGAGCATATTTAATAAATCTACTTGCAATAATACAATCTGTTACCCGATGATCCACAAAATCAATGTTTAGATGAGTTCTTGGATCAATAAAACCAGATAAAGACCATATCTTACCAGCTCTGACAACACCATGCTTTACCTTGGAGGGATCTAGCACATAACCTTTATCATCAATGTTTGACTCCTCCACTACATGTCTAATATTCAAAAAGATCTCCTTTACACAACATAATAAAGCTGTGTCAACGCTAATTCCTTTGCCGGCTCGCAAGTAGCAATATTTCCGTCAATCTTTACCTGATATGTTTCAGGATCAATCTCTATTTTTGGAGCTACATCATTTCTTACCATATGGGCCTTTGTTAACCCTCTACAATTTCCAACAGCCTCGTATCCTCCCTGCATACCAATTTTCTCGGGGACGCCTAGATCCACAGCCGCTTTTGAAAGTAATGTCAACTTTGTTTGATGCATTGCACTTCCAAAAGTCCCAAACATTGGACGATAAATGACCGGCTCCGGTGTTGGAATAGAGGCGTTTGGATCTCCCATTAAAGCCCAATTCACAAACCCACCTTTAATCACCATCTTTGGTTTTGCCCCAAAAAAAGCAATAGGCCAAAGTACAATGTCAGCCATTTTTCCGGTTTCTATAGAACCTAGAATATGTGCAAAACCTTCAGAAACGGCATGATTCAAGTTACATTTGGCAATGTAACGAAGGACCCTGAAGTTGTCATTTCCAGGTGCGTCCTCCTCTAACTTACCCCTTTGCTTCTTCATCTTATCGGCAGTCTGCATAGCCTTAATAAAATTTTCCCCGACTCTTCCCATTGCCTGAGAATCTGAACTATACATGCTCAATATCCCAAGATCATGAAGCACATCCTCTGCGGCTATTGTCTCTGCACGAATACGACTCTCTGCGAAGGACACATCCTCCGGTATCGAAGGGTT
>Ga0233430_1003489_pt1 | contig 15872 bp, 15 predicted proteins | sample SI_118_April2016_2_FD_179883 | JGI IMG/M metagenome (GOLD analysis project Ga0233430, IMG submission 179883) | Seawater microbial communities from Saanich Inlet, British Columbia, Canada - SI_118_April2016_150_MG | ecosystem: Environmental > Aquatic > Marine > Inlet | place: Canada: British... | reverse complement strand
CTAACAAGTGCATGGAAATGAGATTTAGAAATACTGAGGTAGTCAGCGCCGTCTTTGGCTCTGAGGAACTTTCGCTCTGAAATCGGCAGAGAGATAGAGGAGGCCTGAGATTGATGGTGTGGTTTTGATGGTGAACCACTCACTTTTTTAGATATTTGCATAGCAAATACTCCTTAGTATTTGCTGCATCAACTGTTGCGGGGCATCTGCAGCCAAAAGATAAAAAGCCACCTTCACAAAAGAGCAATTGGCACGCAGGCATTGAACTCATTCAGCGTAGGTTGGCAAATACGACTTTTGGTTACTTCTCTGGTCCGCAGGCTATTACGTCATCCACCACCAGGCACGTCCCCAACTCCCCAGCACAGCTTTTTCTGTGGTTGCTCACCAGCAGGAATGTGACCTACCAGCTTTATCGGAGCTGTATAGTACTGCAACGCAATCAATATACTGTATTGCACTCTCGAAAATCAATCAATATTTATGGTGTGCGTGTTAATTGAGAGCAAATCGCATTAGTTACACAGAATGAAATATAAAGACGCCATTGGTTTTTTTCGTATTACTTACCAGCCCGGCTTAAGTGAACGACCTTGTTGCCGTGATCTGCTGTGCCACAAACGTGTTGTGACCACGCTTCCATCATGTCACGGCGTTGATCCAGCAGGTCTGTAGTGTGGTAAGCTGCTTCGGCTTGGTTGCGGATGGTGTGAGACAAAGCGCGCTCGGCATAATCTCGGGGATACCCATTTTCAGATGCCCAGTTCCTAAAACTTGACCTAAACCCATGCGCGGTAGCCGTACGTTTCACATCACTACTCATTACATTGTGATCTCGTAGGAACTTGGAAAGGATCATGTCACTTGGAACTTTGCCACGGATGGACGGAAACACTAGCGTTGGATGATCGGCCTTGGCTTGCTGTACCGTTAGGATTTCAACGGCACGTATCGACAATGGCACACGATGCTCAGCCTTGGCCTTCATGCGGGTTGCAGGGACTGTCCACACAGCTTTACCTAGGTCGACTTCATCCCAAGTCATAGCCCGCACTTCACCGGACCGTGCAGCCGTTAAAATTAGGAACTCCAGCATCAACTTACTTAGGGTGTTTTGCCCGTTTCTGAATTCACTTTCCACAAACCCCGGTAGATTTGCCCATGCCATTGACGGTTGGTGCACAACCCGTTCACGTGCTCCACGTTGCTTAGGAAGCAGCTTGTCTGCGACAGCAACCGGATTGAGCTCGATAATTTCCTCGGCGACACACCAATCCATTATAGCGCTGCAACGTTGTTTGATGCGGGAGGCTGTGTCAGCTTTGTTGATCCAGATTGGACGTAAAGCATTTGCGAAGTCCTTGGGTTTTAGTTCGTTAACCTTCTGGCGGCCAAGGTGTGGGAATACGTACATCTCAAGTGACGAAATCCAATTTTCCCCATGCCGCGCGCTACTCCAACCTGCCTTCAAGCTTTTGTGAACGACCGCGGCCGCTTCTTGAAAGGTATAGATCTGCGATTGCACCTGACGGGCGCGTTTTTCGGCTTCTCGCTCGTCAATAGGGTCTTTTCCCTCCCGGATAAGATCACGAGCTGTCGAGGCGAGTTTGCGTGCTTGGGTGATGCTGACGTCTGGGTATGTGCTCAGGCCCATATCCCGTCGCTTGCCGCTCACTGGAGATACAAAGCGTAACGTCCATTTCCCGCGACCGTTAACCTTCCCGGGCTCAAGGCGAAGCCCTAGTACAGTGCCGTCGGAGATAGGTCGGTCTTTAGGTTTGATATTCCGCGCTTTCAGGTCGCTTAAAATTGCCATAACAGCCCCACATACAGCCCCACATGAATGTGTGGATTATATCAGACAGCAATAGACACTGGTAGATAAAAAATAATAATATCAGTGCCTTATATGGATAAAAATAAACGCATTAGACGGCATTGGATATTAATTGGTAGCGTCCACCGCTACCAATTCAAAACCCCGGTTCCGGCGAGCTGGCGGTTAGAGAAGCGCTTCTTCCAACTTGGGAGCTTCACGCATCAAATCCTGGGCTACCGCTAGGTATCTTTCGGCCTCGGCCTGTTGAACCGGGTCGAGGGCGCGCGTCGGCGGGCGGCACACATCGGTCGCGAAAATTCCGTTTTTGTGCCGCTGCATCTTGTGGAAGCGAATGCTCACATCCAGGTGTTGGTGCGTGAAAACCAGGATCGGCAGCAGGCGCTCGAATAGCCCATAGGCTTCGTCAACTTGTCCCGCCATGTAGAGGCGGTAAATGGCGCCGTAGACGGGCTCAAACTCGGTGTTCATCAGGGCATGGACCCCGCGCGCCATGGCATCCATCATGTGCGCCGCCGCCCAGCCGCCGCTGACGTGCAGGCGGCCGCCGGTCGCTTCGAGCACCGCTGAATATTTGGGTCCGGCGGGCACGACCTCGATCTTGAGGCATTGGAACTGGGGTATGGCATCAAACAGCGCGACAATTTCGTCCAAAGCCAACCCCGGTCCCGACCAATCCAGATCCTGCACCATCAGCAGGTTCGGCCCCGCATCGGCGATGGCGGTCAGCCACTCGGCCCGTGTCTCGGCATCCGGGGCGTCCGGCGCCTGACACAAAATCCCGTCCGCGCCAAGCGCGCGGGCGCGGGTGGCGCGACGCAGGCGTTCGTCCTGATCATCAGCCGAAACGCCAAGGATTACCGGTAGCCGGGCGTTTGCCTGTTCGACCACTATCGCCGAGATGGTATCGACCTCGCGGGCCGTCAGGGACCGGGTTTCTCCGGCCACCGCAATTGCCAGCAGACCGGCGCAACCCTGATCGGCGGTGTAATCCACGACCCGGCGCAGGCTACCTGCGTCAAGTTCGCCTACGGCATTAAAAGGCGTGTTCAGGCTGGGAATTAGGCCGCGGATTTTTACGGGACATGGGTCCTGCATGACGTTTCCTTTTTTTGAGGCCACCGGTTTTGAATAGCCTTTTCTGGCCAGGATTTTACGCTACACTTTGCTAAACGTTGGAAAAAAAGGGAAGGTGCCAAATCATGACAGCGACCGAACACGTCCTAAACAATGCTCTGCTTCCCGACGGGTCGACGGCTGCAATCGGTATCGGCGGAGGTCGGATTACCGCGATCGGTGCCCTCGACAAGAGCGGCGCGCCGGGCCTCGATCTCGCGGGCGGATTGGTGCTGCCGGGCTTCACCGACGGGCATATGCATCTCGACAAGACGGTCATGGGGCAGAAGTGGTTGCCCCACCAGGCCGCACCCGACCGCTGGAGCCGCATCCAAACCGAGAAGGAGATCGAGAAAAAGCTTGGTCTGCCGACCGAAGAACGCGCTGCGGTCCTCATTGAAATTTGCGTTGCCCACGGCACCTCGCATATCCGCACCCATATTGATATCGACACGGACATCCGCCTGTCCCGCCTGGAGGGAATGTTGCGGGCCCGAGAGCGTTTTCGCGACCATGTCGATATCGAGATCGTCGCATTCCCGCAGAGCGGCGTCGTCAGCCGCCCCGGCACTTTGGAGGTCTTGGACGAGGCCATCGCAGCGGGAGCCGATATCGTTGGCGGCATGGATCCGCTGGTCGTCGATCATGATGCGGTGGGACAGCTTGACGGAATTTTCGCCATAGCCGAACGGCGTGGCGTTGGCATCGACATCCATCTGCACGAACCCGGAGAGGCCGGTATCCACTCGCTCGAACGCATCTGCGAACGCACCGAATCGTACGGCCTGCAGGGCAAGGTCACGGTTAGTCACGGTTTCAGTCTGGCCATGGTATCGCCGGAGAAAAGCGACGCCACAGCCGAATGGATGGCGCGGGCCGGGGTAAATCTGGTCACCCATGGCGCAGGTGGCTTTTTTCTGCCGCCGGTCAAGCGGCTCAGGGAACTGGGGGTCGAGGTTTTCGCCGGCAATGATGATGTGCGCGATACCTGGTCGCCCTACGGTAGTGGCGACATGTTGGAACGTGCCATGCTGATTGGCTGGCGGGCCGACTTCCGGCGCGACGACGATCTGGAAATGGTTTTCGATATTGTTAGCGCCGCGGCCGCCCGGGTTCGTGGCGACGATCCGTGGGGTTTGACGGTCGGAGCGCCAGCCGATTTCTGCGTTGTCGACGCTCAATGCATCCCCGAGGCGGTCGTCGCCCATCCGCCCCGCAAACTGGTTCTTAAAAACGGCCAGGTGGTGGCGCGCGGCGGGCGGTATCTGGAAACCCCAGAGGCCGTTACTTAGGCCAAGCGAGATAAGGCAGTACGCGATCCCTATCACCATCGACGGGAAGCGGATTTCCCATCGCAGGCGCAATTGGAATGACCCCGGCCCATGTGTTGATGTCCATATCCCGGTCCCTGACATTGGGGGGCGCGGAGCGAATTTTGGCCGAGGCCTCGGCAATCGGAATTTCAACGACGATCACCGAGCGGACCTCCCCGTCATCGGGCTGACGGACGGTATCCCACCGCTCCGGTGTGATACGGTTGACCATCATCCGGAGCGCGTGACGCTTTTTCTCAGCGTCCGACACGGCCTGACCATGCCCGTAAACGACAGCCGAACGATAGTTGAAGGAATGTGAAATCGCAGCCTTGCCCAGAACAAGCCCATCCATGCAGGTGAAGGACAGGCACGCTTCTTCTCCGTTTGCGATGGCGTTCAGAAGTCCATTTTTGGCGTGGCCGTGAAAATACAGAACATCGCCGTCGCGCACATGGTACTGCGGCGTTACGCGCGGGCCGTCCGGGGTGGCGATGGCGACATGACAGATGATCGCGGCATCGATAATGGCGCGAACGGTCTCAAGGTCATAAAGGGCGCGCGGCGCGCCTCGTATCACTTTGGTCCGTTTGCTGGGCGCTTTCGGGGTCATTGGACGTATCCTGGGTTCTTTCTTGAAACCATATGGATGCCATCAAAACGGTCCCGTGGTAAGGCCTAAAATTAGCCAATATGGTCCGTATCCGTCTTCAGCGGATACACTATAGCGGCAATCGCGTCGTCGACTTGATGCGCCGCAACGCAAAACTGGAACTTGCCGACCGCACGCATGGATGCTGCAGGATCTCCCGATTGTGAAAGGCGTCAAAGGTTTCGATGTCCCGGGTAACGACCTGCACCAAATAGTCCCACGTCCCGGATACGGAATGACAGGCGATCACTTCCGCCAGGTCTTGAATATGTGCCTCGAACGTATCGCGTGTTTCGGCGGAATGTTCGACCATCGCCACATGGACAAAAACCGTCAGTTTGAAGCCCATCGCCTTGGCGTCTAAAATCGTCGCGCGGCGCTCGATGATCCCCGCATCCTCGAAATCACGAATTCGCCGCCAGCATGATGTCTTCGACAGCCCCGCTTTTTCTGCCAACACCGCTTGACTGATCGTGGCGTCGGCCTGCAATAGGGTCAGTAGCCGTTTGTCCGTATCCGACAGGTCTTTCATGGATCAAAGTTCCGAAATTTCATCAAAGTATGGACCATTATATTCACAATATCACCGAAAATCAAAACGTTCGGACACTTGTTCCACGAATTGTATGAGACCATCGTTCATCAATTCAGAACCGATGGAGACACCGATGGTCTTACCGCTGACACCCGGAAAAACGTGGGCCGAGCCCTTCAAAATCAAGATGGTCGAGCCCTTGCGCATGACCACGCGCGAAGAGCGGCAGGCGGCATTGGAAGGGGCCGGATACAATACGTTTTTGCTGAAAAGCCGCGATGTCTACATCGACCTTTTGACGGATTCCGGCACCTCTGCCATGAGCGACCGTCAATGGGCGGGCATGATGCTGGGCGACGAAGCCTATGCCGGCAGCGATAACTTCTATCATTTGGAGGAAGTCGTTCAATCGGTCTACGGCTACAAATACCTGGTGCCGACCCATCAGGGACGCGGCGCCGAGCACATCATGTCCCAGTTGCTGATCAAAGATGGCGATTTTGTTCCCGGCAACATGTATTTCACGACCACCCGTCTGCACCAGGAAATGGCGGGCGGCGCGTTCGTCGACGTGATCGTCGACGAGGCCCATGACCCGGCGACCGACTTCCCGTTCAAGGGCAATGTCGATCTTGGAAAACTGGATCGCCTCGTTCAGGAAGTGGGCGCCGACCGGGTGCCGTATATCAGCCTCGAAGGCAACGTCAACATGGCGGGTGGGCAGCCTTTCTCCATGGCCAACTTGCGCGAACTGCACGCCTATTGCCGCCAGCACGGCATCGTGATCATGCTCGATGTCACGCGAACCATGGAAAACGCGTTTTTCATCAAAGAACGCGAACCCGGCTTCGAGCATAAGACCGTTGCCGAAATTCTGCGCGAAATCTGCGATCTGACGGACGGCTGCACCAATTCGGCCAAGAAAGACGCTCTGGTCAACATCGGCGGCTTTTTCGCCTGCAACGACGAAGAGTTGTTTCGCAAGGCCCAGAACATGGTTGTCGTTTTCGAGGGCTTGCACACATACGGCGGTCTCGCGGGCCGGGACATGGAGGCTATGGCCATCGGCATCACCGAAGCGGTTGCCGACGCCCATCAGGCGGCGCGGATTGGACAGGTCCGCTATCTCGGCAATCTTCTCAAGGAAGGCGGCATCCCCATCGTCAACCCGGTCGGCTCCCATGCCGTTTTTATCGATGCGCGCGCCTTCATGTCCCACCTGGATCAAGACGACTATCCGGCCCAGGCATTGGCTGGGGCGATCTATCTCGAATCCGGTGTGCGCACCATGGAACGAGGCAACGTTTCAGCCGGACGCGATCCGAACACCGGCCAAAACCGCCATCCCAAGCTCGAATTGGTGCGTTTGACCATCCCGCGCCGGGTCTACACCCAGGCCCACATGGACGTCATCGCGGAATCGGTCATTGAGCTTTATAACCAGCGCGAAAAAATCCCCGGCCTCAAAATGACCTATGAGCCCGAATACTTGCGGTTCTTCCAGGCGCGGTTCGAGCCGCTCGGATCGGGATGAGCGAGCCCGAAATCAATATCCGCGCGCCGATGGTTCGGTGGCGTGCTGCGCTACCAATTCAAAACCCCGGTTCCGAAAGGAGCCGGTTTTTTTGTGGTCGGCATCTCGGGCTTTATGCTGTTCGACGCGGACGAAGCCGACTAGAGTTGGGTCACCTATACGTGTGAGCAAGGAGAATACAGTGTCGTCGAATTTGACATTAAGTCGAGAAGCGGGTTCGAATCTCATCGTGTTCGTTCATGGAATGGGTTGCGTTAAGGAATCCTTCGAAGGCGCGTGGACGACCCCGGCGCTTCAGGAATACTCTCTTTTGGCCGTGGATTTTCCGGGACACGGGAATGCGCCGCTAGGCGGCCATCCGTGCACCATGGAGGCGCTCGCCGAATACCTGAAGGATCACATTTGCGCCATGTCTTATGAGCGCCTTCACATCGTCGCCCACAGCATGGGGGCGGGCCCGGCGCTTGTATTAAGTCGGGACAAGAGCTTGCCGATTGTTTCGTTCATTAACGTTGAAGGCAATCTTATTGGTGCCGATTGCTCCATGTTCAGCCGCTCCGCCGCGGCCATGGATGCGGCGAGTTTTGATCGGGCCGAATTGGATCAACTGCTTTCGGTGCATGACGGTTCCACCGATCCCGGAGTGCCTACCTGGTTCGAGTGGATGGCCAAGGCCGATCCGAAGGCATTGCACGCGGTATCAACATCCTTGGTCCCCTGGTCTGATCGCGGCGTCTTCCTGGAGTGGTCCAAGGCGATGGCGGGATATCTCTACGTCTACGGATCTGCGAGCGCCGATATGCCGGTTGTTGCCGAGCTTGGAGACATACCCACACGCGTGCTGGAGGGGAGTGCTCACTTTCCAATGCTCGACAATTCCGAAGCCTTCTTTGCCTTGATAGCCGAGCATGTATCCAGTGTTTAGGGAAGGTGCTGTTCCTCATTTTTGACAAAATGCGTAAATGTGAAATGAGATATTGTGGTTGAAAAAATAAAGACGTCTCTGACGGAGGTGGCGCCATGACAAATCTGCACCCAGAAGAAAACCTCGTTTCGGAATGGCAAAAGTGCGTCGATTTGATGGCGCAGATTGTCGGCGTCCCTGCCGGTTTGATCATGCGGCTTGTTGAAGACGACATCGAAGTTCTTGTGTCGAGCCGAACAGAAAACAATCCTTATAAACCGGGTGAAAAGGAGCATTTTTGGGACTCGGGGCTGTACTGCGAAACGGTCGTTCAGTCCGATCGGCATCTTATTGTTCCCGATGCCATATCAGACCCCGCATGGGCCAATAATCCCGACGTCAAACTCAATATGATCTCTTATTTGGGCTTTCCCATTCACCGCCCGAATGGTGATCCTTTCGGCACAATCTGTGTTTTGGATCATAAACCAAACGCATACTCGGAAAATTATGTGGGACTCGTCGAACAGTTCCCCGATTTGATCGAGAGCCATCTTCGTCTAGTGGCTGCCAATCAGGAATTGATGGAGAAAAGCGCCATCATCGTCGATAAAGATGATCAACTTCAGGAGCTTAGGCAGATTATCCCGATCTGCTCATACTGCAAGGATATCAGGGATGACGATGGTTTTTGGCAGGCAGTAGAAAGTTACATCTCTGAATTGACCGAAACGGATTTGTCGCACGGGATTTGCCCTTCGTGCTTGAAAACACACTTCCCGGAATTCGCCAAAGAACGGCTTTCCCCCACGGTTGACACCAAGAATTAAGGTATCGTTTTGTGATCTGGGTCGGACTGAACCTGTGACCCCTTCGAATACAAGGCCGCGTGCTTCAGGTGCGGCGCGCCCAAGGTTCTTAAACTGAAACCCGTTATTCGGGGAAACTCATTTTCTCGGTGACGTCGAAGGAGGTTACCAAAAGCCTTGGTTCACTGGAGATTTCGATTATGTCCCCGGACAAGATGATCCTGCAGGGCTCGCCGTCCCACCTGTGAAAGCTTGCTTCGAATTCGTGAACGAACCCTTCGCGTTTTAGTCGGTCAATCAATACCAGACGTTGCCCCGGATCGGCCCATCTATCCGTTTCGAGCGCCGTTTTTCCGATAACGTCCTCACGAGAGCAGCGGATCATCGATAACCAGGCTTCATTCACGTCGAGCAATTTACCGTCATCGATCTTCGATATTGCCATGGCTACGGGGCTTCCGTGAAACGCCTTGGCGAAGCGTTCTTCGCTTTCAGCAAGAACTTTTTCGGCGTTCCGTCTTTCGGTGATATCCCGACCGACTGCGACAATCTCCGTTACTTCGCCCCGATCATTCAGAACAGCCGTGTCAAGCCAGCCCAACCAGCGCCACCCATCCTTGGTTTTCGCCCGCTGTTCCATATAGGCGGTGTGCGGGGGCACGAAGATGGTTTCGAAGGCCTTGGCCGTGGTCTCACGGTCGTCCTCGTGCACGAGGGGCATGAAGTTTTTGCCGAGCAGTTCGTCTTCCGACATGTTGAAGGTTTTGCAGAAAGAGGGACTGACGAATAAAATGCGGCCGTCGACATCGACCTTCACCACGAAATCCGTCTGGTTCTCGACCAAAAGGCGATAGTTCTCTTCGCTCAACCGCAGGGCTTCCTCCGCTTCCTTGCGGTCTGTGATGTCAACGAAGGTTACTTGAATCGCCGCTTCATTTTTCCAGGAAACCATCCTTACCTGGTTCTCGATCCAAACAAAAACCCCGTCCTTGCGAAGGCCCTGAAACTCGTAAACGCGGGGTATGTCTTCCCCAAGATAACGGGCTTTGCGATATTCCGTGAGGCGCGGGCGTTCGTGGGGCGCAATCGTCTCGACGATACTCGAAAGGGCAAGCATTTCCTGCGGAGTGGTGTATCCGAAAATGCCGGCGGCGGCCTGGTTGGCAAATACGATCTTTTGATTTTGGGTGATTATGATGCCCTGAATGGAGCCCTCGACCAGATCACGGAACCGCAATTCGCTATCGAGGAGTGATCTTTCCGCCAATTCGCGTTGGCGCTTGTCGTGGATATCAATGAGGTCTCGAAATTCGTTTGAGCAACTAACGATAAACTGGTCGATGATTCTCCTGTATGTCTCCGTCAATGCGATGATCCGGCATCGCCGATCCTCCTTACTGGTGCGGATCGAAATAAACCCCAATGAAACCAATTCCTGCAGCCGCCTGCTAATCGTGGGCTTCGCAAGGCCTGTCTTGACGTGCAGGTCGGATATCAGGGTAACTTTTCCGCTCAGGTGATCTTCGAAAAGTGTAGTAATGACATCCCACAGGGATTGCTTGATCGGCCGTGTCGAAAGGCCGTCTCTGTTCGCGGAAAATTTGGCCCTGACAATTTCGCGGAGTTTTTCATGCCGCAAAAGGTCATATTGCAGAATGACTGATATTGTCGCGTGTTTTTCGACCTGGGATTTCCGTGCCAAGTTGTACTTCCCCCCCCCAGCCTACCCGCTACCAAGCAGCGCGCTGTGGCCGAAATTGTTATAAATTGAACTTACTAATGGCACAGCTAGTTGGATGATTACAGAATTATTATGCCCGTTTTTTTCCCTATTCTTGATGTGACGGCTGTGTCAGGCATTTTCCACCCCGTTTGACGCCTTTGGGCGGGGCTTGCATTTTTTTCCCGAAGATCGAACCCATTATCGACGCAGCTCCAGGCGTTCATGCCAGGCGGCAATGGATTCGTCTGGATAGGCGTCGAAGGTTTTATCTGCCGCATCGGCGTGAACAGGTACCCATGAGGCCTTCGAGCTCAGCATGAGGTGGGTTCGTTCGGGAGGTGTCGGCAGATCGGTATCAATGGCCGAGGCAAACGGATGAACCAGTTCCGGCCAACGGGAATCCCACACCCACAAGCCACTGCCGCAGACATGGCAGAAATGACGCTGGGCCGGGCTGGTTGCCTGGTAAATGGTTATGTTGTTTTTCCCTTCCACCTCCAGCGTATCGGCATCACCCGACAGGTTGATGGCAAATCCGCCCCCACCCTGGGTCTTGCGGCAAATCGAACAGTAGCAGTGGTTGAAGGGATAGGGGTGTGGGGATTCAAGGCAAAAATGAACTGCACCACAATGGCAGGAACCTTTCAGGATCATAGCGGTCTCCCTGAAAAACGGATGAATTTGCTGGCGGTCGACATTCTAATCCTACCTGCGTTGCAATTGGGTATGGAAAGGAGAGGTTGCCCTCAGTTTCGCATTGACGATAGCAATCAAGGACATCATTTGCAGTCGGTCAGTTGTGGTTGTATCCTAAATTGGCATTTTAGAACGGTAGGCACGGAGCCGTCTTAATGTTGGAACGTCTCTACGAAATTTGTGGGACCATGCGCGTGCTCGTGATTGATGACGAAGAAAACATCGTCAATGTCGTGAGCGCCGTCCTTCGGGATTTGAAGGTTAAAACCATTTGGACCGCGGCCGATGGCAACGCGGGGTTGGATATTTTCCGTCAGGTCCGCAATCAGGTCGATTTGATCATCTGTGACTGGATGATGCCCGGTATGAACGGGCTTGAGTTTTTGGGCCGTATTCGGGAAATCGACTCTTCGGTTTTGTTTCTTATGTTAACTGCGAAAGCAACGCCCGAGGCGATAACGTCAGCGAAGGTCTCCGGGGTGAACGCTTATGTCATGAAGCCATTCGATCCTCTCGACTTGAGGAAAAAGGTGCTGGCCCTGGTCAAATCCCGGCATCCGGAACCGCAATGAGTTTTCGCCAGCTTCCTTTATCAAACCGTATTTTGCTGAAATATCGGTAAGGATATAGATCAAACTTCGCGATCCAGTCGGAAAGATAAAATCGGTCGAATTGGTGCAAGGAAAAAAGAAAATATAGATTTCAAAAAGGGAAAATTTTTCTCTTATTTTTTTCTTTTGAGACAACTTCTTGCATTGCTCCTCAGCCCATTGAATAGTAGACAAATTTGATATACTATTAAGTGAGGTCTGGTTTTACTCAGTTACTGGAAGAACTGGAGATCGTGAATGGCGGTCATTTCGGACCACGACCGCGATTCGCTGCACGTGCTTCCTTTGAGCATCATTCCGCTGGAATCTCATCTGTTCCAGCAGATGCGCATGGTAAAGAACGTCCATCTCGAGAGCGTTGTTGAGCTCTTCGGTGGCGAGGACACGGGTAGCGGACAGATTAAGGTCGAGGCGTTGGGGTCCGCCTACGACAGCATTCCAAATGCCGATATCGCGATGCTCAACAAGCTTGCGCGGTTGAACTCATACGATGTCTATAGCCTTCGGATCTTGCTTCGCAAGCAGGGCGTCAACGTTGATGAAGGCGAACTCAGCCTTTCCGAGGGCAAGCAGCGTGAACTGACGCACCATATGCGCACTTTCACACGGCCCCTCGTGTCCTTCGTTTATGGCGACGAACTGGCGGCGGACGAAAACGTCGACCTCATGTCACTGTTTAGCCATCCGGATGTCAAACGGGCTAGGCAAAAACTCGTGGCGCTGTCGGACAAGCTGGGTATTCCTCTCGAGAATGTTCCCAAGTTCTTGGGGGACTACGGTGATATTTTTCTATCGATCTCGTATTACCGGCAATCCTTTCTTGGCGTTGTCCCCATTTTGAAGGAATTCCAAGAGTCTATCGAGGAAATCAAAACCAACCGCCTTTTGCAGCATGATCGCAACCGTATCGACACATGCATGCGCGTTCGCGGTGTGTTTACCGATATGACGGCGTCCATGCGCCAGCGTATCAAAACATTCGAGTTCGGGTCCCAGAACATATGGGTCGATATTGATGCCGCAAAGTTCAGAAAATTCAGTGAACTGGTTCGAAATAACCACACCATGCTTGGCGGCGTATTGTGTGCGTTGTCGTTGAAATTGGATGCGTGGAGGAAGACGTTCCCGGACCGGCAATTTGGTGGGCCGATGAAACGGGTGGAATTCATTGTCAACGATATGCAGCAGGGACTCGACAAGTTCCGCAAACCTCGTGTGAGCGGTACGACAATGCCCGGTGCTGCGTCGGTGGAGTTGAGACGAGCCAGGTCCGCGTAAACCATCGTTCGGTAGCGCCCTCCGCTGCCCATCAAACCCCGGTTCCGAAAGGTGCCGGGGTTTTTGTTTGGCCGGGCACGTCGAAGACAAATGCGAATCACTCTTAACAAATGACAAAATGCTCCTATATGGAGCATCATTCGCTATCAATGGGAAGGCTTCACGATGATGAAACGGATATTTGCGGGCGTGGCGGCGGCGGCGGTCGTCGTTTCGTTCGGCGCCCATGCGGGCCAATCGGTCGATTACACGGTGGGCGAGGCGTCATTTGAAGGTTACAGCGCCAAGGCCATGGGCGCATCAAAGGGTTTGGTGCTGGTTATCCATGATTGGGATGGTTTGACCGATTACGAGGTCAAGCGGGCCGAGATGCTGGCTGATATGGGATACGACGCCTTTGCCGTCGATCTTTACGGAAAGGGCAACCGGCCTGCCGATACGGGTGCGAAAAAGGCCGAGACAGCCAAGCTATATGCTGACCGCGAGCTAATGCGTTCGCTAATTTTGGGCGGTCTGGACAAGGCCCGGAGCTTGGGCGGCGGTGATGCCGTGGTCATGGGTTATTGCTTCGGCGGTGCGGCGGTCCTCGAACTCGCGCGTTCGGGAAAAGCCATGAACGTAAAGGGATACGCCACCTTCCACGGCGGCCTGTCGACGCCCGAGGGTCAGAGCTATCCGACAGAAACTCCGCCGATTCTAGTCGCTCACGGCGGCGCGGATACGTCGATCACCATGGATCACGTCGCGGCCCTGTCGAAGGAACTGGAGGCGGCAAAGGTAAATTACGAGGTTCAGGTCTATTCGGGTGCGCCGCATGCCTTCACGGTTTTCGGATCTAACCGCTACCGGGAACGCGCCGACAGCCAGTCCTGGGGTGCATTCAAGGACTTTCTTGGCTCCTATCTTGTGGGCGGTTGAATATCTCCAAGACACTTCGGCTTTGAAAAAACCCCGGTTCCCGTGAGGAGCCGGTGTTTTTTTGACCTCCGGTGGCTCCAGGCAAATGGGTCATATCAAGGCTTTCCAAATGACGGCCAACGCAGAAGCGGCACTTATACCCAGCACCAGTTTGCGGAACCGGCGATCAACAAACGAGGTCAGATATTTGGAAATCCACGTCCCCGCCAACAAAGCGGGGGTCAAGACGATGGCCAGCATGACGTGGTCCAAACGCAATTGGCCAAACCAGCCCAGCGCGGAAAGCGAGATAACTGTCCCCAGGGCGAAGAATGCATTCAGGGTCGCGCGAACTTTCGGGCCGGGGCTATGCTGATAAACGATGCCCATGGGCGGCGCCCCGACAGACGTTATGGTCCCCATGAACCCCGAAGCGCTTCCCGCCAGCAATAACATTTTGGGACTAGGCGACACCTTCCACTTGCCAAGGCTAAGACCGATAGCGAGCAGGATCAGGGTGGCGAATAACAATGAAAACGCCGCATTACTGGCGACGTAAAACAGCACCAACCCCGCAGCAACTGCGCCGACCATCCTCCCGAACAGGGCCACGCCCAGGTCCCCTACGGCGACTTCCCGCCACCCCCTGAGGGAACTCAGAACGGCTACCGCCATTCCCATGATGAGGATGGGTACCGGAACAAAATCGGTATGGATCAAAAGCAAAAGGGGTGCTGCCACCTGACCGAACCCCATTCCGACCGTGCTTTGAACAATGGCGGCGACGAAGACGACGCCAAACGCCAGGGCATAGGCCCACGGGGCGATTTCAGGATAAACGGGGAATGTCATCTATTGCTCTTCGGATTCAGCCGTTTCTCTCGGGTCTAACGATCAAACGCTACCTTAACCGAGTTGCAATAGCTGCGGGGCGCAATCAATCACTTCGTTCAGGATTTTTTCGGCGGAAACTCGCCGTTTGAGGATCACGCCGCTAACCAGGGCCTCGTACCTATCATCCTTTAGAACTTTGTCGGCTTCGTAGAGGGTTCGGAGTTCATCCACGAAAATATACTTGGTGCCGATCGGCAGGAACTCCTTGGTGGCGAGAATGCCCAGATATTTCAACGCGCCGTCCAGCAGGATCGACCACACGGCAACCGTCAATTCGTCGAATTTTTCATGCAGCGCCGTTCGCTTGGGCTCTTCGACCCGGGTCAGGTGCCGTTCGATAATGATCAGGAACGAAAGACACTCGCCGACGGCTTCCCGGAAATGCTGGTAATCCTTAAACTGGATTTCGTCTGAAGTGTCCTCGGTTTCCGTCGTCAAATTGTGGACGTCCGAAATTTTGGTGAGCAGGATGTCGAGGAACTTCTCGGCTTCCTTTCCCGAAGTCGTTATTTCGCCCTTCTTGTTTTTCTTTGGGCCGTCCATTTTTTCCCTCAAAACGGCATCGCATTGGTTTCGTTTATTATTAGGCATGCATGAGGCGATTTAAAGGTGTTTGAAGCGCGTTCTCACGCCACCTTGGGTTTTCGCGCGGCAAGCACGCCAAGACCGATGACGGCAAGAACCAGCAGCACGCCCAAGACAAGCCGCTGTGTTTCCAGAGACTCGACTGCCGCTTCATTTTGCGCCGCTTGATCCTGCGCTTTCTCTGTGGCGGCGCGGGCCTCGGCCAGTTGCTTTTCGCTGGTTTTCACCGAGGTCTGCGCCGAGCCCGCTTTTGCTTCCAGATCGGCCACTTTCTTGAGGGCCACCGAGAGCTTGTCAGTAATCCCGCCCTGCTCCGAAAGCTGCTTTTTCAGCGAGGCGACCAGCCCACCCTTGTCCGCCAACTGGCTCGTCAAGGAGCCCAGCAGTCCCTCTTTGTCCGTCAACTGGCCTTGCAGCGATCCCAACAGCCCGTCCTTGTCGGCTAGCTGGCCTTGCAGTGATCCCAACAGCCCGTCCTTGTCGGCTAG
>Ga0233430_1003482_pt1 | contig 15893 bp, 14 predicted proteins | sample SI_118_April2016_2_FD_179883 | JGI IMG/M metagenome (GOLD analysis project Ga0233430, IMG submission 179883) | Seawater microbial communities from Saanich Inlet, British Columbia, Canada - SI_118_April2016_150_MG | ecosystem: Environmental > Aquatic > Marine > Inlet | place: Canada: British... | reverse complement strand
TTTGGGATAATGCTTCCTGATAATCTCTAAAAGATCTGCCCACGGAATCACCTGATCCATCTCCGCCAGAAACTTTTCCCGGCGGGTCCTTTTCTTCTTATTGTCATAGGCGAGGCTGGCAAACGATGGCCCATCTATCATCGGTAAATCTCCTTGAATAAATCCTGTCACTATTATCTCATGATTCGAGACTTATTCAGAGATTCCTAAAGTTGCGGCTGCTTGCGTAAGCCCTTATACAAAAGCCTTCTCAATTGCCTGTACAGTAGCCTCGATGTCACCATCACTGTGAGCGATCGAAACGAACGCCGCTTCAAACTGTGATGGCGGCCAATAAATACCCTGTTCCAGCAATTTCCGATGAAACTCTCCGAACTTTTGTGTATCAGCGTTGGTAGCCGATTCATAATCGAAAACCGGTTGATCATTAAAAAACGGAGTCATTATCGACCCGATCCTTGAAACCTGCACAGGCAAGCCAACTTTCGTAGCCGCTTCTGTCATTCCTTTCCACAAATTGACTGACTTTCGTTCCAGTTCCTTATAGAAATTCGGCTCCTGTAACGCTCGAAGTGTTTCTATCCCTGCCACCATCGCCAGAGGATTCCCGGAAAGTGTACCTGCCTGGTAGACTGCCCCTGATGGAGCCATCATTTTCATAATATCGGCCCGCCCCCCATATGCTCCCACCGGTAATCCACCACCGATTATCTTGCCCAGACACGTCAAATCCGGAATGACCTCATATACCGCCTGTGCTCCACCGTAAGTGAGCCGGAATCCACTGATCACTTCATCGAATATTAGCAGAGATCCAGACGATTTGGTCACCTCGCGCAAACCTTCAAGAAAGCCCGGTTCCGGTAGAACAACACCCATGTTGGCAGCTACAGGTTCGATGATCACCGCAGCAATATCATTATGGCGGATGAAAAGGTTTCTAACAGATTCCAAATCATTATATCTGGCAATTAGCGTATTCTGGGCATATCCCACCGGCACACCAGGGCTATCCGGAATTCCCAGAGTAGTGGCACCAGAACCGGCTTTTGCCAACAGGCCATCCGAGTGGCCATGATAGCATCCAGCAAACTTAATGATCTTTTCCCGCTCAGTAAAGGCACGAGCCAGCCGCAGAGCGCTCATAGTGGCTTCAGTTCCGGAACTGACAAACCGGACCATCTCTATTGACGGCACCGCCTCGCAGACCATCTTCGCCAATGTGGTCTCAAGTTCCGTCGGCGCGCCGAAGCTTGTTCCCGATTCGGCCATTCTTTGCACCGATTTAACTACCTGTAATGAAGCATGCCCCAATATCATCGGGCCCCAGGAACAGACATAATCTATAAACTCATTTCCATCTTCATCGTAGATTTTGGAACCTTTCCCCCGTTTTATAAAAAGGGGATTTCCTCCTACAGATTTGAAGGCCCGAACAGGACTGTCCACTCCCCCAGGAAGGTAGTTTTGGGCCTCATCGAAAAGTTGGTTGGATCGCTTTCTGTTCATAGTGATGTCCTTAATCTGCAATATCCCGGTGTATTTCATTCCGTGCTTGACACGGAATCCACATCCCCTCCCATCTGGATTTCCGCTTTCGAGACTGTGTCACAATTAAGAAATACTTTGTCTTTATCATGTCATTGCGAGCAAAGCGAAGCAATCTCCTCGTGAACAGAGAGATCGCCACTATGCAAGTCAGTCATGTCATTGCGGACTTGATCCGCAATCCATTCCGCTCGCCGTCTCTCTGGATTTTGAGTTTCTTCTTCAATACATACCGCCACTGGCGGTATCCCTTTCTCAAGATTACATTTGTGACACAGCCCCTTCGCGGGAATGACATATTAGCCTAAGCACAACTCAACGATCTGGCTGCTTCTTTTGCATGATACGTGATGATAATATCCGCACCGGCACGTTTGATGGAAGTAAGGATTTCCATGACTACACGTTGCTCATCGACCCACCCTTGATGGGCAGCAGCCTTCACCATGGAATACTCTCCGCTTACATTATATGCCACCAGAGGATGATTAAACGTGTCCCTGGCCTTTCTAATCACGTCCAAATACGCCAACGCCGGTTTTACCATAACCATATCAGCGCCTTCGCTGATATCGGCCTTAATTTCACGCATGGCTTCCCGGACATTCGGAGGGTCCATCTGATAAGATCGTCTATCACCGAATTGCGGAGCGGACTCTGCGGCATCCCGGAATGGCCCGTAAAAAGCCGATGCATATTTAGCCGCATAGGAAAGTATGGGGATATATTCGAACCCGGCTTCATCCAGTGCTATTCTGATGACCTTCACTCGCCCGTCCATCATATCCGAAGGGGCCACGATATCCGCACCCGCTTCAGCATGAGACACTGCCATTTTTGCCAAGAGCTCCAGCGTGGCATCGTTATCAACATCACCATCCTTGACCACACCGCAATGTCCGTGGCTGGTATATTCGCACAAGCAAACGTCTGAAATCACCATAATCTCAGGATTCATTTGTTTGATAGCTTTGATAGCCTTCTGGACGACTCCATCGCTGGCATAGCCGGAAGAGCCAGTTTCATCCTTGGTTTCAGGAATACCGAAAAGTATGACTGCCGGAATATCAAGTTCTGTAATCTCTTCGATTTCTCCGGCCAGCTTATCAACCGAAAACTGATATGTCCCCGGCATCGAAGCAATTTCATTTTTTATATCATTACCGTGAATTACAAACAATGGATAGACGAGGTCATTCACATTGAGCACCGTCTCCCGCACCAACTTTCGCATGGTTTCGTTACGGCGCAATCGACGCAGTCTTTTCTGCGGAAATTCAGTCATTGGAGTATGCCTCCTCAATAGCGTCCACCAGACCGGGTATGGTCTGTTCACTCGCAATGATATCCACCTCAAGTCCCGCATCTCTGGCCGTGGCAGCCGTGACCGGACCGATACAAGCAATTTTCGCGTTTCGCGCTACCTGCCAGTCATCACCGAGTGCCTGGATCAGATTGGTTACCGTTGAAGAACTGGCAAAAGTGATAATATCAATCTCGCCATCAAGCAGCATTTGTTTGGCTTTTTCAGCAACCTCGGCAGAAGGTTTGGTCAAATACGCGATAACCTCTACGGGTTCAGCTCCTAAACCAATAAGTCCTTCAGTCAGGTCTTTCGGTGCGATATCGGCCCGAGGTAAAAGTATATGGCACCCATTGACATCCCTTTCAGAAAGGCCTTCCAAAATACCTTTACTAGTATATTCAACCGGCATGAAATCCGGGTACAATCCTCGTTCTGCCAGAGCCTCGGCAGTCGCTGGTCCAATCGCGCCAATTTTTACCGATCCAAATTGCCGGGCGTCTTTGCCCAAAACCACCAGCCGATCCCACATGGCCTCGACCCCGTTAGCACTCGTGAAGATCATCCAATCGAAACCGGGCAGATCTATGATCGACTGGTCCAATTCTGTAGGATCATTAACTGGTTGGATTTCTATCGCCGGCAATTCAACCGGTTGAACACCTCGCTCAGAAAGTAATTTGCTCAATGCGCTGGCTTGTGTGCGCGCTCGTGTAACCAGCACTCGCTTTCCGAAAAGAGGGCGATTTTCGAACCATTTGAGTTTCGCCCTAAGATCGACCACCTCACCAACCACTATCGCCACTGGCGGTTCGAAACCTGACTCCTTAGCTCTTTCCACGATTGTTGACAGCGTACCGGTAATAGCCTGCTGTTCCAAAGTCGTTCCCCTACGAACAAGAGCTATCGGGGTATCCGGTCCTCGGCCGCATTCGATCAGCTTTTGCACAATCAAAGGCAGATTTCCCATTCCCATCAGAAATACCAGAGTATCAACACCTGTAGACAGCTTTTCCCAGTTGATACTTGAAATTTCCTTGGTAGGGTCCTCATGTCCGGTGATCACCGCAAATGACGAAGCCACATGCCTATGGGTTACCGGAATACCTGCATACGCCGGAGAAGCAATCGAAGAAGAGATACCCGGTACCACTTCATAAGGAATACTGTTGGCTGCCAGTTCCTCGCATTCCTCTCCACCCCGGCCCAGCACAAAGGGATCACCACCTTTGAGGCGAACAACCAGCCTGCCTTCCTGAGCTTTTTCGACCAGTATTCGGTTGATCTCGTCCTGTTCTTTGGCGTGCACTTTGGCCGACTTTCCCACATAGATCATCTCGGCACCGGCAGGAACCACATCGAGAAAGCTGTTATCGATCAATCTATCAAAGACAACCACTTCAGCCTTTTTGAGGCACTCCATCCCTTTGATTGTAATCAGACCGGGATCACCCGGTCCGGCGCCAACTATATATACCTTGCCATTCATAATTACTGACCCTTCTCAACCAGTGATTCTGCGCCCATATCGATCATCTTTGCAGCCAGCTCTCTACCTACTCTTTCCGGCTCCGAAGCACTGCCTTCGATACTGGCGTGCAGTATCGTGTTACCTTGGGGATCTGACACAATTCCGTTAAGACTGAGCTTCTCATCTTCGACTATTCCCAGGGCGGCGATCGGGGCCCGGCACCCACCACCCAAGGCTCTCAGAAAGGATCGTTCCGCAGTCACGCATTGACAACTAGGTTGATGATCCAAAGGAGCTACGATTTCGTAAGTGCGTGCATCATTTGCCCGGATTTCTATCCCCAGAGCCCCCTGCCCAACTGCGGGTATGAAATCCTCAGTCGATAAATATTCGCTTATCCGATCTTCCATCCCTAAACGAATCAGCGCCGCTGCGGCCATGACGATTCCATCGAGCTCATCCGAAAATGCCTTTCTGATCCGCGTATCGATGTTTCCCCTCAAGCCACAAATCTCTATATCAGAACGAAGGGCCCGTATCTGGACAGCACGCCGCTGGCTACCGGTACCGATTTTGGCCCCTGCGGGGAGTTCCGCCAGCTTTTCGGCAGGAGAGATGATGACATCTCTGGGATCAACTCTTTGGGGTACAGCAGCCAACCGAAGGTTCTCCGGTATGGTTGTGAGCATATCTTTAAGGCTATGCACCGCAATGTCTATCTGTTTTTTCAACAAAGCCTCTTCCAACTCCTTGACGAAAACCCCTTCTCCTCCCAGTTTCTCTAGCGAGACAGTGGTGTTCTGGTCACCGGTGGTAGTCACCGTCACCATCTCAAATTCGACCCCGGGATTCAGGGAAACAAGCTGATCCCTCACATACTCGGCCTGTATTACTGCCAGCTTGCTGCCTCGTGAGCCGATCCTTAAGTGTTCCGTCATTTACCCTTCTTCTGCTCGTCCAGCGCGAACAACTCACTAAGCACCCGTACGACTTCGTCATTGGTGTGCCCGTTATCTCTCAGATATTGAATAGGATTATGGAGAATCTTCTTTACGATTGATTTAGTCATCGCATCGAGATTTCCCTGCTGTTCCTCCGTCAGTGGCGGCAGTTTCTTGAGCGTCATGTCTAGCTGTCGCTTGCGAACGTCCTCCGCCATCTGCATAAGTTTACCGATAGTCGGTTTAGCTTCAAGTGTCTGCCACCACTCCAGCAGATATTCGAGCTCGGACGAAATAAGTCCGAGAGCCATATCCACCTCCCTTTCCCTCTCCTCCTGGTTAGTCCCCGCAACACTGTTCAAATCATCAATATCGTAGAGATAGACATTTTCGATCTCTTTCGCTTCGGGTTCAACATCACGGGGAACTGCGATATCTACAATCACCATCGGCCTGTCCGGCCTCAAAGCCATGGCTTTCTGCACCAGCTCCCTATGAATTACAAAATGAGGCGATCCGGTGCAGCTGATCACAATATCCGCCGCTGCCATTTCAATCCCCATTTCCTTGATATCGATGGCATTTGCTCCAAGGCTTGAAGCCAGTTCACGGGCCCGCGTAATCGATCGGCTGGCAACCGAAATGGAAGAAGCGCCCCGCTGGGCAAAAGCCTTAACCACCAGTTTTCCCGCCTCTCCGGCTCCAAGGAGGAGTACTTTGCAGTTTTGCACGTTTTCGCAAGCGACTTTCGTCGAAAGATCAACCGCCACCGAACTGACCGAGATGGCATTGCGACTGATACCGGTGTTCTCCCGAACCTTTCTTCCAGTGCCAATGGCATGCTGGAATAGCCTGCGCAGGGGAGGATCAACCATTTTGGCGGTCTCGGCTTCTTCAAGCGCCAGACCGACTTGCCCTAATATCTCATGCTCTCCCAGGATCATTGAATAAAGACCTGAAGTTATCTTGCAAAGTCGTCTCATGGCCCGGTAGTTATGATGAACATAGAGATGAGGTGTCAGTTCCTCTTCCGTAACTCCAGACCAGTCCTGAAGGAACTGCCGGAGGGCTCTTTCGGCAAAATGACTGTCATTACTTAACGCATATATTTCCGTCCGGTTGCAGGTATCCAGAATAATTCCCCGAGGCACATAATCACGCAACGATGCCAGGGCATCCTGTATTTGCGCCTTGGGTATACTCAACTTCTCCCGTATCTGAAGGGGGGTGGTACTATAATTAACCCCAACCGCACAAACCTGCGGCCCTTTGAGTTTGCGTTCTTCAACCACCTAGTCCACAGCCTCCCCAAGATCGTACCAAAGCCGATTTCTGACCTTATCCTTCTGACCGGAACGGATAAGGTCCAGCAAACCATCGAGGTCTAGAGCATCCTGCCATTTCTCACTTGAAACTGCGATCCCTTTCTGTTTCAATTCTGAGCGAACCTCGGCCGCCACTTCAGCCAATTGAGCATATTCCTCACCGAATTGTTTTTCAAGCTCTGTTCTAAGCTTGCGGGCCAGAGCCGGGCTCCTGCCATTGGTAGAGATCGCCAGAGTAACGTCTCCGCGCCTAACGTAGGAAGGAACAATAAAATTGCACAGATCGGGTGTATCGACTACGTTGATTAAGATACCTCGCTCGTTCGCTTCAGCGGTGATTCGTTCATTGGTTTCCCGATTGTCAGTTGCTGCAATGACGATAAACATCCCTTCAAGATCACCGGTTTCATAGCTCCGCCGGATCACCTTTATTATGTCATTTTTCGCCAATGCCTCCAGTCCCTCACAAAACTCGGTACTTACAACTTCTATTTTTGCGCTGTGATCGAGCAACATATTGACCTTGCGCAGAGCAACATTTCCCCCACCGATGACCACGCATCGCTTTTCTTTCAAATCTAGAAACATCGGATAATATGACATTGCACTCTTATCTTTTGTCAAAAATCGAAAAATCAGATATCTAATCCCTTTTGAGTCGGGACGTCAATATCAACTATCTTCTTGATGCTTTCTTTCCACTTCACCTTCGGATTATCACTAAACTTGCTAAAAAGACCCAAGATATTTTCCTCACTTTGATCAGCAAGCAATTCGCTTGCTTTCTCTAAAGTTACAGAATCACCGACTCCATTCAACTTCAATCTGCGCAAAAGAAAATTAGCTTTTCCAATCCATATGCAATCAGTGACAAATGGAGAAGTGATACGAATGACATCTTCAATTGTATCGTCCAGCATTGGTTCACACGAAATACTGGTGTTAAAACCAGAATGGAATGCCCACTTCAATGCTTCAATGCGTTCGGGAAAAGATGGAGCTCCAGGTTCCCAAAACTCCAAGTTACTTGAATCAGCTGATCCAATAGTGAATCGAAACAAAATATTGTTTTTGAATTGTCCAAATTTCTCACATATTGCCTGGATACATTCCAAATGCGGTTTTGTGACTACTAATACTTGGTTCCCAGAAGCTAATATATTCCCTAAAAATAGGAGGCATTCTTTGAGATGTTCAGGATGTATGTCATGAGAAGAAGGAAACATTATCGTGCCATCGACTCGTTTAAATTTTCTTGTTAAGCTGTGCGTCCTCACTTCCTCAATATGCCAGTTCCCTGGAGTTTTTTTGTGAAATCTAATTGCCATTTCTTTACTGTAGCAATATTTACAATCGTGCTGGCATCCACTTATAAAATTAGCGTTGTGGCTAGCCCATTCAAAAGTCCCGAATACTTGTTTGGAATCGCTCTTATCGCAATAACTATTTGTAGCACCATTATTTACAATCGCAAGTTTTTGACCCAATTTCATAATCTTATGCACCCAATTAATCAGATGTCCAAACGATATTGGCTATATGGACTGATGTGAACTGCTTTTTGCCAAAACTCCAAACCTTTTGGGTTACTCGTTGCATACAATAGGTATAAAAAATTGTTCCGTCGTACCGGTACCATATCAGTATGTTCAAAGCCCAGTTTTGCAAGATTAACCTTGTATTCTTCGACAAAAAAAGAGACTAATCTTTTATGATCTTTCGCTTCGGCGTACTTCAATACCTCTTCTCTTTCAAAGAAATCAGACTTGCCTAAAAAATCAGTGTATTTCTTTTTTGCTACTCCATAGCTAGGATTCAACACAGCATTTGTAATGTTTCTTCTAAGATCGGTGCCAAATCCGGCAGTTACCACAAGATCAATTCTTCCCAGATGTTCCTTTATACTTGCTATCGTAGAAAAAGGCACGCTGCAATCTGTCGGATCAACAAAGACCAAATTTAGGCATCGTTCTGGCAATTCTTTGAGTGTAGACATTAGAGATGCCACATCATTGTAATCGCCTATTCTTGACTTAGCTATATGGCCCTTTCCAAGCGAATCCAACCTTTTATTAAGAATTTCAACTGCTTGAGGATCGTTGTCTAGGAAGATTGCTTTCTGTATGAGATTGAATGATTCATGGTTAGCTACACAAAGCGATGTCCCATCGATTTCCTCTCCATTGTGTCTTGTAATGCATCTTCCTGGCCCACAACAGACTTCAATATAATTCATCTTCCACTTGTTCTTCATTCCATTAACAAAAATCCCAAAATATTGTCTCAGGTAGTATATTTTTTCAAAAGCCCACTCTCCAACACAACGAACAGGTAAACCATCAAGCGCAGAAGTTGCTATTGCGCATATATCACCATCAGTAATTTGGTCCCTGACATCTTCAGCACAGTTCTTCAGACATTCAGGATTATCAATCGTTCTCAAATCGATTTTTGTTCTATCCATCAACCTATCAACGTTTTAACTAATCTCAATACTGCGGGATTGCCACGCTTCGCTCGCAATCACATGCAAATCATTCATTCCAACAATTTCAACAATGATTCCCTGTTCTTTGCATGTGCATCTTGTGAAAGATGCGGACACCCCAATAATTCAGCCTGCTTCTTAATCAATTCAGCGGCGAAGGCCATGCAGGTGGCACAACCGCAATCCTTGCAGTTCGTTTTTGGCAAAAGTTTTAAAAGCTGGAGCATACTCGGTGGTGGCGCTTTTCCTTTGATACTTGGTTCGATGTTGACCTTTCGGCTCCAAATATCGTTCACCATGCCGACGATACTATCACACATACTCTGAGCCCCCGCCCTATCCTCAACAGGTGCGACGGCGATTTCGTTGGAGCGGAATGCATACTTCAATCCGTCATCACCGTTCCAAACCAGGATTTTTGCGCTGTGATTGTAATCCACCTCATTGAGTTCGGCATTCATATAAGGGAACACTTCGCTGATATCATTCTCGATCTTTATCTTCACTCCCCACCACGACGCACCCGGTGTGCACTCCGGGGCAACCATTTCCATATCGTATCTGCAAACAAGTTGATCAGACATATTTCACACCCGATATCTTACTCGATCCTTCTTGAATTCCCTTTTAGTGGAAAGAACTTGATATTCATCAATGCCGGTTTTCCGAATCATCCGATCCACAGTCTCAACGTTTTTCGCTTCGGTATCGGCATGAATCATGGTAAAAACATTATAGCGTGGCCACAAATGGTTTGTCTTTCGTTCATAGCAATGGGTCACTTCTTTGAAAGCAGCCATTTTATACCCGACTTCATCAACTCTTGATTGTGGAACTTCCCAGCACACCATTGCATTAGCTACAAACCCTGCATTCTGATGCTCTATAGAAGCGCCTAAACGCCTCATAATGCCGCGTTCCTGTAGCGACCGGCAAATTGACAGGAATTCCTCGATATCCACACCCGCATTCTGGGCTATATCATCGAAGGGACGGTTAATCAAGGGAAGCTGCTGCTGCACTTCGTTGATGACTGCCCGTTCCGATTCGGAAAGAGGGGCTGCTACCGGCTGTGGAGTTTTTGTTACGGTGTCTTCAGTATGGTTACCGTTGCCCTCAAGATCAAAGAAGAGGCGTATCTTGAAGAGTTTTGTCGCCGGTAGTTCAAACATGGATTCCGGCTGTATTTGTTTTTCAAATTCGCCCAATGTCTTTTTGAGATCGTGATTGCCACGTATCGCCAGGGTAAACCACAGATTGTATTGATGATCGCGCTGATAGTTGTGCCCCACCCCAGAGTGTTGACTGATAATACTAGCCGCATGCTCTATTCTATTTTCTGGCACTCGCATTGCCACCAAGGTACTCTGATAGCCAAGAGACCGTGAATTGAAGACGGGACCAAGAATACGAATGATCTTCTTTTCTCTCAATTCCTGCACCCGCCGGAGTACTTCCGCTTCACTCAATCCGAGTTTCTCTCCCAAAGCAGCAAAAGGGTCCTGTTCGAGCGGGAAATCCGTTTGCATCAAATTCACTAGGGTCCGCTCAGTTTGATCCAATTTGATATTCAATTTCATGCCTCGCATCGCAACCCACTTGGTTGATACATACAATATGGTTCAGCTGCCAGATAATTGCCGGTCGATTCGTAAGCCCTGGCCCGGCAACCGCCACAGATTCGTTTGTATTCACATGCTCCGCACTTACCTTCGATCAGTGAAAGGTCTCTCAATTGCCGGAAAAGAGGGGAATCAGACCATATCTTCGCAAAGCTCTCTTCTTTTACATTTCCGGCTTCAACATCAAGATACCCACACCCCTGCACTCGACCCACATGCGAAATGAAGCAAAAGCCGGTCCCGGCCAGACACCCACGAGTAATGGTGTTCGCCGTACCCGGATGCCCACCGTGACCGCTCGCCTGTGTCATTCCCCGTTGTTTCAATATGCGCATGTAATGTGGAGCGTCAGTGGGTTTGAGGAATATCCGGTCGCCCACCTTTAATTGTTTATCGCACACCCAGTTTAGGATTCGTTCATATTCTTCAGGGGGTAATTCAACGTCAGCCAGTGCCTTTCCTCTCCCGGTTGGCACCAGCATGAAGGGATGAAAGGCAACTGCACCCAGTTCCAGCGAGAAATTAAGGAGATCATCCAGATACGGGGCATTCATTTTGGTGATAGTGCTATTTATCTGAATATCTATTCCAGCCCTCCGAGCCTTTTTAATACCTTCGATGGCCGATTCGAAAGCCCCCGATTTACCCCGGAAAGTGTCCTGCAATTCGGCAGTGGGAAAATCCAGACTCACCCCAATTCGAGTAACGGGTATTTCCGCCAGTTTCTCGGCTATCTCTCGTGTGATGACCGTACCATTGGTGCCGAGCACTACACGGAGTCCTTTTCCGCTGGCATATTTGCCGATCTCGAAAATGTCGGGCCTCAAAAGAGGTTCCCCTCCAGTGAGGATCAACATGGGCTTCCCGATATCCAGGATGCTATCAATGATTCCAAAACATTCTTCGGTGGAGAGTTCGCCTTCGTACGCGATGTCTTCAGCCGCAGCCCGGCAATGATCACAAAAAAGGTTGCATCTGCGGGTGATCTCCCAGGCAACCAGCTGTAGTTTTGGTTCAATTTGATATTGCGTGATGGGCATCGTATTTTTTGTGTCATTCCGTGCTTAACACGGAACAATCTACTTAATCCCGATCTCCTCATCGGTTAGATAACAGGCCGGGTCTTCGGCCCACATATCATCAAAAACGGCCTCAGCCCGAGCCCTCAAATTGCCGTTGCAGACATCGAGATATCGGCAAACAGCACATTTACCCTTTAGCAATCCTTTCCGGCCCTTCAGTCCTGCCATCACCGGATTAGAGATGTCCAACCAGATGTCCCCAAACGATCTTTTCCGAACATTGCCCAGACTGAGCGACCTCCAGAATTGATCTGGATGAACGTTACCCAGCTCATCCACCGCCCCGATTCTAATCCCCGAATTGTTGCCACCATTGATCTTCAGAAGCTCCATTATCGCCGTTGCACGTGCCTGATTTCGCTCCTTTTCTTTCAGATACAGGTACACCCCATCTGTATGATTGGCAACCATGAGGATTTCTTTATTCATTCCTTTTTGGTGAAAATCAATCGTCCGATCGCAAATAAGGTCAACTACTTCTCTCGTCTCTTCGTGACTCAGATCAATATTCCTGAGATCGTTCCCTCTGCCGGCATACGCCAGATGATAGAAACAAACCCGGTCGATCCCCTCCCTCTCAACCAGATCAAGAATAGAAGGAACTTCATTTTTGTTTGATCGTGTTATAGTCATCCGCAGTGATACCCTTTGGCCCTCGGCTATGCAATTGCGAATTCCCTGTAACGCAGCTTCATATGCTCCTGGTTTCCCCCTAAATTTGTCGTTCTGATCTCCGATACCATCCACGCTGATACCAACTTCCCGAAAACCAATCCCCTTCATTTCTCGTGCAATCTCGGGTGTGATAAGGGTGCCATTGGTCGATACGACCACCCCGAGGCCTTTATCAGTCGCATACCGGGCAAGTTCGAGGAAGTCTTTCCGCACAAGAGGTTCACCACCTGAAAAGAGAAGAACAGGGACTTTGAATTCGGCCAGCTGGCGGATCAATGCCTTGCCCTCTTCGTTGTCCATTTCCCCATCATTAGTGGCTGATGCAGCATCAGCATAACAATGGATGCAGTTGAGATTGCATCTTCGGGTGCAATTCCAGACCACTATAGGCCTTGCCTCTAAAGCGGGAGAAAGGCGTCCATTATGCCCGTAACGAAGTTCATCGCCGGGACCTATTTCATCGCAGAGCAATCTTGAGATTGAAATCACTCTGAGTTACCCCTCTCGCACCCCTGATATACCGCTACCAGTGACAGCAGTACCTCATCGGTTATCTGCGTTACAAGTGGTATAGCTTCGGCAGCCCGCTCATTTATAGCATTTCTCTTTTTCATGAGATCTGTAGCAGCTATCACCAAAGGTGATCGATGCATCATAAAGGATTCCATGGCATCGGTAAGAGACAGGCCAACTTCCATAAGATACTCTCCGAATTCCTTTCCGGCTTCCCTGGCATTTGCCAAGGTTTCATCCCGTTTGATTGGTTTGGATATGTATGTTATGACAAGCTCGTATATTTGCCTTCCCAGTTCCCCGAACCTCATACGCGATTCATCATCAAGTTTCTGATACCAATCGGCGCTCGCAAAGTGTACCTGGGCTATTTCGCGTTCCTGTCCTGGTGTAAGCTCTATGCGTGCCACTAAATCCTTAATGCCGTGTATCCGGTTTTTGGTTCCCATGAAACGGTGCAGATATACCTCGGAATAACGACGATGTCCGCCCGGGGTTATGAATGCATCTATCCGCCCTTCATCCGTCCATTGACGCAAAGTCACTTCACTTACGCCAAGCATCCTGCTTGCCTGGCTCATGGTTAATAGAGTCGATTGACTGCTGCTCATAATCTCTCAATAACTATTAAAAACTATAGTTTTCTACAAATTAAGAATAGCATTCAATTATATTCGATGCAATATTGATAAACACTCCACAACAAAAAAGAGGGCCGCTTATTCAGCGACCCTCGGAAATACCTACTCTGAACCTGGCCCATTCCGAGAGTTCCTCCCGGATCGGTCCGCATTTTGAGGCTTACCCCCCTCCTCACAATGCCTTGGGCTCACTTTTCAATTCGCGGGCCCGATTCAGACTCCGCTAGCCCTGCCTCTCGGCAGGGCATCACTCATCAACTTGCCATACTCCATTCAACGCTTGAAGCCTCATCTTCCACCTCCGGATTGTCGGCGCCGACGTCTTTATCTCTAAATTGACTTTATCATCAGGGCAAACACCGGTCAATTAGTACTTCTACGGTAAACATCCCTGCGGAAACTACTGGGCCACGTTCGTCGCCACATCACAAGAAGCTTCCCAAAAATACAGCGCTCGCTTCCTGATACGATCGCCTCGATAAGTGTGTTTAGCATTTCAGCATATTCTCTTGTATCATTCCCTTGTGCCTAAAATCATGCCTATCCGGAAGGTTATTCATTGGTCAAATTTAGATTGATCCCATAAAACGATAATACCGTCGATCATTTCGATCAGCATTCTTGAAGGTATTGTGCTAAAGTATGCTTAATTAATTCCTATCTAGGGGTATTCACTTGACTGGACCAACCACAATATATAAGTATCGGGAGGTATGGAGAACTATCCGAGGTCTTTGACAGAGCTTGAACAGCGCTTTTCGACAGAGGAAGCATGTCGCGAATACTTGTTTCAATTGCGCTGGTCAGAGGGTTTCCGATGTCCTGTTTGTGGTCACAGCGAGGCTTGGAAACTGAAAGGGGGCCTGTTCAAGTGTACGGCATGTACACACAAGACCCCGGTGATTGCGGGAACGCTCTTTTACCGCTTGCTCCAAAATACAGTTGCCCTTGATGCGGCGTCGTATCAGGACATAACCAAGGGAGTTCGAGGAACGAAAGTCACAGAACACAACATGTAGTAGTTAGTCCAACGAAAGGAATAGCCCTATCTTTATTTAATACGCGGATCCAACCATACGTACAACAAATCTGCCAGAAGATTGACGGAAATGAATATAGCCCCATAGAAAAGTACGATTGCCTGAATCAACGGAAAATCAGCTCTGGCCACCGACTCATAAGCAAGCCTTCCCATTCCAGGCCAGATAAAAACACTTTCTACGACGATTGAACCGGTCAACAGATATCCGAACATCATCGCGGCCGTAGTTACCACCGGGATGGACGCGTTCCTGAGCGCATGTTTCAGGATGACGGATTTCTCGGATACCCCTCTGGCACGCAGAAATATTATGTATTCCGTCCCCAGCACCTCCAGCATGGATGATCGGGTTAGCCGGGTGACTGCTGCCATATTGACCCAACCCAGTGTGATGACCGGCATGATATACGTATCCACTCCTCCCATTCCAGAAGTCGGCAACAAATCCCAAGTCACGGATAAGAGCAGGATGAGCATAATGCCCACCCAGAAGCCAGGCAGGGACTGACCCAGAATCGCCACGGTTCGCGCCAGAACGTCCGGGTATCGGTTTTTTTCGGATAGCGGCCAGCACGCCCACCGGCACAATAAAGAGGAACGTAGCAGCGGCAAGTTTCAGAGTAGCCGGAAATCTGTCCATGATGAGGCCAGCTACGGGTTCTTCCATATATACCGATTCCCCGAAATCTCCGTGGGCGACCACATCTTTCATAAATATCCAGTACTGTTCGGGGAGGGGTCTGTTGAGCCCTAATTCCTCTCTGAGTTCGTCCCTGTCCGTTTCTGTCACATCACTGGGCAGCAATAGATAGACAGGATCACCAGCAATTCTGGGCAGTACGAAAACCACTATGCTCAACAACCACAACGTTACCAGGACAATGCCGATTCGTTTCAATAGATATCTGATCATGCTGACAGCTACTCATCCAGTGATGACGAGAAAATAGTCCTCGATAGCATATGCGCTGGTATTGATCCGTTCAAAGAAACACTTATCGCCAACCGGGCATGCAAAATCATTTTTCTAACCGTATCGTGGAACTATGGATAAGGTCAATCCATAGTTCTACCCGAGGGACACTTGGAACATCCCAGCGCGATGGTCTTTCCTGCCCAGTGAGTTTCCAAACCTGAGGGCTTTGTTGCACTATTCAGCCAAATAGAGCCAAAGAATGTAATAGTCTTTCTTCTCCCTTTGGATTTATGCTACAGGGCATGTTTTGGGCATACCTAGCCCAG
>Ga0233430_1003472_pt1 | contig 15933 bp, 17 predicted proteins | sample SI_118_April2016_2_FD_179883 | JGI IMG/M metagenome (GOLD analysis project Ga0233430, IMG submission 179883) | Seawater microbial communities from Saanich Inlet, British Columbia, Canada - SI_118_April2016_150_MG | ecosystem: Environmental > Aquatic > Marine > Inlet | place: Canada: British... | reverse complement strand
GGCCTATGGGGAACATACGTGTCACAAACGGCAGAATCGTTTTGACACCAAATAACTTTCCTCATATCAACAGCTTAATCTATAGATTTTAAAATTTTCATTTTTAGTATATACGCTATTCCTATTTATATATTATATAATATACTTTTCTATTTATAGGTTGATTTATTCCAATATAAAGGTCTAATATTGGCTATTAAATAACAAATAGTTCCGTAATTACCAAAAATAGGAATAATAAATGAATAAACTAAAGTTTTTGCTGTCAAAGAAGCAACTTAAGTTAGTGCAAGCCAAAAACCATGAGAATAGATTATTATTTGCTTGTATGCTTAAACATTATGAAATTAATAATCTATTTCCAGCAAAAGTAGAGCACCTACCTAAAAAGTTGCAAAAAGTTTTATCATTACAGCTGTGTGTTAAAAGAATAATTGCTATTCCTAGCCAAAGGAACTTAAGAGACTATCGAAAACAAATAAGGAATCTCATAAAACAGGAACCTAAATTTAATGAAAAAGAAGAAAGTTTAAAGAAATGGCTAATTACTGATGCTCTTCCAAAAGATTTATACACCGAAGATCAGGCTATTAATATAATAAATTCATACTTTAAAAAGAAAAAAGAAAAAAGGATTTCACTTTCTCGGCAGAAAAGAGTCTACCGTTCTGCTCTTGGAGAATATGAAAACCAATTAATAAAAACCATTATTTCTAAGATTAAAGGTAAAGATATAGCTTTACTGAATGGATTACTTTTGAGTGTACCAAATGAAGTCAACTTTAAGAATTATTTAACTTTCTATAAACATGGACTTAAAAAAATATCTTTGGAGGCCATTTTACATGAATCAGATAAGTTAGAACATTTAAATTTAATCACACTACCTGAAGGTCTAAGTGGAATATGCTCAAAACAGTTAAATAAATACTATAAATATTTATGTATCCAAAAGCCCAGTAGAATTAAATCTATGGATGATGACAAACGTCATTTTTATCTTTCTTTGTTTGTTTATATCAGAAGAATCCAAATGAGAGATGATATGATTGATTTGTTCAATTCGTTATTGCAAAAGTCAGGAAGAAATGCAAGGAACTACATAAAAAAGCAATTTTCAAATATATCCGAAATAAAAAAAGTTTACAGCAAAAATGAATTATTATATAAGATTGCACAAGCTTGTATAAATTACCCTGAAGGAAAAATCAACAAGCATATATTTCCTTCAGTTCCAGAAGCAAAATTTGTAGACATTATCAATGAATATTTAAATAAAAAAAATGCATCTTCTTTCAGTGAGGTTGTCCATAAACGAGCAAGAAGTTCATATGTTTGTCATTATAGAAGAATGCTTGAGAGAATATTAAATTTATTTGAATTTAATGCTAATAATGATTCTGTAAAAACATTTCTAGATGCAATAGCACTTATTAAAGAATATTCTTCAAGTCGAGTCCAATATTTTCCTGAAGGCGTTGATATCCCGATTAAGGGAGTCATTAAGAAATCACAAAAGAAACTTATAATCTCAAAAGAAAATAAAGAGAAAATTAACAGAATAGACTATGAAATATGTGTACTTAAGAATCTTAGAGATAAACTGAAATATAAAGAAATATGGATTGAAGGAACCAATAAATATAGAAATCCGGAAAAAGATCTTCCTCAGGATTATGACAATAATAAAGATTTTTATTATGAATTACTAAATAAACCACAAAATGCAAGTGAATTTATTAGAGAACTAAAAGAGCTTTTAAACAAGCAGCTATTTAACTTTAATGACTATTTGAAAAATTCTCAGAAGGTCAAAGTATTAACAAAGCCAGAAGGTCATATTTATGTTGCTAAATCCAAAGCTCAAAAATCACCAGAAATGCTTGATGATATAAAAAATCATATTTTAGCTTTATGGCCTTCAACAAACTTACTTGATATTCTAAAAGAAGCAGACCTTTATGTTAACTTTACAAATCAATTTTTAACTAGCGGTGCCAGTGAAAAAATAGATAAGGATGAACTTCAAAGACGTATTCTCTTAACGATTTTTTCTTACGGAACTAATACAGGGCTTAAAAGAGTTAGTTCTGGTAATACAGGTGTAAGTTATGATGATTTAAAGTACACAAAAGAGAGATATCTAGATAAAGATAATTTAAGATATGCTATCTCAATGATAGCGAACAAAATATTTAAAATAAAAAATAAAGAAATATGGGGCGAAACCACTACAGCATTAATTTCTGATTCAAAGATATTTTCTTCCTGGGATCAAAATCTATTAACACAATGGCATCCTAGGTATAATCGAAGTGGTGTTATGATTTACTGGCATGTAGATAAGAAAGCAACATGTGTATATTCTCAGTTAAAGACTTGTCTCTCGTCAGAAGTTGCATCAATGTTTCAGGGAGTTCTGCATCACTGTACTGATATGAATGTAAAGAAAAACTATGCTGATACACATGGAGGCAGTGTAGTAGGATTTGCATTTTCTTATTTGCTAGATTTTGAACTTCTTGTAAGGTTTAAAAATATTCATGCTCAAAAATTATATATATCTGATGATAATGATATCGAAAAGTATCAAAATATAAAACCAGCTGTGTCAGGAAGTATAAATTGGGATCTTATAGAAGAACATTACGATCACATGATCAAATATGCATCTGCATTAAAACAAGGAACAGCAGATGCAAGTGCAATATTAAGACCGTTTGCCAGAAAAAACTATACTCACCCAATATATCAGGCATTATGTGAATTAGGCAAAGCGATAAAAACAATATTTCTCTGTAGATATTTATCGACTGAAAAATTGAGACTGGAAATTCATGAATCTTTAAATGTTGTAGAACGTTGGAATTCAGTTAATAGTTTTATTTTTTATGGAAGATCAGGAGAAATTTGTTTTAATCAAACGGAAGAACAAGAACTATCGGTTCTATCGCTTCATTTGTTGCAAATGTCAATGGTTTATATAAATACCTTAATGATACAACAGGTACTTAAGAATAAAAATTTAATAGACAAACTATCTATTGAAGATAAACGTGCAATTAATCCACTTGGCCATGAACATATCAACCCTTATGGATTATTCCATCTGGATTTGAGCTTGAGATTAAATTTGGAATATCAATATTTAAGTGAGGTTGCATAATGGAAAGAACTTCTGCAAAAAAGAAAGCTGAAGAGCTAGCAAAATACTTGAGACATGAAAGACCAGATTATAACTATCTCCTTGCACTCTTTCAAAACCTAAGAGCAATACTGGACGTTGAAGTAACAACTAAGCCTAAAAAATTACCATATGTACCTACAGAAGATGAAATTAAACTATATTATCAGGCTGTATGGGAAAGCGAAAGTAATGTAAAAATGCAGCATGTTATCTTGATTAAAACAATAATCTATACAGGCGCCAGAGTTAGTGAACTTATAAAAATTAAACTAAATGATATAAACTTTGGTGAGTGCCAAATAAGAATAAATCAAGGAAAAGGTAAAAAAGATAGAATAGTTCCTTTTCCTAAATCATTTAAGGAATCATTAGCATTATATGTAGAATCAATACGTTGTAGTGGAAGAAAATACCTTTTTGAATCATCCTGGAAAAAACCATATACGGATAGAGGAATAAGGCTAATACTTCATAAATATACAAAAATTGCCGGAATTAGCACACCAATATCACCTCATAGATTAAGGCATTTTCTATTTACATGGCTAAAAAAACAAGGTATAGATGATGCTTTAATACAACCATATTCAGGACATGAAAGCAGGCAATCTCTGGAAATTTACTCTAAACTTAGCCTCACTGAAGCTCAACAGGAGTATGAAAAAGTCATTGGAAAGTTTCCGATATAGAAAACTGGTGATTCTGCCATTTGTGACACGTATGTTCCCCATAGGCCATTTAGCAAAATCAATAGTAGGCAGTTTCAATTTAGCATCAAGATAATTAAAAATTACATCAAATATAGACTGTACTTTTTCCGTCTTAACCATCGACTCATTTATTTTTTCTAAATAATTTCTCTCTTTTATAAGTCTATACGTTACAGGAAAGTTTATACCAAAAATCCAACCAGCCTGAAGCAATTTGAAGTCATTAAAATTTTTAACATCTTTACTGTTTACCATTTCATTATTTGTCAGACTATTATACACATTATCGGATATCCCGGGTGTTTCCGGTATATCCATTTCTATTCCTTTACTAGTTTTACCGTTCTGTTTTGCTACATAATACTCTGTAACAACTCTATAAATATCAAGCTTGTCTGCATCACGAATGAGTTTTGCAAAAAAAAGACATTCGCTGGTTTCGCCTTCAGGAAGCGAAAGACGATTATGATAGTTTACAGCTTTAAATATTAAATTTTTCTCCTGGTCATTTAAAATATCAAGAATATGACTTTTCAACAAAACATCTACACCTAATTCAGCATGATTAACTGACCTACCATCTGAAAACGTTCTATATTTTTTATATTGTTCAAATCTACCTACATCATGTAGCAATGCTATTATTTCAGCTCGATATAGTTCCTCTTTTCGAAGATTAAGTGAATTACCGATAGTTAAAATTTCTTCACAAACTAAAATTGTATGCTTCTCTTTTAATAGAATATTTTCCAGTAATTCAGCATCGTTGCTTTTAAATGATTCAACATAATTGAAGAACCATTTTTTAATTTCATCTAAATTATTTTTATCTATCTCGATCACGTTTATACCATTATTTTAAATTCTATTGCTGTGTTGCCTAATATTTCCAGTAATTAAAAACCAGGTGCTATCGCTAAAATGAACAGCCTCGTACGCTTGCGCCGAAGTTGTTCATTTTAGTCAAATTATTTCTTTATCCTTGGTCCTGTTCCATCTCTTCCAGGCATAACATTCTCTTTACTTTTCATTTTTTGTCATTTTATTCTTGCATTTAGGGCATATTTTATGTGCACATGGCCCAGATCCAACATAAGTCATTTTATACCCACATGAAGGACATATACAATTTTCGTATGATTCTTCATAAAAAGGTCCTCCCATTTTTGCACTTCCTCTTTTACCTTTACCAACCGGTGCCATTCTCATAGATTTTGTTCCGTCTTTTTTAGGCATGATATTCTCCTTTTTAAAATTTTCTTAAATAATTTATCAATACGATTTTTATGAGCTTTATAGCGTTCAATCAATAGTTTTGAAAGATTATTAGCTTCAGTAATTTCATTTTTAGACAACTTATGTTTAAGAGCTTGTTCAAGTTTCACTGTCTGTTTACTGCCAAATACAGATGCAACCCTAAGCCACACATAGGCTCTTATATAGTCTTTTTTTACACCTCTTCCCGTATAGTACATCAAACCTAAAAAATACTGGGCATGATAATTCCCATTGTTTGCTGCCGTCATTAACCAGTTTTCTGATTCTTTGTAATTTTGAGAGACACCTTTGCCGTAAAAATACAAAAGCCCCAGTAGGTATTGAGAACCTATACTTCCATTGTTAGCAGCCTGCTCATACCAATATGCTGCAATTTCGTAGTTTTGAGGAAGCCCAGATACTCCTTCCCAATACATATAACCAAGTAACTCCTTGGCAAATAAATTATCTTTTTTTTCTGCAGCTTTCTTTAAATCATAAATTTCTAAAATACCTTTCTTGTGCATGTAGGTAAGGAGTTCTTTTTTTATTGCAGTTTTATCCGTTGGCTGAACTTTATCTCTAAAAGCTTGCTCTAAATTCACCCAATTAATGCATATGCACCTTAGTCTGCATTGAGCAATACTATCGCCCTGTTCTGTAGGTATAGTAGTCTTTATCTCATCACAATGGTGACAATTTTTATATTCAACTTTTGCCTGTGTTTCTCCAAATAAAAATGTAAATGGAAAGAATAATAAAATAATTAGCATTGTTTTCATAGCAACATCTCCACTTATTTACTATTGTTGTGAGTTTCCGGTATATCCGTTTCTACCCCCTTTACTAATTTTACTGCTCTGTATTGTTTTTATCTATCTCGTTCACGTTTATACCATTATTTTAAATTCTATTGCTGTGTTGCAAAACCTAATGATGATGATGGGTCATCCATCGTACCTATTTGAACTAAATGGCTAATATCTCCCCAGGTAATTAAAGACCAGGTGCCATCGTTAAAACTAAAAGAATTATAACTACCGTTAAATCTTTTGAACCGCCATGTATTTCCAGGTTGCATTCCAACAACAAGCTCAAAAAAAGATGTTAAAATTCCTCCATGTGAAACGATTACAACTGTTTCTCCAATATGCCTTAATGCTATATTGGTCATAACACGTTTTATTCTTTCTATTTTATGTACTGTTTTTTCTGCACCCGGCAATGTATAAGCATGACCTAAATTCTTAAAGTGTCTCATTGCTTCAGGATATTTACTAAGCATTTCTTTTTTTGTCAATCCCTGATAAATACCCATGTTCATCTCACGCAAATCTTTTTCGACCACTATATCCTTATTTACAGCTTTAGAAATAAACTCTGCAGTAGAATACGCGCGCCCTAAAGCACTACTATATAGCGTAGTGAATTCTTCTTTCGCAAGTCGCTCAGCAATTGCAATGCCTTGTGCAACTCCTCTTTCAGTCAACGGGCTATCCAACTGCCCCATCAACCTACATGAAAGATTCCATTCAGTCTCTCCATGCCTTATAAAAATTAGAGTTGTTTGATTGCTTTTGACCATATTAATTTACTCTTTTACTTTTATCAACAACAAAACTGCCTGGCATTCGTCCTATATCTCTATCTATAACAGGACATATTATCATCAATAAGAAAATAATATTTTTATCTACCTTTATCACTATTTAGACCATATTCGTAAAATATATTCACATGAATCTTTAAAGCATTGACTGCATAGAATATTTGAAATATTCAATACAGTCAATGCAACATTACTTATTTAGTTTTAATACTAATTCGGCAACCCTTTTTCCTGTATTTTTTGTAGTTTCAATACCAAAACCATCATCATTGATTCCAGTCTTAGAACTAAACAACGTTCCTCCAAAATGTGCAGTAGGAGCTCCGTCACTAACACAAATCATATCCTGACACAACAACGCAGCCTGTATTCCATGTATTGTATATTCCTGACCTCCATTCCTAACAGCCCCAACTGCGATTACTGCTCCAACTCTATTTTTAAACTTCCAACCGTTGCGGCGAAACATCACACAACGTTCAATAAAGGCTTTACAATGCCCTGTCATAGAGCCAAGATAAACAGGAGATGCTATAATCATTCCGACAACATCAGGATCTTCCAGAAGCGGTATCAGATCGTTAAAATCATCATCAATACTACATTTTAATTCTTTAGAACAACTGCCACATGCACAACATGAATGAATACTTTTTCCACCTAAATCAATAAGCTCAGTTTCGATTTGTGAATCCTGCTCAGAGCAGGATTCAAGTGCTATTTTCAATGCTTTATAAGAGTTTTGTCCTTTTCTTGGACTACAACTAATTCCTAATACTTTCATAACAACTAAATATCCTTATTTATAATAAATTTTAATTTTACAGATATCGAACATATTAATCTAATTTTTTACTTTTACCAACAACGAAACTGCCTGGTATTCTTCCTATATCTCTACCTATAACAGGACATTTTATCATCAATAAAAAAATAATATTTTTATCGAGCCCACTCATAGTTTCATAATTACCCTGCCCCTTTGATATAATCAAATCAGCACTTTTAAATATTTTTTTAAATTCCTCTGAGCAGTATTTCAAAATAGTTCCCGGCAACGCAGAACCATTACTTACTACAGGAAGCATATCTGTCAATCCTACCATTTCTGCATCTGACATTAATACATCATTTAAAACAGCTTCACCTCTGACAGCATACGTTATTTTCTTTATTGGCAGCTGCTCCAGAAATAATTTATCAAAAACAATTTCTCCAGCATTATCACCAACATAAAGGATTTTTTTAGCTTTTTTAACTTCATTTTTCAAAAGCTCTGAACTTATTTTTTTACTTACTAAGACCTTCTCTATTTTTTCATGTACTAAATCATCCTTATAATCATTTTTTGCGCCGAAATCAATAATATTACCAGCTATCGCTAATCGCATAGCCGTATCAAAAGAATCATCAGAACTTGAAATTATTTGCGATAGGTCTTTATACATACCCATGATATATTTATTCGATTTTATTTTTACATCAGCATAATGATCTATTTTTCCGGTATATTTTTCAATTACCTTAAATACTTCATATATTATCTCTGGTGGTGACAACAAAAAATTGGTATCACCAAGCTTATGCAGTACTTCATGTAAAACATCTTCATGATGTATTGCATCAACAGCTTTTAATGAATGTACAGCCTGCTGAAGAAAACAAGGCACACATTCATAATAGGTCTTCATCTTATTATATTTCCTATATTGATAGAAATAGGTTAAACAGCCTTTTTTTACTCAGTCTAAATATTCATAAACTTAATAGACTGTTCCATAAAACTGCTTAAATTCTAAATTGTTATGTAAAAATATCCAAACTACTTTTACTAAATATTATTCAATCAATGATCACAGACATTATCACCTGTAGTTAATGAATCATTCAAATAAGAATGAACAATATCTTCAGGCTTGCCGGTAGAAGCACCAACTACAACTTTAACATTATTTGCACTAAAAAGCTGCTGTGCACGCATTCCCATACCACCAGCGATAATAACATCAACTTTCATATCTCCAAGCCATTTAGGAAGAACACCAGGCTCATGCGGTGGTGGTACTAGATTATCTACGGAAACAATCTTCTTAGTTTCAGCATCTACGTTCATTATGGTAAAAACTTCACAATGACCGAAATGCATACATAGTTCACCATTCATTGTTGGGATTGCAATCTTCATCTTTCATTCTCCTTGTTTTGTTTTAGTACTAATTGAATTATTTTATCAAAAGCAATTTTTGTGTGTGATTTACGATCATCATAAATAAATGGCTTTCCTAAATCTCCCATTTTTACTATTTCAGGATCGATAGGAATTTCACCCAAATATGCAATTTCCATTTCATCTGTCATTTTTTTAGCACCGCCCTGACTAAAAATATGTGTCAATTCGCCACATTTAGGACAAACAAAACCACTCATATTTTCAACGACACCCAAGATAGGCAATTTTAATTCTCTGCAAAAATTCACTGATTTTCTGACATCGGTGATAGCTACATCCTGAGGGGTTGTAACTATTACAGCACCATCAGGATTTTCAATCAACTGACATATAGCAAGCGGTTCATCTCCTGTTCCAGGAGGTAAATCAAAAATCAAATAATCAAGCTCACCCCAATCTACGTCCTTCAAAAACTGCCTAATAAGTCCATACTTCTTAGGTCCACGCCAGATCAAAGCTTCATCTGTATTATTCAGGAAAAACCCTATTGACATAACTTTTAAACCACTTTTATGCAAAATAGGCATAATTGAATTATCAGGTCCTTCTATAAGCTTTGCTCCTTCCAGACCTAACAATTTGGGAATACTAGGTCCGTGAATATCAACATCAACCAAACCTACTTTTTGCCCATTCAAAGCTAAAGAAGCTGCAATATTTACAGCAACAGTACTTTTTCCTACACCGCCTTTTCCAGACATTACCAAAACTTTATTTTTTATTTTACACATACGGTTCTGCAGCATCTGACGATCAAAAAAATCCTCTTCTGATTCATTAGACCGTTTACTTTGCGCAGAACAATTTTCGTTATCGCATGTTTTACAATTTGAATCACTCATTTACACTTTTCCTTTTACTTACTCATCATCTCCGTATTTTTCTAAGAAATATCCAGCTATAGCTTTATGAAATGTACTTACAGCCAAAATCGAGCAATGATAATGATGCGTTGGCAATCTACGTGCAGTCGTAATTATATGCTTAGGATTTATCTTCAATGCATCTATAACATTTTTCCCTTCAACCTCACATGCCACAGCATTCCCGCAAACTATTGTGAAATAACATCCAGTAGTTAAAAATTTTATCCCCCTAACAATATCATTTTCTATAATTATATAAAATTCCATTTCATCTCCACAAATGCCTTTAATTTTGGCATAAGCGGTTGGGTTATCAAAACTACCCAATTTAGAATAGATATTTACAGGTTCATTTATTTCTTCGTTATCATTCATTCTTCAATACGCCTTAAATATTTATTTTATTAGTAATAAACTAATACACATCCTGTATCGTATTCCATATTTTTTCGATCTCTTTATATGCAATGCCTTTTCCATATTCTATTATTGTTTTACCGGCAACCAAAGCGTCATTTACATTTCTGTCAAATGGTATTTCAGCAATAACCTTAACATTATATAAATCAGCTGTTTTTTTGATTTCAGATACTGCTTCATCATTCAAATCTGCCTTATTAATTATTATCATTGCTTTTGTTTTGAAATGTTTAACCAAATCTAATATGCGTGTCATATCATGGATACCTGACACTGTCGGTTCTGTTACAATCAATGCTAAATCAACGCCTGTTATAGATGCTATTACTGGGCATCCTATTCCCGGAGGGCCATCACCTAAGATCCATTCACTTTCCATTTTTTCTGCTAATATAGAAGCATGGGTTCTAACTATAGATACCAGCTTTCCAGAGTTCTCTTCGGCTATTCCAAGTCTGGCATGAACCATAGGTCCATATTCAGTTTCAGATATAAACCAATGCCCGTTTATTTTTTCTTGCTCTGATATAGCATTTTTTTTACATACATGCAGACAAAGCCCGCATCCCTCACAATTAAGTTCATTTATTATATATTTATTTCTAAATTTATTTATTGCATCAAAACGACATAATTTTGCACATTTACCACATCCGTTACAAAGTTCATCATCTATTTTTGCAACTTTACTTCCTGAAAAATTATTAGTCTCCATTATTTTAGGTTTTAGCAAAAGATGAAGATCAGCCGCATCAACATCGCAATCAGCAAAAATTTTATCATTTAGTGATGTCTCTCCCGCCAGCACAGAAAGAGCAGCACTTATAGTTGTTTTACCTGTTCCTCCCTTCCCGCTGATAATCATAATTTCTTTAGGAATGACAGTTGATTTAATGTTATTTACTTCTGCTATAAGGCTAATTGATTGGGAACATTTTATTTCGTCTAAAATTGGTGTTTTGCATTGCGATACAGTTGTCTTTCGTAATTTTAAGATATTATTATATATATTAGTAAGGTGTTTTTTTATTTCAGGAAAACGATGTACTAATATTTCTCCCCGCGAATAAGCTTCTGCATATTTTCGTTCAAAAGGAATTCTTCCGAGAAGAGGAATTTTAAATTTATCAAGAAAGTCTGTTATAAGATTATCATTGCCATCAGACCTGTTAATGACCACTCCGGTAGGCAGTTTTAATTTTTTTGTCAACTCAGCAGCTAATTTAAGGTCATGTAGTCCAAAAGGAGTAGGTTCAGTAACCAATACCACCGCATCAGAACCTTCAAGTGCCGCCACAACCGAGCAACCTGTTCCCGGCGGTGCATCTATAATATTAAAGGCATTATCTGAAATACTATTTTTAACCGCTTTAACCATTGAAGGCGTAGCAGTTTCGCCAATATTCAATAATCCATAACTAAAAAATGGTTTCTTTTCTACAGCAGTAACGTAAACCTTACCAATAGGATATGCTTCTTCAGTAATTGCACCATTAGGACATATAAATACACATGCACCGCATGAGTGACATAAGTCTTTAAAAATCATTACTTTGTCTTTCACCAACGCAATAGAGTTATATCTGCAAATTTCCTTACACTTACCGCAGGCAGTACATTTTTCTGAATTCCATACCGGTTTTTTCTCTGTTACAGTTTGAATTACAGGAAAAGATGTTTTAATAAACAGGTTGCCATTTGGAGCTTCCACATCACAGTCTAAAAGTCTAACATCCTCAAAATCTGACATGTTATCTGCTAAATACTCACACAAATTTACGGCAAGAGTTGTCTTACCTGTTCCGCCTTTTCCGCTGGCTATTGTTAATATCACTTTCCGATTCCTATTTTATATGCTGTCTAATGAATAATTATCTGCATTAACGGATGTGCAGAAGCACATCCGTACCATATTACGTTAAAATTGAGTTTTTATATTAACTCCAATGTCCGTCAACATCTGCAGAATCTGCTGGTTCAAGTTTATCATTCAGGAAATCATTTATTGCATCCTGAACAGTACCTGCAGCACCTGTTACTATTTTTATATTACCCGCATTCAATACCTTAAAAGCTTTAGGCCCACAATGACCTGTAACTACTACTTCTGCACCGGTATCAATTACATTTTGGGCAGCCTGAATACCTGCACCCTGTGCTGCATTAAGGTTTTGATCATTATTTTTCACTATAAAATCTTTTGTCTCTGTATTAAACAGAATAAGATTCTTTGCTCTTCCAAATCTAGGATCTACAGATGAATCTAATGCTTTGCCCTGTGCTGTGATTATAATTTTCATGATTTAAAACCTTTTTTATATTTTAAGTTAAAATTACTTTCTTATTAATTTTGCTCCGCATTTTGGACAATCCATTTCACTGCATGACTGACCGGCAGCGTGAGCAGTTGTATAATTGCATTTCGGACATACGCATTCTCCGCCAGGTCCTGCTGTATTAGATTCTCCATTTCCGCCTTTAAAACCACGTCTTCTACCACCGCCTGAGCCCTGCCCTAACGGTCCTGTTCCATCTTTACCAGGCATAATAATTACCTCTCTTTTATGTTCTTATTTTTAGTTTTACGAAGCTTCTATATTCTTATTTTTTTTCCTGCAACATGGCTGTTGTCTACTTCTACAGTTCTTCTTTTTCTGACATCCAGGCATAGCAAAAGCAGTTTCATCAAACTCATATAAGAGCCATGACTGAAGGATTACTTCTACATTACCGGCGATAAAACCAATAACATCGATTCCATAAATATCTAAAATTGGCCTAAACTGTCTTGATACTGCTCCGCAAATCAGGGTACTTACCTGAAGATCTTTTAACATTTTAACTTTTTCTAAAAATGCACCTGTTGACAGTTTTTTTATCTCTTTTTTAATAATTTTTCCATCTTCTATTTCAACAACTAATAACTGCATTGCCACATCAAATACAGGTGCAACTCTGTTATTCCATACTGACAAAGCAATTTTCATTATACAGTTCCTTAAAAATTATTGCACTCTGTGCAGGTTATAACGTTATTATTTCTTAATTGTCTAATTGATATAGCAGGCTTCATGCCAAAGATAACACAAGTCAAGAATTCAACAACTAACCGACTAAGTAATAGAATGTTACAGTGATAGTATATAAATACAAAAAGATTCAAACAGTAGCTTTATTGCTACTTTATATGAATGGCACCGTAGCATTTAAGAGACGGAACAAGATAAACTCTCCCTTACAGTATGTTATTGATCTTGAATATAGAAATTTTATATATAAGGATACTTGGCGGTTCGCAGAGAGATCAGCCCTATCTTTTAGTAAAAGACAATAGAATTAAAAGATAAATACTAGGAGGAGAACCTGCCATCTTTGACAGGAAGAGTAATTTTTAGGAAATGGATTTTTCTATACAGTGTTGTTTTATGTATATTTAATTCGCGAGCTGTAGCTGTACGATTATATTTATTCCGTTTCAATGCATTGATAATAGCCTGTTTCTCAGTCATACATCTAACAGTAAAAATATCAGTTGATTCAGCAATATGCATATTGCTTCCGGATATTTCGTCAGGAAGATTCTCAACATCAATTAATTTACCTGTAGAAAGCACAAAGGCACGTTCAATAACATTTTCCAACTCCCGTATATTGCCGGGCCAGTCATAAGACATGATACATGATAACGCCTTAGTGGTAATACCTTCCATGTTTTTCATTTGGATCTGATTAAAATGGTCTAGGAAATGATTTATCAATAAAGGAATATCTTCTTTTCTCTGATTAAGCGGAGGTAAATCAATGCGAACTACATTAATTCGATAAAAGAGATCATTTCTAAATTTACCCTCCTTCACAAGTTCGGCAAGATTTCTATTAGTGGCAGCAATTATACGTGCTTCTGAGAATTCAGTTTTCGTACTCCCAAGCAGTTCGTAAGTGTGTTCCTGCAAAACCCTGAGAAGACGAACTTGAAGAGCAGGACTAATTTCACCTATTTCATCAAGAAAAACAGTGCCGTTCTTAGCAAGAGCAAATCGTCCTTTTTTATCGTGGACAGCACCGGTAAAAGCACCTTTTTTATAACCAAAAAGTTCAGATTCCAGTAAAGTATCAGGAAGAGCACCGCAATTAATAGCAATAAAGGGCCTAGCTGATCTATTTCCTAAACCATGAATTGTTTTGGCCATTAATTCTTTACCGGTACCGGTATCACCCTGAATAAGTATTGTACTGGAACTTGAAGCTACTGCAGAAACCAGATCAAAAACTTTGCGCATTGATGGACTATGACTTACCAATCCGCCCACACTAAAACGCTCTTTAAGTTCTTTACGAAGTGCAACAACCTCAGTCAAATCACGAAAAGTTTCTACCCCGCCTATTACATCTCCGTTTTCTCCGCACAGTACACCTGTAGATATACTTATAGGAACACGCTTCCCTTTGCCATTAATGATATAGCATGACTTATCAATTATAGGAAGCTTATTCTTTAATGTCGCTCTTAACGGACAGTTATCTTCACACATACTAGATCTAAAAACTTCTGAACATGGCTTATCTAAAGCATCTTTTCTATTAATGCCGGTAATTTTTTCAGCAGCACGATTAAAAGAAGTTATTAGCCATGTGTTATGATCTACAGTAAAAACACCATCCGAAATACTTTCCAGTATAACATTTGTTGATGTATCAGCTAATATCTGTTTTAATTGCTTATCTGCCATTTTTATTCTCTTATTTTTTTATATGTAGTGATTTAGACAATACCGTTTCAATTATGCTACTGTAGTACCATTCCAAAACAATTCAAATTTAAGCTTTGTTTGCTTCTGCAAATCTTATTAAATAATTTTGCGTAAAAATAATTCTCCCGCGTAGTTTGCAACTTTTAATAAAATTGATTCCAAACTTGTATATTTATTGACATATACTAATAATATAAATTAAATATTAAACGCAAGCAATATAACTTTGTTTCTTTGCCACTGTGTCCCGTAACTAAATAATGGTGAATAAAATGTTTGAGATAAAACAGATTGGAATAATACGCACTCCCTACACTGAATTAACAAATATGCCTATACAGCCAAATGGTGCAAAAGGTATTACTTCTGAAATACATATTAATAAAAAATATATAGAAGGCTTAACAGATTTAATAGGTTTTTCTCATATTTTTCTGCTCTATATACTCGACAAAGCTACTATCGAAAAAACAAAAGTAGTTCCTTTTATGGATACAGTTGAGAGAGGAATATTTGCTACAAGATCACCTTTAAGACCAAACCATATAGGATTATCTGTTGTAAAAATTGTAAGCATAGCTGGTAATAAAGTAATTGTAAGTGGAGCAGATATGCTGGATGGCACACCGTTAATTGATATAAAACCTTATATTAAAAATGTTGATTCTATTGATGATGCAGTTTCAGGTTGGATTAAATTAACGAAAACTCAAATTGGAAATAAACGGTCGGATAATAGATTTATAGATAAGTAGCTTTTCGTAATCCTTAAACCGCACTCAGATAGCAAAAAACAAAGACATTAATTTATATAAAAAGAGTTCATAAAAATGTAAGGGGCAACTAGAGACCATATCACCTATTTTTTAATTTGTGCTTTTTGCCATTGATCAGGTAGAAGTT
>Ga0233430_1003467_pt1 | contig 15946 bp, 21 predicted proteins | sample SI_118_April2016_2_FD_179883 | JGI IMG/M metagenome (GOLD analysis project Ga0233430, IMG submission 179883) | Seawater microbial communities from Saanich Inlet, British Columbia, Canada - SI_118_April2016_150_MG | ecosystem: Environmental > Aquatic > Marine > Inlet | place: Canada: British... | reverse complement strand
GAAACGGTTCAAGCTGGTGGCGCTTTCAAACGGAGAACCTCATTTTCTTGATCATCTGGCCAAAAACCGCATCCAGTACGACTTTGACGACATCATCTCGGTGGAAACCGTAGGAGCCTTTAAACCCCATCCCGGAGTCTATCGCCGGGCCGCCGCAAACCTTAAGCTCGAGGTGGGGGAATGCATGATGGTCTCTTCAAACACATTTGATGTGGTCGGGGCCCGGGCCTGCGGATTCAGGGGCGCCTTTGTAGACCGGTACGGACACCCCTATGAAGACACCGTGTTCCAGCCGGATGTGACCGTGCCCGATTTTACGGGCCTGGCCGATTCGCTCCTTTCATAAGGTATATCCTTTGCGTCTTTGCGCCTTTGCGCGAAAATATAGTTTGTATGAGTTCATCAATAGAACAGACCCGGAGGATCCCGTCATGGCCAAACCCACCGAACAGGTAAAAGTCGCTGTTTACAACAAAGATAAAGACGGGGAAAAACCCGAAAAACCGGTTCCGGGGCACATCCTGACGGTTCAGGACGGGATCCCGGTCAAGTACCCGAACTGTGACGGCACCGGTATCCGGGTCGTACATCCAACGAACCCCAATGCCCCGTCACAGCACATGAGTGTCGCCGTACTGGTGCTCCCGCCCCATGCATCCCTCGGCACCAGTTTTCACCGCACAGAGGAAAGCTATTACGTGCTAAGGGGTAAGGGCACAGTCATTCTGGCCGGAGAAACGCATCAGGTAAAACGGGGAACCTTTGTCCACATGCCGCCCTGGTGTGAACACGGGGTAAAAAACACCGGCCCCGAAACCCTTGAGCTTCTGATCTGCACGGCCCCGGCAAACCCGTAAGTTGATATTTTTTTAACCGCAGACACACGCAGACCAGGCTTCGCCTCCGGCTTGGGGCTTCGCTCTGCGAGCTACGACCCCACAAGACGACCCGGCATGCAAAAAGAATTTTGCTTTGAAGGCATAAGCATTGATGGTTTCGTAAAAAATCAAAATCTCACGCAAAGCCGCAAAGCGCGCAAAGTTAACTTATTGATGAACGACCTCTCCACAGGCGGCGGAGAATTAGACCCTACCGATTTCGCATCGTTCTTCAAACAATTAGAGTAATCCGTGAAATCTGCGGATTAAGGATCTTTCCTTGGCGTCTTTGCGCCTTTGCGTGATAATATAGTCTTTACAAGTTCGTCAACTTTAGTGCCGCATCATCCTCTCACAGGCGGCACGTTTTATCCGGCTAATCAATCGAACTGTTTCGGCCCCCGTTGCACCCCGATGACCTTTCACTTGATGGCGTCTCAGCATCAAATTAAAAAGCGGGACAATGGATAAAACCCTATACGTTAGAGCTTCAATCATTTCACCGTGAAGGGTGATCCGGTCAATTTTCAGATAGCTTTCCAAAAAAGTGTTGCGTATTGCGCAACATGGAGTATGATTGGTCAACGTGATTAAATCATTCAAGCACAAAGGCCTGGAGCAATTCTACAATACCGGTAGCCTGGCAGGCATTCAAGCAAAACACAAGCAGAAGCTCAGAATGCGTCTCATCGCCATGGATACTGCAACCAATATACAAGATATAGACTTGCCAGGTTTTCGTTTGCATCCACTCAAGGGAGATAAAGCAGGCCTGTGGGCCATCGATGTTAGCAAGAACTGGCGCATTACATTCAAATTTCAAGACGGCAGCGTATACGTTGTCGATTATGAGGATTACCACTAATGGGAATGTTCAATCCACCTCATCCTGGTGAGTTTATCCGGGAAGTATATCTGGAGCCATCTAACATAAGCTATCGTAGTGTTGCCTTAAAACTCAAGGTGGCGCCATCCACTTTTTTGCGCCTGATTAAGGGGCAGAGCAACGTAAGCCCTGAAATGGCTTTACGGCTTTCTAAAGGGCTGGGGCGTTCTCCTGAAAGTTGGCTGGCGATGCAGAATAGTTACAACCTCTGGCATGTCAAGCAGACCGTCGATCTCGATGGAATAGAGCCATTGGCAATGACAGTATAAATTGTCCTTAGCTCTATAGCGTATCATTGGGGTAAACATATTGAATTAATTAAAGAAGTCATGGAATGAATACTTTGGAACCTAAAGCAGGAGAACGCGTCATGGACGTCCGCTTTACTGCAGATGTTATCTGCGTGGATCTTTTTGACGGACGGGCCATAACGGTTCCCCTGGCTTGGTACCCCCGTTTGCTACATGCTTCACCGGAACAGCGCGAGAACTGGAAAATAGCTGGGGCGGGATACGGAATACATTGGCCGGACATTGATGAAGACCTCAGCACACAAGGTCTTTTAATGGGCGCCCCTGCTCCTCGTAAGGCCTCGAAAGCTGCATGAAATATAGGGGAGTCAACGCCTTAACGCATACCGACGATAGGGATAGTGACGCCCATGGCTGAGGCAAAATTTCTGCATATAGCCGGCCGCGGCAAACCCGTAGGTTTTTTTTTACCGCAGACACACGCAGACAAAAGCATCATCCCTTTCAGAAAAAAGCATTGTTGGTTTCCTAAAGAGTCCCAGGTTCGTCATGCCGGACTTGATAAGCCTGCCCCGGCAGGTTCTAAGCCGGGGGCATCCAGAAAGTACTGAACACACTGGATTCCTCCCGGACTCGATCCGGGATCTGCCGGAATAACGTTCTAAAGGAATTTTCGACTTTCTACGAAACCGACAGCATTGATTCATCAGATAATCAGCACCTTGCCGCTTTCGTGTTCTGCGGGACAATGGATAAAACCCCATACGTTGGCTTCAGATTTCACCCGGCACTCTTTCATTGCACTTTATCCCATGATATCATGACAAAATTAGGAGGTATAAAACAATGGTTAAGATCACCACGGTAAAGGTATTAAAGAATTATCGCCTGGAAGTGGTTTTTGACGACGGTGTGTCCGGGGTGGTTGACCTCTCTGAGTTGGTCGGCAAAGGTATTTTCGCCCTGTGGCGTGACCCGCATGTTTTCGAACAGGTTCGGATCGGCTCATTCGGCGAGCTTGCCTGGGGCGACAAAATTGATCTTTGCCCAGACTCCTTGTACCTCAAAGCAACGGGAAAAAAATCGGAAGACGTTTTCCCCGCATTACATCGCGAGTCCATTTATGCCTGAAATTAGCCGCTTCTTCGGTATCGGAAGCAATAGAGGAAATCAATGTCACCGGAATTGAAAAAAGCGATTATCAGATTTGTGCCTGATTATTTTTCCTGGGATAAAGATCGCCAGGAGCAATACCGTGTTGACACACCGGAAGAGGATGCCTTTAAGATCAGGCAATTCCTGTTGAGAGAGCTGTTTGATATTTCTAGTTCCAACAGTGATGAGGTAGAGGAGGCATGGCAGGCAATGAACGAGGTGCAATGTTCAAAACTTAACGCAACATTGCTTCCCATACAAGGAATTGGTGAAGATTCTTTTTACTTGAATGAAGTTTTCGGCAGTCAAAAAAACTTGCTCAGTTTTGAGACGCTTTATGATTACGATTTTGATGACTATAAGTTCCAGGAAGACTCCCGCAAGAGAGAGCAAAAGGATTACGAAGAAAAACCATATAGAGGGTCGCTGTATTTAACCTGGGCACGGTTGATGATAGACGACTCTTTCAGCTATGGCGTGCTAAGCATGGTTGCCGGTTACCTCTACTGTCAGCTTGATGAATATGGGAATGACTATATGGAAAAGCTGATTCCGCACGAATTCACGCACGGAAAAGACCACGGAAAGGCTGAAGGTCCCGGTTATCGGTTTGATCTTAGAATTGAGGCCAAGGGTCTGGAATCGCAGCTGGACGAACTGAAACATCGGTTCTGGAGACACATAAGCGAGGTGCACGAGAGGCTCATGGATGAGTTTGATGAAAAGTCGGAGAAGCACGTTTTTATTCTGAATCAGAGCCAGGTGGATGATCCAAGCCATCACTTTCTGTTTACGGACAAGGAGATTTTGAAACGCATTCATTTCAAAACTTTCATGCGTTGTTGCCGTGCCGCCGAACAGACGGATCACGCTTTCTTTTTTCGAAAATTGGAAGAAGAAAAACAGTTGTTAACAAAATATCTGGATAAGCAATATAAAGACATTATGGAGAATTTTGATCCCAAAATCGTAAGGCTTCGAAAAAAACACAAAGTGATCTTCCACAAAGATTCCGGTCTTGACGAGCTACTGGATTAATAGAACAATTTATTTCCAGGAAGAAAGCTATGTTTGCCAATGACCTTCGATTGATTGGCGAGTATAGTATCACACAAAAAAAAGGGGAATGGCGTCTTCGGGCCGAAGCAAGAAATTCATCGACAATTCGTTGAATTTTTGAACCCTTGAACGATTACTCAATCATCTCAAGAATGCCATGAAGGAAAAAAATCTTCAGAGCACAACCTTTCGCCTGCGTGATTACCAGAAAGCGTGCCTGGAATCCATTCTTGAACGCTACCGGGCCGGTGTGCGGCGCCAGTTAACCTGTCTTCCTACCGGGTCGGGGAAAACGGTTATTTTTGCTGAATTCCCCCGCTATTTCAAAATGAAAAAGCAGATGCTGGTGCTGGCCCATCGCAAAGAGTTGCTGGATCAGGCCTGTGATAAGATCCGGCAGGCAAATCATAACCTGTGTGTGGCCGTGGAGCAGGCAGGAAGCCGTGCAGATATTGACTGCGATGTGGTCGTGGCCAGCGTTCCCACCTTAGGGCGCAAAGGGTCAAAGCGTTTGCAGCGCCTTGACCCGGATCGTTTCTTTTTGATTGTGATCGATGAAGCGCATCATGCCACGGCCGCCACCTACCGGCGCATCCTTGAATATTTCGGCGTCTTCGCTCCCGATACCCGCAAACTACTGGTCGGTTTTACCGCCACTCCCAAACGCGGTGACGGTTCAGGTCTCGACGCCGTCTTCCAGGAGATCGTTTATTCAAAGCCCCTGCCCGAGATGATCAAGACGGGTTACCTTTCGCCGGTTGCCGGTTACAGGGTCGAGACGGACATCGATCTTTCCAGGGTAAAGACCCGAATGGGTGATTTTGTGGCATCACAGTTATCGCTGGCGGTAAATGTTGTTGAGCGCAATGACATGATTGTAGACGTATTCCGTTCCCATCTTGAAGGCAAGCAGACCCTGTGCTTCTGCGTGGATGTTGCGCATGTGTACAGTCTCGCAGATGCATTCAACAAAAAGGGGATTGCGTCTGCGGCGGTGAGCGGTGATATGGACAGTTCTGAACGTGCAAAGGCGCTTAAAGACTTCCATGCAGGCAGAATTCAGGTGCTGACAAACTGTATGGTACTCACCGAAGGCTACGACGAACCAACAGTGGAGGGTATCATTCTTGCTCGACCGACCAAGTCTTCGCTTTTGTATACCCAGATGATCGGCAGGGGCACGCGCCTCTATCCGGGAAAAGAAAACGTTACAATTGTCGATATTGTAGATGCGACCCGCGAACATAGCCTCACCACGCTCCCCGGTCTTTTTGGCCTTTCCGATGATTTCGATCTTGAGGGCCGCACAACAGATGATGCGGAAAAAGCTATTGAATGGGTGGAGTCAAACCGCCCCTGGGTTCCCATTGACCGGGCAACATCCCTGAGTGGTTTACGGTATCTGTGCACAAAGATCGATCTATTCGACCTGGAGACACCCCCGGAGTTGGCGATCTATGCCGAATATGCATGGACAAATCTGGGGAATAAGGGCTATCGGTTGGGCCTGACAGAAGGCAATGCCATTGCAGTCGTACCCACCATTCTGGACAAATGGGAAGTGCAGCTTCGTCAACGGGGAAGAGAAAAGACAACAACGAGTAAAACCGACCTCCGTTCCGCAATTCTGGCGGCCGAGAGCCTAGTTAAGAATCAGTTTGCCGATTTACTGCCTCTGGTCAAACTCCGCACCAGCTGGCGGCGGGCACCGGCCACTGACAAACAGGTCCGGGTGCTTCGTCACCGTAAAATAGAGGTGCCCGCCGGACTGACCAAGGGACAGGCCAGCCATCTGATCGGTATGCTCAACTGAATTGAATGTCTCACCCAGGATTCCATCACGCCACTATTCCAAATCATATCCGCCGGGTGCGGAAAATTACTTTTTAAAAATTTCAAATACGTGGGCCGTCCCCTTTATCACAAGTGAGGTGTCATAAATCAAGGGGACTTTTGGCCTCCTTGAGGGTGATGCTTTTCACGGTATGGGTGTAAATCATGGTGGTTCTGACATCACTGTGTCCGAGTAATTCCTGGATCGTCCGGATATCATAATTTGCCTGGAGCAAATGACTGGCAAAGCTGTGGCGAAACGTATGGGATGAGACGCGCTTGGTAATTCTTGATGTCCTTACCGCGGGCCTGATAGCCTTCTGCACATGGGTTTCGTGGAGATGATACCGCATGTATTCCCCGGTCTTCTCCACATAGGTCAGTTGTATGGCAGGAAATAACCATTGCCAGACTAGCTCCCTTGGGGCATTTTTGTATTTTTCCGCCAACGCGTCTGGCAGAAACACACCGCCATAGTCCCGAACCAGGTCCCGCTGGTGCAGATCTTTCACCGATTCAAGGTGTGCCCGGAGGTCCTGGATAATCGTTTGGGGCAATGGAACGGTTCGATCTTTTTTTCCTTTGCCGTCATGGGCGGTTAAGATACCTGTATCGAAATTCACACACTGAACACGAAGATTCAAGCATTCAAAAAGACGAAGCCCGCATCCATAAAGCAGTCTCACCACCAAATCATATGGAGGCGAAAGGTTAGTCAGAATTGTATCGATTTCTTCACGGGACAACACTACCGGAATGTAAGGTTTTCGCTTTGCCCTGACAACCCCGTCGACCTTTCCGAATTCCTTTTCAAGGACATGGCGGAAAAAAAAGAGCAGCGCATTGAACGCCTGATTCTGAGTGGAAGCAGCCACCTTGCGCTCCACCGCTAAAAACGTCAGGTACTCCTTGACATCATCGGTCGAAAGCAACCCCGGGGCTTTGCTCTTCGTAAACGTTTGAAATTTTTGCATCCACCCTCTGTAAGTCTTCAGTGTCTTTGGAGAATAATGTCGAACCTGGATTTCGTTGGACAACCTGGTATACTCGGCCTGCCAGGACGATCCCCCTGTATTTTTTGCCTGGTTCGATTGATAGGGGGCATTAGGCGGTCCATAGAAAGCTGTCTCCGGTTTTTTAATGGTGTGGACCTGGTTGGAATCCCTATATGTTGGCCCGCGGTCGGCGATTCGAAGCGCTTCAACCGGACCCGCTTTATTTTCCCAGGGACCTTCCGCTATAGGTTTCCCGCCTGATTTTTTCTTTACGGAGAATTGTCTTGCATCCTTAAAAGCGGCATGCCCCTTGTAGATAGTCTTTGGATGTAAAGGGAGCTTCGGGATGGGGTATTTTCCATCAGTGAGATCGAAATATAATTCAACCGCATCCATAGCCTGCTGTTGTTGCTCCTTTGTCTGATTTTTTTCCTTAAGCTTCCGGAGAAAAGGAGCCAAGCTCTCTATTTTTGCATCACGAAAATCGTATTTCTCACAAAAATCCAGATAATATCGCAACCACTTTATGTAAGACCAATGGGTTTTTTTCGGAATCGCATTCTCCAGTAAACGTTGCTCGAATGGCACCCGTATTGCTGATGGAATAGCAATCATTTCGCATTCCCCGGAAACTGGCTATTATGTTTATTTTGTATGATATACAGAAAGCTCTATTAAAATGTTTCCAAAAGCTTGTCAAGCCTTTTTTTGTGTTATATATGGAAATGATTGGTTTTTTGGGGAGGCGTGTACCAGTTGCTGCACAAATCAACAAAAACCCTGCTTTCCTCTGACTCCCCGAACTTTCCGGGTTATGGAATTGTCCAGAAACCATAGAATCACTTGTTAGCACCACCGGATAAGAGATATGTGTTATTGCGAATTAGACTTGCCCTCCGTGACTTGGGAATCATGGCCCATTGCAAGAAAACAACATCAGTGCTGCGAATGCGGGTCCCCGATTGACCCCGGAGAGAAGTATTTCCAGATTAAAGGAATTTGGGACGGCGACTACGAAATCTTTCGCCAATGCGTAACATGCAAAGGGGTTTGGGATAAAGCCATTAATAGCGCGGCTTTCGATTGTATCTGCTTTGGCGACTTGTGGGAAACGGCAGGGGCGGAATTTGAGATATAGGATGCTAACAAATCAGTGAACCGGAGCGCAAATAAATCGCGGTCCGCGTATAACTCCGGGGCCACCAAGTTTGTACCGGCGCCCGGTTACTTCAACCGTTAGCGGTACAAAACGAAAGGAGGAAGAGAATATGAGAATAGCGATATTGTTTCTGATGATTGTTGCCTTTGTGAGTGGCTGCGCAACTTCCAAAAAAACGTACACCTCTGACGGCAGGGAAGGATACAGCATAAACTGTTCCGGTAGCGCCTTAAACTGGGGCATGTGCTATGAAAAAGCCGGAGAGATTTGTGGAGCCAAAGGCTACGAAGTCCTCGAAAAAAGTGGCGATACAGGTGCTATGGTCACCGCAGGGCAATATGGACTTTTTGGCGGCTCCGTTATCAATAGAAGCATGATAATAAAATGAAAAGATTAAACGAAAAGCCCGTCGGTCGATGGGCCATCAATATTGATTTAGAAGGCTTTGGGCATTTTTACGGCAAGGAAAATCTTGTCCTGTTGTCACTCGGCGAACTTATGGAGGGAATCTTCCGGATTGGTACTCAATACTATCCTGAATCCCCTGATAGAATTTTTGCTCATCAAATTGGCGATGGTTTCGTTATAGTCAGCGATTTCCCGGAAGAAACTTTTTTAAGACCCTTGGCAATAGCCATATCCTTGCTTCGACATGTTGCACATTCTGGCCGTTATGCGAAGGCTACAATTTCAGACGGTGATTTTGCGGATATTTTATCTTGCTATCCTTCATCCGTAAGAGACGCAACAGATCCTGACAAAAGAGTACGTCTTGGCAGAGGAATCATGACTCTTTTTCCGGTAATGGGGACGGCACTAATTCGCGCTATTTCTGTTGCCAAGAAATGCCCGAGTGGCCCGCTGTTGGCTCTGTCCACCGAAAATCGTGAAAGAATTCCTGAAGGACTTATTGTTCATGAAGTTCCGGCGCAGGGTATCCTTTTGGTTGATTGGATTCACTCGAAAGATGAGCTGGCCAAGGATATTGCCAGAAAATCAGATCTGCATTCGCCTGATTCCTTGATGATATCAATGCACCTGAAAGAATATTGTCAAACGCATCGAGTCAAAGAGGAATGGAAAACAAGCGTACGCGATTTCCTTGGAGTATCGATGTGAAAAGCCGCTAACCATCAAATTCAGCGGACGCAAAGGGCCGCGCCGCTGATTTAAACGGTTCGGTAGAAAAATTGCAATTGAATATGTATCAATACTTTGAATTTTTAACAAAATTAGATTGGACTGGAACTCTTTCGGCTATTGCAGCTGTTTGGGTGGCAATAATAGCCACCTATGCCTTGGGACAATGGAAAAAGCAAATAAAGCTGCAGAAACAAGTCGATTTTATTGACAAACTTACTGATGAAGTTCATGAGTTTATGTTAGCGGCATCACCTGTTGTCAGCTCTATAAAGTTCACTAAAATCGGTTTTGAAAGTTATAAAGGTGCAAGGACGAATTATAAAAATATTGAAAATAATAATGCTATATCATTCATAGAATCTCGTGGCAAAGAAAGCAGTGATCGAATGATTAGCTATATAGAACCATTAAGAAAAATCGTAGGAAAAATGAAGTCTCTAACGGTCAAAGGCCAGATCTATGGAATTGAGAATTACGACAAATGCCAGCATGCCATCTCTGTTATAGAGCATGTGTATAGGCAGATGGAAAGTTTTGCCTATTTTATAGGAAATACAAATTTAGAATGGGAAAATCCAGAAGTACAAAGAGCATTAAATTCAGTAGTGCAAATAGATACAGACCTTATCGATAGAAATTTATCAGAACAAAACACAGCATATCTATTATTTGCACAAGACTTGTATAAACAAATATAAATTTTACCGAACAACAGCTTTGAGAGTGACGTGGGTTACGCTGGCGCTCCACCCACGCTCCTCAAGCTGAGCATTATGTGCCGAGGAGCCCTGCATATTTCAATGAAACTAATTTATCCTGAAACGTTGTCGCATCCACCCTTACGATTGTCGAGCGCGTATCCCTTTATCAGTGGCACGAGCAAATCCGCATTTCAGAATGCACGAATCTCTCTCAAGCTGTCGTGCCTTCTCCACGATCGGGTGACGTTGCCGACGTCGTTAGTAGTCAAGAATCCATTCCTCCGAACTCTGATTGTTGAAAACACAGACTTTTTACGCTCAGGCTCACTATTGCTTGACATGCGGGCGACGAGCGGCAGTTTGCGCAACCACATTGTGTCAAAGTATGGCAGCGAAGCGCGCCCTGATGATATAGCGATTGCCGAATTTCTTGAGTCTGAATCTTCAGCCGCGATGCTCTACGACGAGTCGAAAGCTGCGGGCAAAGTGAAGACCTACGTCTTAGCAGCGTTACGGGCGTTTCGCGAACGTGCCAGAAAAGCCGCTATCCAACATCAGGTAGATATTGTCATTCGTGCCGTTGAATCATTGAATGGTGTACCAACGCTTGAACAAACTGCGGATATTCTGAACGGGTCCTACCTTAGCAGCCAGATGCGAAAGGTAGCGCACTTCATTTATTGCGCCGTTGGTGCTGAAATAACAAATGGTGTTCCACTGATAACATCCGAATTATGGGAAGCCGCAAATATCTCCGCCCCCAAAATTGCATACATCGGATTGGGAAATACTGGTTATCGAGATGTTGCTGACGCTGCCGTGATGGATTACTTTGCCGTTCGACGGGATGCGATTGACCGACTGAACGCTTCAGACATTATCGAATTGAGGTCGGAGCCGCTCACGCATCGCTATATTGCAGAGCTTGACGCTGCTATCTCGGAGGCCAACGACGCATTTAGCGCAACAGGTGCCGTCCCAACGTCGTTAACCCAAGACTCGACGCAATTGGCATCGGAAATCGAAAAACGCATTATTGCCCGATGTCAAGCGGAACGGCGGCGCGATTCGCGTGACTCGAAAGTCCTCTACGTCATCGACGAAGTTGGCGGTGCGTTTATTCCTTTTGTAGCCACCGCGAAAAAGGGAATGGCAAAACTGGCACGAACCACCGCTCGGAGGACAGGGGCTGGGTGGATCGATTATACTACAACACCGATCAGCACACATGTTACTCGGTTTCACACTAAAGTTGTGAAATAAACAACCGTACGAATGGCACATAACAAAGCGGCTGCACCTGATCGCAGGAGCCGTGCCGAATAAAATATTTTTGGATTTTACGTAAGCTACCTGATTTTAATCGTTTTTTAGGGTAGGCTCTGCGCCAGGTGACCCGTGACGTTATGGCCTTGGAGAAAAAATGTATCAAAAAGCAATAATCACCTTCCTCGATATCCTTGGCTTTGGTGAGTTGGTCAAAAACGTTGCGGATATTAATATTAACAAGATACTTGATGCGGTTGAAAGAGCAACAGTACCTAATACCGAAATGGCCACACTTTACCAACCGGAAGTTATCTCTTTCTCTGATTCAATTGTACGGGTAAGGAAGTTGGAATCTGAAGAAAATTTGGCCTATCCAATTGGGCTTTTATTCCAAGAGCTTCTTAGTCTTGTACATGCACAGGGGGAGTTGATCGATACAAATATTTTGATAAGGGGCAGTGTTACTTTTGGTGATATTTTAATTTCTGATGGCAGAGTATTTGGGCCAGCATTAGTCGAAGCTTATGAGCTAGAAAAAAAATTCGCTCGATATCCAAGAATTATTGTAGATCCACAATTAATTAAGGAATATAAATCGAACAAATTATTAAAGGCAGAGCATCACAGCATAGAACAGGACTCAGAATATATACATGATTTGCTAAAGCAAGGTGACGATGGCATGTGGTTCATCGATTATGCAAGAGCTATTGAGAGCGAGATGGACGAGCCTGAGATGTATCCTGTATTTCTTCAGAGGCACCGTGAAGTCATTCTATTTGGTAGTGAGAAACATAAAAAACTTAATGCTGTTTTAAATAAATATGTATGGATGGCAAATTATCACAACCAAGTTGTTGCAGATATAGATAATGAATGTTTTGAAGAATACGATCTTAAAAAGGATGATGTTCTGATCACTTCAGATGAGATGCCGGCTTTACAATATGTTCTGCCATAACCATTTGCTGGTAGGGACGCTCGTTCCTCGCGCCCCACAGCAGCGTTAGCCTTAAATTCTATTAGAAAGGAAAAACAATGGCAATCTTGAATACTTACGGTATTTGGAATAACAAAGGCGGCGTTGGAAAAAGTACTATAACTTTTCATCTTGCTGCACGCTATGCTGAAACAAATCAAGATAAGAATGTATTGGTTATTGATTTATGCCCCCAGTCTAATGCAAGTATGATGCTACTTGGTGGAGGAACTTCGGGTGAAGATTCAGTTTTTACATACTGTACCTCTGCGACACCTAAAACGGTAGTTGGATATCTCAGTACTGTGATCTCAAACGGAACTGGCGCGCCGTTACCAAATCCAATGGACTACTTGGTAAGGGTGTCTGATTCTAATGCCAATCTTACAAACAACCTATATCTTTTATGTGGAGATGGAAATTTAGAACCAATGGCTCCTGCCATTAATGCCGCTGCTAACGCGCCACCGTTAACGCCTCAATCACAACCATGGCGTTGGATTCATCTTATTTTTCGCCGGTTAATAGAAAATATTGCGGAAAATGACAATGAGCGCGATTGGATGGTGTTTTTTGATACTAATCCAAGTTTTTCGATTTATACCGAATTGGCATTATCCGCTGTTGACAAACTTATTACCCCTGTCAACGCTGATGATTCTTCACGTGTTGCAACAAATGCGATGTTTATTTTGTTACATGGACAAACACCCCCTCATCCTATATATGGTTCGTGGACATTTGCGGCAAAAGCGCCGCAACAAAATGTACCCATACCGAAGCTTCATTTAATTATAGGAAATAGGTTAACTCAATATGGTGGAGCGGCCGCTGCATTTGGCGCTCTATCTGATGCTACAGCAAATGCACTCTGGTCTGCATATCAAAATCATCCTCATTATTTTACCAATAGACAACAAATTCCAAATTCATTACAGGAGTTTAGGGACATATTTTCTGCACCACTAAGAGACTTTAATACAGCTGGCGTTGTAGCGGCCCACTTAGGACATCGTTTATCGCAGATGCATGGTGGGCATTATCAAGTGCATGGTGGTAGTGTACAGATAAACAGAGAGCGAGTTGATGAATGCTTGGGAGCAGTAGACGCCGTAATAGCTCAGTTATAGAGTAATGGGCTAATCGGGTAGCCGGGGGTTTCTAACCCCCAGCCCCCACAACACGCAGCATCCGCCTAGGCGGACTGGGCGTTTCACCTAAACTACCGGGCCGTAGCCGGGTAATGAATATTCACCCACAGTTCTTTGACAGATAGCAGACCTTGATCCTTAAGCCATTGGTTGGCCATGCCGGTTTGCGTGGCTAACGTCCGGGCACATTTCCAGGGGCCTTTACGAGAAAAACTCATGGGAATGGCGACGTTCGGATGGGCACCCATTTTGAGAAGATTGCGAATTCGGGTACGTACACGTCTCCACTGTTTCCAATAGCACATTCGTACCCGGCGCCGGAGCCAGTGATCAATTTCGGGTATCGGGCTATAATACTCCGATATACCGAAATAATTTATCCAGCCCCGAAGATATTGCGCAATCTTCCCCATACGGTATCCCATTGACACGAACCAACTGCGGCCGGTCAGGCGTTTGAGTCTCCATTTGAATTGATGGAAAGCCTTGTCCGACCACCGAATCTTGGTTCCCTTAAAAGTAAAACCCAGAAAGTCCGTGTCATCCGTTTTCGCCACCCGGCTTTTCCTCTCGTTGACCTTGAGTTTGAGCCTACGGTTGAGAAACCGCTCGATACTTTGGGACACTCGCACTCCCGCCCGGTGACTTTTCACTAACACGAGAAAGTCATCGGCGTAGCGGACAAACCTGTGCCCCCTCTTCTCAAGCTCTTTATCAAGATCACCCAGTAGGATATTTGCCAAAGGAGGGGGTCAAGTCTTCGTTTGACTCTTATTAAATCTCAGAAAGGGTCAAACGAAGACTTGACCCCCAAATGATCTTTGACAATGCGCTGGACTCGGCTGTTTGAGATGGCCGTTTTTCTGGTGTCGGCCGGGAACATGGGCGCTAATTTTTTCCGAGGCGACTGTGGGTGAGCCAGATATTCCACGAGTTGATCAAAGAGCCGGTCGACGACAAAAAGTGCCCGCTGTTTTTTGTTTTTACCCCGGATTCTGAGCAGTCCGGTGCGTTTACCATGGGCGGGTTTAAAGTCTCTGACGTTAAGTCCGGTGAGTTCTGAGGTTCTTAGCCCCAGGGCCCATAGAATAGAGACCAAGGTGTAGTCCCACAGACCGGTCCAGCTATTGCGGTCAAAAGAGTGTAGCAGCCTGAAGGCATCGGAACCATTAATCGGATGTGTACGCTCCCTGCGTCGATGGATCAAAAGCGGCAAGACATTGGCGGGGTTTGAGTCGGTCAATCCGGTTTTGTGTACGAAGGCAAAAAAGCTTTTGAGCGAATAGTGGTGATTTTCAAGCCGGCTGTGAGCGATACCGGAGTGTTTCAGGTGCAGGAGCCATTGAAGCAGGTGATCGGCCTTTGCCGTGGCGGGATCGATGTGAAGAACGGTTTTTGCGTAATGACAAAAGGCTTTGACTCCAATGGTGTAGGTTTCGATGGTTGAGGCGGCAAAGGCGTTGATTTTTTCAAGCTCGGTGCGGTACTGATCGATCAGAGCAATCATGGGGCCTCCATTTGGATGAAAGGGTGTTGTTTCATGTAAACGGCGTACTGATCGGGATTGAGATGCGCGTATTTTAACGTATTGGCACGATGGCTGTGACCTAGAATATGCTGAGTGATCTCGATGCCGGAGACCCGATTCAAGTGGGTTGCCGCCGTATGCCGGAAAAGGCGTGCATGAAGGGTTTTGTTGATGCCAGTCGCATCAGCGGCTTTACGGAAGATGTCCTGCAGGGCACGCTGGGAGATGCGTTTACCACGCAAAGAGATCAATAAGGGGCCTTGTTTACGCTGCAAAAGTTTCAGATATTTTTCGATAATTTCACAAAGAGGCTGCGCAAGGATCATGTTACGCTGTCGTCGCCCCTTTTCACGGACCCACAGGAGCCCGCAGCGGATATCGACATCGGTGATCTGGATCATCCTCAGTATGGTGGTCCTCAAGCCCATGGTACCCAGGAGCATGGCAATGATCAGATTTCTTAAACCCCAAAGATCGTTAGCCCGGGTGCTAAAGTATCGTATCAGTCGGTTGTATTCCTATTGAGTCAGAAACTGTGGAACGGTTTTTTCGATCTTAGGATATGGAAGCCCGGTGGCGATATTTTTGGCAACCTTGTTATTGAGTGCTAAGAAGTGATAGAATTGCCTCAAGGTCCACACCCGTGATTTTCGGACATGGATGGAAGGGCTGTTAAAGTCGGCTACAAAGGCGACCAGATCAAGATAGGTGATCTTTTTAACGGATCGTATTTGGTGGACTTTCAGAAAGGATTGTAATTCTTTCAATCGAGAGGTCAATGCCTGAATGGACCGGTCGGAAAAGTTCGCCAAACGGCAATAGCCTATAAATTCTTGGATAAAACGCTGAAGCATGCCAGCCTGCGTATTCCGGCGAAAACTGCCACCTATTCCGGAAATAAGTTTACCACTTATTCCCTCATCCAAGTCCCTCGTTTAGTGCAATACCAAAGTGGCAGG
>Ga0233430_1003457_pt1 | contig 15982 bp, 17 predicted proteins | sample SI_118_April2016_2_FD_179883 | JGI IMG/M metagenome (GOLD analysis project Ga0233430, IMG submission 179883) | Seawater microbial communities from Saanich Inlet, British Columbia, Canada - SI_118_April2016_150_MG | ecosystem: Environmental > Aquatic > Marine > Inlet | place: Canada: British... | reverse complement strand
CTCATTTTGTTTTTTCTTTTAAGGTGGGTCCGGCAAGCTAAATGATGGTTGGTTAAAAGTCCGGTCAGGTGGGTTCACCTACCGTCGGAAGGTGGGTTCGTATTTCAACGGAAGTAACACTCCACCATATCCCCCAACGCCTTCGATATCAAGCATATCAACTGCTGTAACTATTTCATTACGTAGTTATTCTATTGTTTCTTATGAGTTTTGGTTAAAGCTTGTTTGTCTCGGAAATTACTTTAAGTGTGTTTAAGATAACCAGGGAATGGTTTAGACCGGTTAGCCTGATTCGGCATGCCAGGAGACTGGGGTTATGTAGCTGTCAAATAATAGTTTTGTTGCCAAAGTATTCACTCATTGTCGCGAATGTGAAATTATTCTTTTAATTCTAACATTAATACATCACTTTACAGATTAGACCGTACAAAAATGGTGTCGTGAAATTCACAACTCACAGCGTCAATATGTATAACCTTGCTTTTAATTCGTAATTCAACCATTTAAGTGATAAAGTAGAAGACAAAGCGAAATTTCAGCATAAAGTTAACCATCCAGATCTATTTCAGAACAAATGAAAACGCAGCAGCCAGTTGTCGAAAATCTCTCCTTTGGGAAACTAAGCCTCTTTGAAGAATATGCCGTGATTGAGTGTTTTTGTGGCGTAGATGTTGGTTATCCTGAGATTGAGGAATTGAAGAGGAGCCTATTTCCTCATTATAAAAACAGAATATTTGGATTAGTGGCGAATCGAGTGAATCAATATTCTGTGAAACTGTTAGCAATCAAAGATCTATTTAGTGCGCAAAACCTCGTTGCCGGAGCAATTATCCCTAGCTCATCTGTCGGGAAGATAGCGGCGTTAATGGAAGATGAAATTGTTGAGGATGCCCCAATTCAAGTCTTTTCGATCCTTAATGAAGCAATCACATGGGTACTAGACCAGGTAGCAATTAAAAACCAAAAAGAACGCTTCAACAAACCGGAACCCTCAAAGCCAGAGCAAGAAACTTGAGGTTTCCGACCCGAGCGTACCTTGGCAAGAGAACAATTTGTCATCTGCAATTTATCTCCTTAAAATCAGGTGCTTCATAACTCTTCCCGAGATTTTACCCTTAGAATCCTACTTCCCGTTATTTACTTCTATTCAATCCCAGCAATCCGAAGTTATTACTTGTTAAATCTAGATCTTGACAAGAAACGGATTTTTATATAATCTATATAAAAGTATATAATACAGCAAGAGGGGGACCTTATGGCAATCAGCATTAGAAATGAGAAGACTGAAAAACTTGCACGAGAAGTGGCTCTCTTAACCGGGGAGAATTTAACTCAGACTATAACACTTTCATTGGAAGAACGACTAAATCGGTTAAAAGGCCGAAAAACAACAATCGATTTAAAACAAGAAATTATGCTAATCTCTGATCGATGCAAATCGCTTCCAGATATCGATCCACGGACGCCGAATGAGATTTTGGGATATGATCAAGATGGGGTCTGCTAATGGTAATTGACACTTCGGCATTAATGGCTATTTTACTAGGAGAACTGGAAGCCCCGAGAATTGCATCAGCAATAGCCGACGATCCCAAGAGAGTAATAAGTAGCTTCTCTCTATTGGAAGCGGGGATTGTGATAGAAGCAAAAAAAGGCGAAGTTGGTGGCAGAGAACTCGATTTGCTTATCCATCGGAGTGAAATTGAAGTTGTTAATTTAACAACTGAGCAATCAGAATTAGCCCGAGTTTGTTGGAGGAAATTTGGAAAAGGGAGGCATCCGGCATCTTTGAATATTGGTGACTGTTGCTCATACGCCCTAAGCAAATTTACAAATGAACCATTACTATTCAAAGGGGAGGATTTTTCCAAGACCGATCTGGACCTGGTAAGCTATTAGATATCTTGGTATTTTTTCGCTAAACAAGAACCCAGCCACAGGCTCCGAGTTAATAAACTGATTTACACATTTACCCTATAGAAGGCTTTGGTGAACAATTCAATAGTATTAGCATCACGTTATTTCATTTAGTCCAATCTACTACCAACCCTCCCCGTCAGGCCCCGTAAAATAAGGAAAACTATCACCTCCACCATTTTACCCCCATTTTCAAGCGTATCAGTCGTCACACTTGCTCTGTAACCCTTTAAAATCAAGTATTTCAAAGTCCTCCTTGAGATTTGCTGCACTTATTCCAACTTCCCATTATTTCATTCTGTTTCATTTTAACACCCTACAGATGGTCCGATTTAGTCCAAATTTGGATCTTAGATTGGACGCGTTTAGGCGGAATAACCTTCGCTTAGAATTAAAGACGGAAGAAAGATCTTTTCTTCGATGTTCAGGGAGATGATAGTCAAATAGAATAATGAATTTTAATTTGACCCAATATCATTTTGCCTATTGACAGAAAGAAGGCTCATATGCGTTGGGTGCTTTATAAATATTGATATTCATACTTCATCAACCTGTTTTCGTAGTTCCGAATAATAATGTCTTAAATCTTTCAGCCAATCTAAATCCACATCAACTTCCCTTTCAGCAGATTTTATTTGGTTGTCGAGTAGAGGAAGGAAACGAGGATCACCCAACTCTACAGCAGCTTCAAAAATCAATGTGGTTGGATCTTCTTCCTCTAATTCTTCTAGAATAATATTAAAAACACGCATGTCTTTTCTTTTTGCTAATTCTGCATGAGAACCAGTTCTACGTAGTTTGATAGTGTCTATAAATATTTCATAAATTAACAACCAGTCTGGTTCTATATGGCATTCTCGCGCCTTTTGATAGTTGCTCACTAATTTGTGATCTCGGTATTTTATTTCCAATTCCTTACCCTCACAAATAGTCCCAAGAACAACTTTCAATTTGGTAAAATCTTTTCCTTGTTTTTTTAGCCTCCTGACATCTTTTTTGAACTGTTTGGTGACTTGTAGTGTTTTCATCAAATCCCCAATTCTTCATAAAGCTCAGATGGATTCCCATATTCATCTAGATTTTTTTCTTCCATTGCTTTAACTGAAACTTCATTGAGTTTCTTCTCAGGAATCTTAATTGAAAATGGAAGACCATTTTGAAAAGTTATCTGTTTGTAGAAAACGTTAATTGCTTGCGATGGTGTCAATCCCAAGGAAACTAAAATGCTTTCAGCATCATTTTTAAGCTCAGCATCCATCCGTACTGATATTGTGGTAGTTTTTGCCATAATGACCTCATTATTGGTTATTTTAAATACGTCATACTTTGAGAATACATTGAATGGACAAAAAAAACAAAGAGGAAAATATAAAAATATTGAAAGACGACTAATGGAAGACACAGAACGCCTGGCTCAGTTGCGGCCCACACTGAACCTCATTCGAAGCAGTAATCGGTTGCTTTATATTGAGCAACAATGGACCGCAAAACTGCGAGGGCCGTCTACTGTAGCCGTTTGTTAAGTTTTGTTTAGTAATGCAAAGATATCACTGAGAATACGTTCCAGACGTTTTGAAGATAACGATTTTTCAGAATATAACGGATCTTCTGTTTTCCGATTTATCCTTCCATTGTAAAGGTCGATTAACTCATGTTTTGCCCATTTATTCTTTCCGATAGGGGGATACAATGACCATCGATTTGGATCAAAAATCCATCTCTCACCTGTTCTATCAACCGCATTGTAATCTTTTTCATGCAAACTTTCTATTTTTGAAAGTCTCCGAGAAAGAGTAATTGCGGATTTCCCGTAAACCAAGTTTCCTTCAACAATGATAAATACTGGAAACTTAGGCTTCCGAAGATAATAGCTTATAGTTGGGACTTCACTCATGTGCTGTAAATATTCAATAATTTTTTCAAACTTAACGTTTTATTATATCTGCCATTACCTACAAAATAGTTTGCAGATTATTTCGGGATAGTCAATCAAATATCTGTATTTTAACACTAACCATAGCTCTAATCCACTATACAACCAAGGATGTGTGACGGTTGCTACCTGCTTTTTCACGTCAAAATCGGTTTATTCTGGCAAATACCGGTTATTCTATCTTCTGATTTACATTTACCGACGTTTGCCTGCTATGCCAGAACTCAAGGGTACAAAAGCCGGTAAATGGATGCATTTGGAAACTTTATTCCGAAATTGTTGATTAAACTTTCCCAAGGTTGAACTTCAAACAAAAAACCTGAATTTATTCTAAGAATTTGACAAAACAAAACGCAGAGATTAAAGTGAACATATGTTTTCTTTTGTAATGTATCCGATTCAGGAAAACAGCTCCATTGGTCGATTCACTTCTGAAACTCAACCTCTGATAAGAGTCATAAAGATCATATATTTATTTGAGCGATTTTTTTCACACTGGTATTTCCAGATACGAAAACAGCTTTTCATCCGGAGGTCCTAATGTCATCACAAAAGTTGCTGGATCAGGTTCGTTTGGTAATTAGAGGCAGGCATTACAGCATACGAACAGAAAAATCATATATCGCCTGGATCAAGCGCTATATATACTTCCACAACCTGCAACACCCCAAAGATCTAAACGAAACTCACGTCATGCAATTCATCAATTCTTTGGCCGTTGAACAACACGTGTCTTCATCAACACAAAATCAGGCATTGTGTGCTGTTCTATTTCTATATAAGGAGGTAATCAAACTCAACCTGGATTGGATCGACCATATCCGTTGGTCAAAAAAGCCACAGCGACTCCCGATCGTTTTCACGGAGGCAGAAGTTCAAACAATAATAACCCTGATAGACGGGCAATCCTCCCTGATGACATCTCTGCTATATGGATCCGGACTGAGGCTGACCGAATGTCTTCGCCTTAGAATTCAGGATATCGATTTTGGATATCAGCAGATTGTTGTACGCGATGGCAAAGGCCATAAAGATCGGATCACCATTCTTCCCGTTCAGCTTATCGGTGATTTAACAAAGCAGATCGACAAAGTAAAAATTATACATAAACAGGATTTAAACTCAGGAAACGGATCTGTATTCCTGCCAGAGGCCCTGACAAGAAAATGGAGAAACGCCGCCACAGAGTTCAGGTGGCAATACCTGTTTCCCTCAAACAAGATCTCTGTTGACCCCAGATCAGGAGTCAAACGCCGGCATCATCTTTCTAGAGACTACTTGCAGGCTTCAGTTAAAAAAGCCGTCGCAAAAGCTGGCATCCATAAACGGGGAACCTGCCATACATTCAGACACAGCTTTGCAACACACCTCCTTGAGGCCGGTTATGATATCAGGACCGTCCAGGAACTATTGGGGCACAAGGATGTCAGCACCACCATGATCTACACACATGTGCTGAACAGCGGTGGTAAGTGTGTCAGAAGTCCCCTGGACAAACTTTCTGCAGCGACCCTGAGAGGTACTCCTTCTGCATCCGGCGATGATGATCGGTTTGAATACGATATACGGTAGAAATCAGGGGATAACACAAGAATCATGCCCTCTTGTCCTTAATCCCCATTTAGATGCTTGACTGGCTTTCTTCCACTTTTCGATATTAAGTCTTAAAAGCAAATCGTTCTATTTCTAACGAGCCCTCATAGCTGAGCGTTTCATAAAGACGAAACACTCCTATCCGTTGCGAATCAGATTTGTTATCATAAGCGAGCAGGCTGAGCAGTCTTTATCTTCATCTCTTCAGCCCTCGAACTCCCGAACCGTCTACACGATAACCTTTATTCTCCAAGCAAGCTGTGATTCAATTTCTTCCGACTACCCGCAACGAACTGAAAGCCCTTGGCTGGGACCGTCTTGACGTCATCCTTGTTACCGGTGACACGTATATTGACTCACCCTATATCGGGGTTTCGGTCATCGGGAAAGTATTGGTTGATGCGGGCTACAAGGTGGGCATCATCGCACAGCCGGATACGAATTCCGATGCGGATATTGGTCGACTGGGTGAGCCCTCTCTTTTTTGGGGAATTACTGCAGGTTGTATGGATTCCATGGTCTCGAACTATACTGCCACCAGGAAAAAACGTAACGATGACGATCTGACTGCGGGGGGCAGGAACACTCGCAGACCCGATATGGCCGTGATCGCTTATACCAACCTGGTACGGAGATATTTCAAAAACACCAAACCCATTGTGATCGGCGGCATTGAAGCCAGCTTGAGGCGCATCTCTCACTATCACTACTGGAATAACAAAATCCGGCGCTCGATCCTCTTCGATGCCAAGGCCGATATTCTGGTCTACGGTATGGGAGAGAAAACCATCCTTGAAATCTCCCGGAAACTCAGGGCCGGGGAAGACACCAGAGATATTCGCGGGACCTGTTACATTGCAAAAGAGAAACGGGCGGATTATCTTGAACTTCCTGCCCACAACCTGGTTGAAAAAGACAAAGGCCAATTTACAGAAATGTTCAAGCTGTTTTACGCCAACAGCGATCCACTTTCCGGCCGAGGCCTTTACCAGAAACAGGATACTCGCTACTTGATTCAGAATCCGCCCCAGGTGAATCCTACTGCTGCAGAACTCGACCAGATTCACGAACTGGATTATGAAAATGATGTGCATCCTTTTTATCGTTCTCAGGGAGAGGTGCGGGCCCTGGATACGATACGGTTTTCGATTATTTCTCACCGAGGCTGTTACGGGCAGTGCAATTTTTGCTCAATCGCAATTCACCAGGGACAGACTGTTGTCAGCAGGAGTGAGGCGTCAATTGTCAAGGAAGCGAAAAAGCTGACACAAAAAAGTGATTTCAAAGGTATTATCCAGAATGTAGGCGGTCCAACAGCGAATATGTACGGATTTGATTGCAAACGGAACAAACGGAATGGCATCTGTAGCGATAAACGATGTCTCTCACCCGGCACCTGCAACACTCTGAAGGTCGATCATTCCCGCCAGATAAACCTGCTGCGAAAATTGCGAGCACTGCCCGGAATTAAAAAAGTGTTCATCGCTTCGGGAATCCGCCATGATCTCATTCTGGGTGATACAGCCCATGGGATGGATTATCTGGAAACGGTCATCAAACATCATATTTCCGGGCAACTGAAAATCGCACCGGAACATTCCGAGATCAATGTTTTAAATCTGATGGGGAAACCTGGTATTGAACTGTTTATCCGTTTTAAAACACTGTTTGACCAGATTAACAAACGCCTTGGCCTGAAACAGTTTCTGACCTGTTATTTCATGGCCGCCTATCCCGGTTGCCGGGAAACGGATATGCAAAAACTGAAATCTTTTTCCCGCAAAATACTCGGATTCAGGCCTCAACAAATCCAGATTTTTACCCCTACCCCCTCTTCACCGGCGACGCTGATGTACCACACCGAACGGTCGTACGAAAGCGATACCGCAATTTTTGTCGAAAAGGATATCGGTCAGAAGAGCCGGCAGAAAAGTGCTGCCACAGAAGCGTATCCCCGATCTCCGAAAAAAAGGAATTAGTTTACGGCCTGCGAGCTTGACCCCCGCAGCTTGAGGGAAATATTTTGAGGGGAATAAAAAAAATGTTGACAAAGGGTTTCATAATGGTTATCTTTTATGAAACTCAAATAAAGAAACCAAGGAAAAATAATGGATCAAACTGATATTATAGCTAAAATAAAAAATCTTCGTCTGGAGCGGGGGCTCAGCTTAAACCAGTTGGCTAAGATGACGAATCTTTCCAAGGGATACCTCTCCAAGATTGAAAACGGCGTGAACGTTCCGCCTATCGTGACTTTGTATCGAATTGCCGCCGCTTTGAATGTTGATCTGACCCATTTCTTTTATTCAGAGGAGGATTCAAAGGAGATAGATTGGAATATTTCAATTGTCCGTAAAAAAGACAGAAAGAGCATCGTTGCCAACCAGGATGAGGCCGAGTGGAACATGTGGCCTCTGGCGGACAGTATGCCTGGACGCAATTTCGATCCATATATCATTGAGATTCCAAAAGACAACTACCAGGTCTTCAAGCACCAGGGGGAGGAGTTCTATCTCATCCTTGAAGGGACCGTGGAGTTCGAATATGGCAACCAGAAATATATTGTTGAGGCCGGTGATAGCATTTACATTGATACCAGTATTCCTTATTCCGGTCGCAGTATCAGCGAAAAACCGGCAAAAGCGGTTTTGGTAAACTATCATTATCGAAGACAGGGAAGTGATTTGCCTTTCTCCAGGGGGATGTTGGAGTCAAAAGGCCAGAACCGCTTTGGAAACTGAGATTTTGAACACACAGGCAGGGAAGATATTTTTTTGCCCTCAGGGTTTCCTGAAAGTTTCCATAATAGAAACCAAATTTGAGGAAACATTTGGTTTCATCAGAATGTGACCGTTATTTCAAAAAATTCCTTAGCTATGGGTGATATGTCAAAAATTATTGATTTAAAAATGGATCTTCCCATGACGGCGGAAGAGGTCGCTGAGAAAATGAAGTTTCTGGTGATGAACAGGAATACCAAAGGGATTGCCAACTATAGAAGAATATTCGGCCCCAGGTATGCGGCGTCCATGGGAATGAGTATTGAGGATCTCGAAAAAAAGGCAGAAAAGCTATCAACTGAGGATTTGAGTGCCTGGCTGGTGAAGTTGGCTCAAAAGATCGTTGTGACGCCGGATCAGTTTATCTCTCAACTGGACAGCGCCGGTATAGAGTGGTGCCTGATAGATGATCCCGATAACACCAAGACCCATGAATTTACAAAACATGCTCCGGAAAGGCTTAAAGGATCGGTCGTTATCAATCCACATGCAGGGGCGGAGGGGATTGCAAAAATGGAAATGGCCATTCAGGAGTATGGTTTCAAGGCTGTTTATGCCACTTCGTTTCTATCGAAGATAGAACCTTGTGATCGAAAGTTTTATCCTTTCTATGCCAGGGCAGCGGAGTTGAATCTGCCGGTGTTCATCTATACGACGATGAATTACAGCACCGAACTTCCCATGAATATTACGCACCCCATCCATATTGATCGAATTGCCATGGATTTTCCCAATCTGAAAATTGTCGCCAGCAGCGGGGGGTGGCCATGGGTACCCGAACTTGTGGGAGTAGCCAGACGTCACCGCAATGTTTTCATTGATACCTCTTCCCATCGGCCCAAATACCTGGCGACTCCGGGATCAGGGTTTGAAATGCTGCTCCAATTCGGAAATACGCTTCTGCAGGATCAGGTTGTGTTCGGGTCAGGCATAGGGGATTTAGGACTCCCCATCGGTCAGGTGACGGAAGAGATGCAAGCCCTTCCGCTGAAAGAGAAAGTCAAGGAGAAATGGCTCTATAAAAATGCCTGTCGGCTTTTTGATGGAAGTTGATAATTTTTGGACGAAACATTAATCGAAGAGAAACCGAGAGGATTTCACAAACGGTAACCAAAAGGAGAAATCATGACAGTCCCGGGAATCGAAAAAAATATTGGGTCATTGGTAGAAAATGCAGCCGCTCGTTTCGGTGATAAAACAGTACTTCATTTCCATCACGATGACAGGTCATTCACATACCAGCAGCTGCATACGCAGGTCAATCAGTATGCCGGAGTCCTGCAACAGGCGGGTATCAGCCAGGGAGATCATCTGGCTGTCATGCTGCCCAATTGCCCCGAATTTTTCCTGGTCTGGCTGGCTGTCGCCCGGATCGGAGCTGTGATAGTGCCTCTGAACACCCGTTACCAGGTTGAAGATCTGGAATATGTACTGAACGATTCAGATGCCACCGGGTTGATCATCGATACAGAATTCGCGCCTGTTTTCAGAACGGCTCAAGCCAAAACACCAAACGTCGCAACCGTGTTTTCCGTTGGTAGTGGGGCAGAAGATCTGGGTGCGGATATCACACTGCTGGCACCTGAGATGTCCTCTCATTTTACAGGGTCGAATCCTTCTCTCGAGGATTTGATGAGTATCCAATATACATCAGGAACAACCGGGTTTCCAAAGGGTTGCCTGCTACCCCATGAATATTGGCTGACCTTGGGATTTGTCGCCAGTGAAAACATGGTGGAAGGGGATCGTTTCCTGTGCGTTGAGCCTTTTTACTATATGGACCCCCCCTGGGAACTGATCATGTGCATGCTGAAAGGCATGACCATGGTGGCGACACGAAGCTACAGCCCTTCAGGTTTCATGCCTCTGGTGCGCCAGTATGACATCACCGTTTCATGGGCTTTGCTGCCTTTCTGGATTTTGAAACAACCTGCATCTCCGCAGGATACAGAACACAATCTCAGGCTGCTGTTGGCCGGTGCCATTCCCAAGGCGATACATAAACCATTTGAGGAGCGGTTTAATGTCGCACTTAGGGAAGGCTACGGGATGACTGAAATCGGGCCCGGGATTGTCATGTCTGTTGAAGATGCTCATATGAGCGGTTCTGGATCTGTCGGAGTTCCCTCTGCCTACCGCACCGTCAAGATTGTGAATGAGGACGGCCAGGAAGTTCCCCCGGGAGAAACAGGGGAGCTTTGGGTGACCGGTCCCGGAATGTTTAAAGGGTACTATAAAAAGGAAGAGGCGACCGCTGAGGCGTTTGACGGTGAATGGTTTAAAACCGGAGATCTTTTTCGCCAGGATGAATCCGGCTACTTTTATATCGTCGGACGCATAAAGGACATGATAAAACGAGCCGGGGATAATATCGCCGCTTCTGAAGTGGAGTCTGTTCTTCTCACCCATCCCGGAATATTGTCTGCTGCTGTGGTGGCAGTTCCGGACCCGGACCGCAAAGAGGAGGTCAAAGCTTATATCAGACTGGATGAGGGCGAAACTCCGGAATCGGTATCCCCAAAAGTCATAATAGAATTCTGCAACAGCAAACTCGCAGACTTCAAAGTACCCCGATATATCGAGTATAAGAGTGACTTTCCGGTAACGCCCACCGGAAAAATCAGGAAAGCAATCCTGCTACAGGAAAAGCAAGATTTAACTGCGGATTGTTTCGATCGGCTTGCTGATAGATAGTCAGGCCGTGAATTTGGTTTCCATCAGGTTTCCATTGGGTCATTGTGGAGACATCAAGCAACTGAACTGTACATTAGGAGAATAAGGTTATGGAACAACTACTCAGCCCGTATCTGGTGGCACTTTTTTGGGTAAGCATTTTATTGCCGGTCGGCATATTCCTGCGTAAGAAGATCCCGTTTTTTCAGAAGTACCTTGTTCCCTCAAGCCTGATTTCAGGCTTCATCGGCATGATTCTGATGAATTTTGACCTGATTGGTGTACCAACACCAAACGGTTGGGCCCCGCTGGATTTCAAAACCTTTGCCCTGCTGACCACCCTTATCTTCACGGCCAATTTTACCATGATCGGCATCAATGCCGGTAAGAGCAATGAAGGCGGGGCAAAAAGCAAGGAAATCACCCGGGGCACCATCTGGTTGTCAATCACCTTTGTCGGTGGGTATGGTGTGCTGATGGTGATCGGTATTCCTTTGATGTGGGGATACAATGCCATAACAGGAGCCGGTCTTGAATCGGCTACAGCCATGAACATGGTACAGGGTTTTACCGGAGGTCCCGCGCAGGCACTGACCTATGCTCAGATCTGGGTTCGGAATGCGAACAACCCCGATCTGCCCCATCTCTGGAACATCTCTTCAGATGTGCTGGTGATGGCCGTCAGTTACGGTGCAGTGGGATTTCTAGTGGCTGCCTTTGTGGGGGTGCCGTTGGCCAACTACGGAATCCGCAAGAAATTGGCCATGGACACCACCAATACCGAAGTGGACGAATCCTTTCTGACTGGCATCATGCCCAAAGGGTCCAACGACTCTATAGGTCGTCATACCCTCCATCCCGGAAACATGGATACCATCACCCTTCATCTCGGGTTGCTTGGGATAGCCTTCTTCTTCACCTGGATAGCCTGTTACGCTATGAAAACCCTCTTGCCAAAGGACATCTCCTTTCTGGGTTTCGGGTTGATGTTCATGTGGGGAATGTTTATTGCGATTATCGTACGGAAGGTCTTTAATGCGACCGGGAACGAACATCTGATCGACGATCAACTTGTTAACCGCCTCAACGGTGTGTTTGTTGACTTCATGATGATCACAGCTCTGATGTCAGTGGAGTGGGCCGTACTGGGCAAGTACATTGTTCCTTTTATCTTCACCGTTGTCCTTGTGACTATCGGACTGTTTTTCTGGTTCTGGATCCCCTCCCGCTGGCTAGGGGAGAGTGGTCTGGAGCGCTTTCTTGTCAATTTCGCTGCCTGTACGGGAACCCTGGCTTCCAGTCTGCTCCTGATGCGGATTGTCGACCCCAAAGGAAAATCCTTTGTCCCTGCGGAGGCGGGTTTCTCTCAATTTGTGATGATTCTTCCCATCGCACCGATGGCACTTTTTATAACGCCTGTGCTTGGGATAAAGTCAACAGTGACAACCCTGTTTTACACGGGTGTCATCTACCTTGTTTCCTGTACCATCCTTCTGCTTGTATTGAAGGCGACCGGTTATTGGAAAGGTGCAAAGGATTAAGTTGTCGATAAATCAGAATTTAAAGCAGGAAAAGAAGCTCATATTCCCGTTTGCTTTTGTGATGAAATCTTACTGCAAAAACAAACGGGTCATGTTGGTTGATAAATGGAGTTGAATAGAGACAGATTTTAGCGATGAACATATTAAAAGATGATTTAGGTTGGATGGAAGGATTTCCACCACCTGATGACAGCATCATCGGTGTTGAGCGTGGTAATCATTATAATTGGCCGCAACTGCGCTGGACCTTTTCCAATACCCAGCAACTGGTGCCAACCAAATCAATCTGGCGAGGTTCGGGTGCGTCCCGGACGCTTGATCTGAATGATGCAGGTCTTGAGCAGCTTACGGTGAAAAGTGCGGATGGTCGTACCCTTAACTGGCAGGAGGCCATGGAAGTGACCGATACAGATGGCCTGGCGGTATTGCATAAGGGAAAGTTAGTGCACGAAGCCTATTTTGGTGAATGCGGGCCCCACAAAGCCCACCTGATCATGTCCTGCGCTAAATCTTTTGCCGGTGTCTTGGCTGAAATGCTGATTGACGAGAGAATTTTGGATGATACTGCCCTGATTCCACAATATCTGCCTGAACTGGAAGGTACTGCCTGGGGGGATGCCACCCTGCGACAGGTGATGGATATGCTGATTGGCATGGCGTTTCATGAGGACTATCTGGACCCGTCGTCTGATGTCTGGAAATACCTTCGTGCAGGAGGTATGGTTTCCGGAAAGCCCCAGGAAGGAGAACCGGCTCATTTAGCTGAATACTTGACTACGGTAAAAAAACAGGGAGAGCATGGACAGGCCTTTGCTTACCGAGAACCGAATATCAATGTGCTGACGTTTGTTATTCAGCGGGTTATCAATCGGGATTTGCGGGACCTGGTTTCCGAGCGACTCTGGCAGCATATCGGAGCAGAACATGATGGCTGGTACATGTTGGATCCGGTTGGGATGTCCACCACGGCCGGTTGCACGTTACGTGATTTTCTGAGATTTGGTGAATTGATGCGTACCGGAGCTGTGGAGTCCACCATCATGGACCGATTGGTTGCAGGAGGTGATCCAGCGCTGTTTGCAAAGGCCCGATATCCAGATCCGATTATGCAAGGGTGGTCCTACAAATCCCAGTGGTGGATTCGACATAAAAAAAATGGCAACGCGGCACTTGCCCGGGGGGCCCATGGTCAGATATTATATATTGATCCGGCCAATGAGCTGGTGATTGCCCGCTTTGGATCCAGCCAGTTATCACCCGGATACTTGAATGACCCGGTGGTGATCCCGATGATCGATGTAATTGCGGCGCATCTGACATAAGTCTCTGACCGGTTTTCCTGACTATCAAGAATTATTATGGATACAGAACAGCGAGAAGCGCTTTTAAACCAGATCAAGAACTACGACAATCAGATTCAAGCCTATCTTGAAGAAGATGTTGCGAAGGCCCCAGGAGAACTGGAAACGTTGTCAATTGCCGAGCTGAAAGACTGGTTGGTTCGGCGAACCGCAAAGTTGCAGTTTCTGATTGATGAAGGCATAGAGATGAACAAAAACAATTGTGCTACCAAAGCATGAAGAAGGGAACAACCGACAGTGATGACCCTCTTCATGGCTGAGGCTTACTTTTGCTTTTCCAGCATCGCTATTAATTCGGATACTTTCCTGTTCAACTCCTTGACCTCTCTATTAGTTGAGGCTGTTATCCGTTCAAGATCCTCAAATTGTTTGAACAGTTTGGTGACTTTCCAAAACCAGAACCAGGAACGCCGGAGATAAAATACAACAAAAAAAGCAATAATACCCACTGCCATGACAGTTTGCAAAAGACTGAATTCAGGCATATTGTTCTCCAGAATAGCGGTTAACCTCCAAATTACATTGTGATCCAACTGGCTGTTGCCATCACTATACTCCTGCATTGGAGATTATTCCACAATTTTTTGATTTGGATTTTAGTGCTACCACCAGAACCAGGAAAATCAGGTTTGCTGTTACCGGGTTTCAGGTTTCTGCAATTTCTCTCTTGCAAAGATTGGCTGCTGTAAAAACCCATCCAGACATTGTCGAGCTTATTTCGAAATTAAAAGTTATTATGAGAGCGCAGGTCAGGGGGCAGATCAACATCTTGATCTGATCCCTGACCTTTAGCGTCAGGAGAGAACCAATTTCTTTGTGGTTTTTTAGATCAGGAGATGACCTGCAGAATATCCACTGGTTTTCTTTCAGGAGCAGGTGGGATTGTTTTCGGATAACCGACGATGATCGGGGCGTAAATCCTATAGCCTTCGGGAATGCCAAGCTCTTTCAGCAGATTTTCATCCCTGACTTCGGCACCTTGGGCAACCCAGCATGTTCCAAGACCTCTTGAGGTGGCTGAAAACATCAGGTAGGAAGCAGCCAAGGCACAATCAACGGCATTGAGAGGTCCTTTTATTTTACTCACTACACAGATTAAAGCCGGAGAATTATAAAACACATTAAAATTTTCGTCTTTCAGAACCGCCAGGTAACCTTTCATTGGAGAATCCGGGTTTTTTTCAATGCCTGCGATAATTGTATTTTTACTGTCATCTGATATCCGCTTCATCATATCTTTATTATTGACAATCACGAATTTCCAGGGCTGTTTATGACTGGCATTCGGCGCCAGAATGGCATCTTCAACCATCTCTTTTAGTATATCTGTTGCGACTGTTTTATCTTCGAAATCTCTGACAGCTCGACGCTGCTTTAATAGTTCCCTAAATTCCATTGTTATTTCCTTAAAATGATAAAATTTCGACAATTCTTTACAAATCGTCCCATTATTTGGCGAACTTCGCAAAAATCTCACTCTAGTCTGGAATGTGTCAATCAAAATGAAACACGTGTTTGAAATAACGAGCCATATTCAACCAGATGCCGTGCCTTGGCGTATAAACAAATTCAAATTTACCCGTCTCATTTTGGAGCGCAGCGGGTTGTAAGACTGCGCTCTTTCAAAATTTCCTCACTTCGGATCTAGTCTAAAAGTAAGGGGGCCAGCCGCTTGCGATGGTGATAGGCATCACCGAACTGCTGTTGGGACCACTGGGCTCGGCGGATATAAAGTTGGGCGTCACATTCGTATGTAAAACCCATTCCACCATGAAATTGTACCGCGCGATCTCCGGCAAAGAGAAGTGTCTCTGTCGCTTGGGCTTTGGCCATGCGGCAGGCTATTTCCATATCCGTATCCAGAGGGGCTTCACCCAGGATGGTAGCCGCGTGATAAACGAAGCTGCGTGAATTCTCTGTTTGATTGAGGACCTCTACGGTGGGATGCTTGAGCGCCTGGTAGGATCCGATCAACTTGTCAAACTGTTTTCTGTTTTTTAGATAATCAACAATAGTATCCAGGGCAGCGGCGGCACTGCCGGTCGCTTCTGCCGCAACCAGCAGTGCGCCGATCAGTTTCAGATCGCGCAGGGTGGCCTCGGAAGCCGCTGGATCAAGCAGCTCGGATTTTTCGACCCTGACGCCTGAAAAATCCACTTTGAAAGCGCGTTTAGTCTCGTCGAT
>Ga0233430_1003449_pt1 | contig 16033 bp, 13 predicted proteins | sample SI_118_April2016_2_FD_179883 | JGI IMG/M metagenome (GOLD analysis project Ga0233430, IMG submission 179883) | Seawater microbial communities from Saanich Inlet, British Columbia, Canada - SI_118_April2016_150_MG | ecosystem: Environmental > Aquatic > Marine > Inlet | place: Canada: British... | reverse complement strand
TTTTTGGATGAGAGATATGTTGAGCCTAAGTATTATAATTGTTTTCCTCCTGATTATGATGTTAAGATTTCTAAAATGTATACTGATAGGATTAAAGAGTTCTTTGGGAAAAAAGATATTGAATAAAGAGATAAACATAAACTATATAAATACCTATTCTAAATATATGTATATGGTAGAAATTGGATTTATGGATAATTTTTATAAAGTAATTGATGAATTCAGAGTATTTATTCCAATGGTAAGAACGATTATTACAGTAATTATTGTTTTTGTTTTTTTTAGCCTTATTCTAAGTGTTGTAAAGAAGGGCCTGTTGAAAAAGGCAAAAAGAAAGCGACAAATCTCAAATATAGAAATATTCTCGAAAGTGTTAAAATTTGTCTTTTTATTAATGCTGATCATATTTGCATTATCTTCTTATGCTGGTTCGTGGGCTGGATTGGGTATTGGAATAGGATTGTTTTCAGCTGCTTTAGGATGGGCGTTGCAGAAGCCAATTACCGGAATTGCAGCATGGATAATGGTTGTTACAAAAAGGCCATTTGATATTGGAGATAGAGTTATTATTGGCAAGGTTAGGGGGGATGTTGCAGATATTACGCTTACCCATATTTATCTAAAAGAGATAGGCGGCATTGTAGTAGGTGAAGAAAATTCAGGAAGGATTATTATGGTTCCAAATTCTACCTTATTTGAACAGAACATAATAAATTATACCCAACAAGATGAATATATTTTAGACCAGGTTACTGTAACTGTTACACATGAGAGTGATTTGGATAAGGCTATGGAAATAGCTTTAAAGTCTGCAAAAAAGCATACAAAGGATGTTATCGAGAAAACGAAAAAAGATCCATATATAAGAACATATTTCCAGCCCAATGGAATTAATGTGCATGTAAGATATTATTCTCCAGCTAAAAATATTCAGGAAATTTCTAGCAATGTAACTAAAGAAATATTTGATAGTATAATGAAAACAAAGAATGTTAGAATAGCATATCCTCATAGAGAAATTCTATATAGTAAAAATAAGTAGTTAATATACAAATTAGTATACTAGTTCCTTAAATGGAAACATTTATATACTAGCCCTCATATCATATATTATATGGTTATATTATTTGACCGGTTTAATTTACCGGATGATATATTTGAAGTAGTTTTTGCGACAAAACAACAGATTATAGTAGCTAAATTGCTTATAAGTATGATAAAAGAGAAAAAGAATGAAATAACTAAAACCGAGATGAGTTTTTTTGCAACTAAATTGCACGAAGGAAAATTGGTTACGGACCAAATCCGGGAAGAACCTTACAAAGGCAAAAAAGTAAAGATAAGCTATAACAAAAGACAATTTTATGATAGGATCTTAACACCTATGAAAAGTATGGGCATAATTGATTATGACCTATATAAAAAAACATACAGGCTAAGTGATAAATTCAATACGGAGATGATAAAAATAGGATTGATGTGGTTGAAAGAATTTAGAAGAGAACCATACCGACTACAAAAGAAATAAAATTTATAAGGCTCCCTATGTAAGAGAACTTTCTCTTTCTACCACCCCCACACTCGAGCTGGGGAGCCTCTTATATTCACAAATAATGTTCCTTACTGGGAAAAAGAGGTGAGGAAGGGCATACGAGCCCAAATCACAACGGAGCAGGTTGAGGCTATCTTCCTGCTCTATTACCTTTTATTCTTAAGATGAAATTAGTAAAAAACAAAAGTCTTGCATAATTTTGTTTGTCTTTTACAACTTAGAAGACGAAATCTATCATGCATTACTTATGTCGTCTTCTAAATTTCCAAAAAGTATTTATTCTAATAGATTATTTTGTTTATTATGAAGAAAATGACTGAGAAAGAAGCTGTAAAGCTGCTTAAGAAGTATTCTAAAAATAAAGATGATTTTAATAAAGTTTTGAGGCACTCTAAAGCTGTTATGAAAGAGGCTGTTAGGATAGGAGAAAAAGTTAAAGATGTCGACTTAGATTTTATTAAGTCTGCCTCTTTGCTGCACGATATTGGCAGATTTCAAAAAGGTCCATTGGAGCATGGTGTTGCAGGAGCTTCAATACTTAGAAAAGAGGGATTAAATGATCATGCTTTAGTTGCAGAAAGACATCTTGGCGCTGGGATTAGTAAAGAAGAAATTATCGAGGAGGGATTAAGACTGCCCTTGAAGGATTACATCCCGATAAGTAAGGAAGAAAAGATAATCACCCATGCAGATAGTCTGGTTTTTGGTTACAAGATAAAAAGAACAGAGGATGCTGTTAAACGTTTTACTGATGAATTAGGAGAAAAAGTTGGTAAAAAGGTTAAAAAACTTGCTGATGAAGTTGAAAAGTGGGAAAATGATTGAGGTTTTATCACTTCTTAGCACGGAATAAATTTTATATATATGTTTAGTTTATACAGCTTATTTGAATGGTAAAGAAGAAGAAATCTACGAAAAAGGGATTGTTTAAAAGACCTATAAGAAAAAAGGCTAAAGTAAAACCTAAATCTAAGAAGAAAGCAGTTAAAGCTAAAGTTAAGAAAGCTGCAAAAAAAACTGTGAAGAGAGTTATTAGAAAGCCAAGCAAAGTTAAGGAAGAGAAGTTTGAGGTAGGTTTTGAGGAAGTTGTTGTTAAATGTCCTAGTTGCGGAAGAGAATTCAGGGTCGTCAAATCATCCAAATTCAGCATAGAGGGCATGTTATGTCAAAGGTGTGCTACTGGAGGAGGAATTGCTTTTGGAGGAAATGATGAATTCTAGATAGGTCTTTTTTTGCTTTTCTTTAATTGTTTTATGTGTTCTTCCTTTACGTATTTTTCATGAACTGGGATGTCTGATTCATCAACCTCTATGTTTTTCTCTGCTTCTTTTTTGATTTTTTTTCTTAATTTATCTATTTCTTCCATATCTATCCTATAAAAACAAAAGTTTATAAACCTTCTTCTTTAGAATTGTACCGAGGGATTAAGAATTTGGTTTCTAACTCCTTAAACAAGTTTGAGGTGAATAATATGGCAGATGATAAAGATATTTATTCTGAAGAAGGGAGAGAGGAATTAGTAGATAGCGGAGAGATTAGCGCTGCTGAAGAAGGCTTTATGGAAGGAGCTGAAGGTGACGGACAAGGTGCTAAATGCAGGAAATGCGGCAAAGTACTTATGGATGATTTTATTGAGAAGAAAATTGGAGATGGAATAGGAAGGTTTTGCAGTGATGAATGCGCTGATAAGTATACAAAAGAGAAGAAGGAATGATTAATTGGTTTCAATTATGAATTTATGAATCTTTTCAAAAATTTCTTTTCTTTCATTTTTAAATTCCTGGTTTTCATCTTCGTAATCTATTATTAGAACGTGTTGATTGCTGTTTAACCACATTATTTCTTTTTCTTCTGATGCTATATTGTCATATAGGTATTGTGCGCTTTTGGAGTCTAATCTTGTATCATTATTTGATTGTATTATTAAAGCAGGAGTGTTGATTTTTGGGATTATGGGCTTTACTTTGTTTATGTAATCAATCATTTTTGCGAGTGCTTTAACAGGGAAGTTTTCATGATAAAATGGCTGATGCTCTTTGTTTATATCCCTATGGCTGTATCTTTGGAAGTATTTTAATATGGGGGTGTATTTTATTCTTTTATCGTTAAAGTATATTGGAACTGACAAAATGATGATTCCATCTGGATTGTTTTTTTGTGTAAGTTCTATGGCTAATAATGCTCCTAATGATGAGCCTATGATAACTTTCTTTTTAGTGTTTAGTGAATTGTATGCCTGTTCTACACTATTGTACCATTGCTGTGAGGTTGTTTTTTCGAAATCATAGATATTTGCTCCATGGCCTGCCAGCAAAACCTGGGATGTTGTGATGTTATTTTTATTTAAGTATTCTGCAAGTTTTTTTGTTTCCCATGCAGTTGCACCTAAACCATGTATTAAGATTACTCCACTATCTTCGCTCCCTTCTAACATAGATGGTTGTGTGTCTGAGTGTTTTTTTGATTCTGGGTTGTCTATTGAATTTTCTCTGAATATGGGTTTTTCAAAGTTTGTTTTTAGGAGCAGTATGAGTATTGTTGCAATGATTATAAGGAAAACTAGGAATATCTTATTTACCCTCTTTTTTTTACCCATTAATAATGATTTATACACTAGGATTATTTAAATATTTGTTTTTTAAAAGTCTAGTTGTGTGACTAAATACTACGGTATAGTCAAGTTAGGCGACTTGTGACAATACTGCGCTTCGTGCGATTGTATTATGCACTAAAGCGACCAAGGATTCTCACAAGGCAATGTGTTTATTTTGGACTACGCTAGGCAGTACTGTCACTTAGGTTAACTATACTAAAGACTGCAAAAATTTATATAGTAGTTCGTCTTGTGCAGGATATAGGGGTGAGTTTTAATGGCTGAAAAAGCTAAAGAAGAAGTTCTTGGGAAAGAGATAGGTAAGGTAACACACTATTTTACAAATATAGGTGTTGGTGTGATTGAGCTGACAAAGGGCAGTTTAAAGACAGGAGATAAGATACGAATAAAAGGAGCTACAACTGATTTTGAGCAGAAGATTGCCAGTATGCAGATTGAGCATGAAAAGGTTGAAGAGGCTAAGAAAGGGCAGAGCATTGGCATGAAGGTTAAAGAGCATGTCAGGGAGCATGATAAGGTTTTTAAGGTTTGAGTGAGTAAGTTTAGTTTTTAGAATTAATATATTAATGATAGGGATTTAATCATGTTCACTTATTCAAGGACAGCCTTGATACGCCTGACACCTGATGCGGAGCTTTCTTCTTTTTTTATTTTGAAATGGCCTAGTTCTTTAGTGTTCTTTACATGGGGTCCGCCGCAGATTTCTATACTTTTTTTGCCTATGCTGTAAACAAATACCTTATCTCCATATTTATTTTCAAATACTCCCTGGGCTCCTGCTTTTTTTGCTTCTTCTAAGGTCATTTCCTCCCTTTTTACTTCTAATTGCTCTTTGATTCTTTTGTTGACCCAGTCTTCTACTTTTTTTTGCTCTTCTTTTGTTACTTTCCTGTCAAAGTTGAAGTCAAATCTTAAACGTTCAGGTGTGATGTTAGAGCCTCTTTGGAATATTTCTTTGTTGTTGAGGACTTCCCTTAAAGCCTGGTTTAATAGGTGTGTGGCGGTGTGAAGCTTTGTTGTTTCAATTGAATGGTCTCCTAAACCTCCTTTGAAGCGTTTTTCTGCTCCTTTTCTGCTTAATTCCTGATGTTTTTTGAATTCTTTTTGAAAGCCTTGCCTGTCTATTTTGATATTTTTTTCTTTTGCCAATTCTTCTGTCATCTCTATAGGAAAACCATAAGACTGGAATAATAAGAATGCTTCCTTTCCTGATATTTTGTTTGATTGTAGTTTCTGGAATTTTCTCAAACCTTTTTCCAGGGTGGATCTGAATTTTTCATCTTCTTTTTTTAATTCGTTTATTATGAAATCTTTGTTTCTTTCCAGTTCTTTGTAATCGTCTTTATGGAGCTTTATTACTATTTCTGCTAGTTTGCTTAGAAATTCTTTTTCTATGCCCAAAAGTTTGCCGTGCCTAATAGACCTTCTTATGAATCTTCTTAAGATATAGCCCTGGTCTAGATTAGATGGCGCTATGCCTAAGTTATCTCCTAAGATGAATACTGATGCCCTTAGATGGTCTGTGATTATTCTTATTGAAAGTTGTTGTTTTTTGTTTTCGTTTTGTATTTTTGCCAGTTCTTTGATTTTATTTATTATTGGTTCGAATATTTCTATTTCATAGACTGTTTTCTTTTTTTGGAGCATAGCTGCTGTTCTTTCGACACCCATTCCTGTATCTACGTTTTTTTGCTTTAGTTTTTCAAACTTATTTTCTTCAACTTTGTTGTATTCCAGAAAAACATCATTCCAGATTTCAAAGTATTTTCCACAGCCGCAGCCTGGTTTGCAGTCTTTTTTGCATGGCTCTTTTCCTGTGTCTATGAACATCTCTGCGCAGGGTCCGCAAGGTCCTGTTTTTCCTGCAGGTCCCCACCAATTGTCTTCTTTTGGCAAGTAGTAGATACGTTCTTCTGGAATTCCTAATGACTGCCAAGTGTTTGCAGATTCATTATCCTTTGATGCGTCTTTATCCCCTTTAAATACTGTAATTGACAGTAAGTTTGGATTAAATTTGAGAACTTTTGTGAGAAATTCATAAGACCATTCGATTGCCTGTTTTTTGAAGTAATCTCCTAATGACCAGTTTCCGAGCATTTCAAAGAACGTAAGATGTGATGGGTCGCCGACATTATCTATGTCTACTGTCCTTATGCATTTTTGCACGTTGGCAAGCCTTTTTCCATTTGGATGGGGCTGGCCCATTAAGTATGGAACTAATGGATGCATTCCAGCTGTTGTGAACAGAACAGTAGGGTCATGTTCAGGTATTAAAGATGCTGATTGGATTATTGAATGCTGCTTTTTTTTGAAAAATTCAATATATTTCTTTTTTAGCTCTTTACATTTCATATAGAATAAGATTTGTTGCGTATTTTAAAAACCTTTTGAAAAAACTAGGGTTTTTTCAAACCGTTTGAAAACTTTATTTTCAAAAGTTTTGGAAAAAACAGGGGTTTTTACTTATTTTTTAGTTCTTTCTTATTTAATTTAAGTTTCTTTTTTTCCAACTTATATTTGTATTTTTCTACTTTGTCTTCTGAAATATTGATGTTTTTTGTTTCTGGTTTTGTTTTTTTAATCTTATTGATTATTTCCATAGCTAAATGTCTGCCGAAGTATCCTACAAAACCTGCTAATAATACAATTAATGTCCATTTGATTGCTTCTATTATTGATTGATCCATAGAAAGGTTATTAGCTTTATTGTTTAAATATTTTTTCCTTTAAAAGATTATTACTAGAAATATTTTGGATTTTTGCTCTAGAGAGTAACAATACCTTCTTTAAGAGCTAATTTCATAAGCATTACAATATTATCTACATCCGTTTTTCGGTAAATACTAGCTCTATGATGTTCTATTGTTTTAGGAGATCTATGCAATGTCCTTGCAATTTGCTTTGAACTTTGCCCCTCCCACATGAGCTGAATTACATCTAATTCTCTTCCTGATAGTTTATAATTTTTTATTTTTCCTGTAGATACTTCATGGGTTACTTGAGCTAATGTGGAAGCTATACTTTGTGAAAAATAAGTGCCTCCTTCAATAGAAACCATTTCTACTGCTTCTAGTATATCGGTAGGACTTTCACCCATATCTACACAACCATTTGGATCATATTGCATAGCTGATTGAACTATCGATCTTGAACTTTTTGGAAGAAGAGCTACCACAGGGATACATCCCTTTTTAGCTCTAAGTATACCCCTAAGATCAGAATAAACGCGGTCAGAATGAGGAGATAATAAAATAACTCCTTTTTTATTAGGGTGATGTTCTGAAGCAAAGAATTGATCTATGGTTCCATGAGTAGTTTTTGGTACTTCAATACCGTTGTGTCTAAGAAAATGTGGAAGTACTGTCCTATGATATGCTGAACCCCCTACAACATAAGCTGTAGGAGCATCTTGTGGACTCATTCTTACTAGGGGAGAATTAGATTCTATTTAAATAGTTTTATATAATTGAGGATTACTACCTAAACATGAACTTCAAAAACAAAGTAATACTAGCACCGTTGGCTGCTGTTAATAATATCGCCTTTAGGAAGATATGTACAGACTATGGGGCAGATATTGTTTATTCACAGATGATTGACAGCCATGCTTTTTTGATGGGCAATAGGCGGATGGCTGATTTCTTTGATGAAGAGAATTTGGTGGCACAGTTTTTTGGGAATGATGCTAAGGTTATTGCTAAATGCGCTAAAGAGATTTCGGGTAAGGTTCAAGGAGTTGATCTTAATTTAGGATGTCCTCATTCTGATGTTGTTAAACGCAAATGCGGGTCTTATCTTATGAAGTATCCTAAAAGGATTGCTTTGATAATTGATAAGTTGGTTAAGGCTGTTGACGTTGATGTTACTGTTAAAATTAGAGCAGGATATGATAAAAATCATATAAATGCTGTGAAGATTGCTAAACTTTGTGAGAAATGCGGTGTAAGCGCAATAGCTGTTCATGGCAGGGCAAGAACTGTTAATTATTCTGTTCCTGTTGAGCATTCAATTATTAAAAAAGTTAAAGATGCTGTTGATATCCCTGTAATAGGAAATGGAGATATATTTAATGGAAGAGATGCTGCTGATATGATTGAGAAGACTGGTTGTGATTCTGTTATGGTTGCCCGAGGGGCTATGGGTAATCCTGCTGTGTTTAATGAGATAAAATGTTATTTAGATGGCAAGGGAATTAAGGAGATATCCAAGAAAAAGATATTTCTTAAGTTTTTAAAATATTGCAAGAAGTACGAGATTGAATTTAAGGATATAAAGACGCAGGCGCAGTGGCTTACAAAAGGAATTAAGCACGGTTCGAAATATAGACTTCTTATGAATGATGCAGAGAATGTTAAAGAGTTAGAGAAAGCTTATATGAAAATAGATTAAAAACTTGATTAAACCATTTTCATATGCTTAAAAATCAAAGATTTTTGGCACACAAAAAATTACTATGTAATTTTTTCGTGTCCCTCAAATTTGCTAACAATAATATGAGTCTGTAACAATTTACCATTCATGATAAAGATGAGACGAACTTACTAATAGATTAGCAAATTTGAGTTATTCTGATATTGAATAAAATATCAGGCATTTGTTTTTTAGTCAACTTTTGTAACTTATGACAATGCTGCGCTCCGTGCGATTACATTATATTAAGTTGCGAGCAAGGATTCTCACAAATAAATATGTTTACTCTGGACTACACTAGGCAGCATTGTCACTTAAGTTAATTGTTATGATTTATAGATATATTTATATACTAGTAATAATTATTAAGATTAAAGGTTAGTATTATGCACTAGTGTATAGAAATGGCAAAGATAGAACGAGTTATTAAGGAAGTTAAAGAAATTCTTAGAGAAGATACTAGAGGGCTTACTATTCAGGAACTTTCTGAGAAAACTAATGTTTCTAGAATTACTGCTGCAATGGCTTTGATGAAGTTAGAAGGCGGTGGATTGATTGATGTTCGTGTTATTGGAAACTGTAAATTACATTATTTGAGGATAAATAAATGAAGTTATTTAGAAATAATGATAGTGGAAACGTCTTGCATAATTTGAAGGATATTAAAAACAGCAAGAAAAAAATCGAAGAGGAGATTAAAGTAGGTCAAGTTGGATTAAGTAGAGGATTGATAAAGAAAAAGGAGTATGAAGCTTTGCTTAATAAAAAAGTGGATGGAAAAAGTAGGCTGGAGTGGTTGGAGTTTTGCAATGATTATATTCAAAGAAATAAATCTGCTTATGTTGGACATTTATTGAAAGTTTCTGTTCCTGTTATTTTAGGTGCTCTTTTATTGTTTAGTATGTTTGGTAATTTATTGAATCCTTCTTATACTGGCTTTGTTAGTGTTATGGAAAGTTATAATTATAATGATGCTATTGGTTTAAGCTTTAATTCAAGTGAAGATTATAATTGGAATGTTGGTGAGAAAGGTAGTTTAGGCTCTGTTAAGCTTAATGGCAAGGTTAGTACATCAGGTATTGTTCGAGTTTATCTTGAATCTTCTGAAGATAGTTATTTAGTGTTTGATTCTACTCTTTTGAAAGAAGAATTAGGTATTCCTTTGGTTACGGGACTTGTTGTTTCCAATCAGAGTTCGCTTGATGAGGATATAGAAGGCGAATCAATACTAAATGAAGCCAATGATGAAGTATCAACTGAAGATGAAACAAACGATGAAGATGAAATAATAGTAGATAACTTAGTAAATGATGATGACTCAATAATAAACGAAAATAAAAATATAATAATAACTACTTCTGGAGGCGGTTCCAGAGTTTCAGAGGATGTGTTTGAATTTGATGTCGATGGTTCGTTTGACTGGGATGTTGATTATTCGAAAGTTTGCAGTATCTATAAAGTAAACTCAGAATTAGTTGAATGTTATGGTTCATCTGAGTGCTGCGGTTTTGTTGGTATGGGAAGTTCTGGAGATTGGGATGATAGTTTCTATCTTAGCTATGGAAGGTATGATAGTAGTTTAGAAAATGATGTTAGTTCTCAGATTGTTTATTATGATGTTGATCTTAGTGTTCCTTATTCAGATATTGTTTACAGCTCTGAGGAAGTTATGGGGGCTAGGTTTTATGAAGAGTTTATTTCATTTGAAGATGAGTGTGTTGAGAGCTGTTTATTGAATTTAAATGACAGCTCTTATAAGCTTGTTGTTGAAGTTAGTGATGGTTCTGTTGTTATTGATTCCATAGGTTATAGTGTTGAGAGGGAGGTTAATGTAAGCGCTGATAACAGGAGTTATTTGAATAATGCTCCTATCTTAGTTAAAGATATATCTGACATCCATATTGAAAAGAATTCAAGGTATGCTTTAGATTTAGAAGGTTATTTTACTGATGATGATAATGATAAGCTTACTTATTATTCACCTGGTATTGAAGGCTTAATTGTTATTAATGAAAGAGACGATATTGTTTCGTTTGTTCCTTATTTTGACTATGTTGGCAAGCAGGAAGCAACAATAATTGCTAAAGATTCCTATACTTTAACAGAAAGCAATATGTTTACTGTTACAGTTGGCTCTGGAATTGAGAATATAACTTATAATAAAGCTCCTTTATTGGTTAAGAATATTTCTGATATCTTTATTTTGAAGAATAGCGAATATATGTTGAATCTTTCTGAGTATTTTGCTGATGATGAAAAGTTGTATTATAGCTCTAATACTGTTGATAATCTTACAATTGGTATTGAAGGAAGTATTGCTGTAATTAAACCATCATTTAACTTTACGGGTATTCGTTATATTTACTTTAAGGCTAATGATACAGAGTTTAGCGCATTTAGTGAATTGGTTAAGGTTGAGGTTGTTGATGAATTGAATGTTAGTAATGCTTCTTTGAGAAATGAAAGCACTGTTCAGATAATGGCTGTTATAAATAAGCCTGTTAAGTGGGTTAAGAAAGTTGAACTTAATTCTACAGTTAGTAATTTAACTGTGAATATCAGCTCTGATGCTATTAATATCACTGTAAAGAAAGTTGTTGGAGATGTTGATTTAGTAATTGATGAAGAAAATGTAAAGGTAAACGATTTAGGTGTTGTTAAAGAGCTTGATGAGTTTGTTGCTGAGAATAAGGTTGAATATATTGATGAAAGAGTTGATACGTTGCAAGAGAAGAAGAAAGGGCTTACAAATGCTGAGACAGCAGAGATAAATGAAGAGATAACTTCTTTGAATAATGAGAAGAATTTATTGACTGGGTATGTTGTTGCTTCTGGCGGTAAAGGGTTATTGACTAGGTTTATTGAATGGCTATCTGGTTTTGAAATAACAGCTTATGCTGTTTTAGATGTGAATGCAACTGATGCTGCCACAAATACAGCAATTATTACAAAGACAAACACAACAATTACAGAGATAAATACAACAGAGCTTATTATTGAAGATAATGTTTCTAGCGTTGTTATTGAGTATGAAACACCTGGTCCTGATACTTTTGAAAGGGTTATTTCAGATACTGAAAAGGAAGTTGTTGTTTCGTCTGATATACACTATGTGAATATACTTGCTTATGCTTCATTGCCTAGTGAGGCTGATAGAAGCAGTATAAGCTTGTATCATGATGATAATGGGAGTAGAAATGGAGTAGGGATATATGAGTATGAAGATTCTGATAAGAATGGCTTAGTTGATATGATATACTGGATTGTTCCTCATCTATCTATACAGACGTATACTATTGTTATTGGAGCTCAGAATGCTTCTGTTAGTAATGTTGTGATTGATGGGGATTATTCGCATTTGGTTGTTTCGTCTACTGCGCCTTATGATTCTTTAGTTGGTTATTGGGCTTTTGATGGCGATGCTGAGAATACTGAGACGACTACGCATTATGATTGGACTGGGAATGATAATGATGGTGTTGGGGTTGCTAATGCTGTTGTTAATGAGAGTGGTTGTTTGTATGATGGGTGTTTGCAGACTGATGGGGCGAGTGATATGGTTGTTCTTTCAAGCGATCCTACTGCGGGGCTAAGTCAGGTGACGGTTTCTGCGTGGATGAAAACTGGTCAGGCTGGGAGCTCTAAGGGTATTGCAGGAGCTTTTAATGGAGGTTATACTGACATGTCTACGCTGATGTTTACTGGAAGTAATAATAATATTTATTTTGCGGTTGATACGGTAGAGGATACATATGGGAGGGTAGAAGGGACGAGTGTTCAGGATGGGGAGTGGCATCATGTGGTTGGTACTTACAATGGAACATTTGTTAATTTGTATGTTGATGGTTCTGCGGTTGGAACCCCTGATGCTCTTACTGGAACGATCGAGAGTTCTGGTAGGACTTTTGATTTTGCTAGTTATTCTGGTGCGTCTGTTCTTAATGGTTCGATTGATGAGGTAATGGTTTTTGATATTGCTTTGACTGCTGCACAGATTTCGGATATTTACAATAATGCCTCGGCGAGGTTTGCTGGTTCGGGGCAGCAAGAGGTTAAGCAGTTTAATGTTACGGCGGGGGAGGATAGTACGAATGTGAGTTTGGTTAATTATGAGAGGGATTTGGGGAGTAATATTTCGGCGAGGGTTGGGGCTTGGGATGTTGCGAGTAATGTTGTTGATGGGAGTGCGTATAAGGATTATGATTTGAATGAGCATTGGGCTGAGTTTGATGGGGCTGGGGATTATGTTGATGTGGGGAACCTAGTATCTCATTCTTCAGATTCTTATACAGTATCTTTGTGGCTTAAAGCGGACGGGCTCGGTCATACAGCCTATCCAGGGATTATTTCAAACAATGGTTGGACTGGATTTAATATTCATACAGAAACTACTGGGAAGCTTTATGTTGGAACAGATTCTGGCGATAGGATTGCAACGTCTGCTGGGTATATAACTACCGGAAGTTGGATTCATTTAGTTTTAACGCTTGAGGATAATGTGGGGCATAAATTATATAAAAATGGTGTTGAAACTCATAATAATGCTAATCATCCGGCTTCAACATGGGGTTCAACTGAGATTTCTGGTGTGACACGTTGGGATGGAAGTATCGACGAAGTTCTAATTTTTAATAGAACTTTATCAGCATCAGAAATCGCTACCCTATATAATAAGGGGCGGGATATCGATTACTTCGCGGATGATAATTTGGTTTCGTGGTGGGGCTTTGATAAGGACTTTAGTGATAAGAAGGGGGCGAATGATGGGGCGGCAACTAATGCTTATTTGAATTCCTCTAACAATATTGCGAATGGGCTTGTTGGCTATTGGCATTTTGATAATTTGAGTTCTGCTGATGAGAATTCTACTCATGTTTATGATTGGAGTGGGCAAGGGAATAATGGGAGTGTTGAGGGAGAAAATGCTAGTTGTACAAGTGCAGGATATTATAATGGAGCTTATTCGTTTGATGGTGATGGAGATATTATAACAACGGAATTGGATGTATATACTAATTATAGCTTTAGTGTTATGGGATGGGTTAATAGTAACAAAATAGAAAATTGGGTTGCAAGTCATATTGTTGCAGGAGCCAATGGTGATCATCTTATGATTCTTAATGATGGGAGTGGAAATTATAATGCTTATTTTCAAATTTGGAATGGAACTGGGGAAGAGACTATTGGGACTATAGATATGCCTATTGACTCAGGGTGGAATTTTATTTCTGCGACATTTGACGGGGATACAAAAAACTTGTCAGTTTATGCTAACGGAGTTTATGATACCTCTTCAATAATTCCCAACGGGGTCCAAAATTCTAATATGGGTATAGGTAAGAGGGCTGGGAGGTCGACTAATCAGTTCAATGGAAGCATTGATGAAGTGATGATATTTAATAGGACTCTGTCGGCAGATGAGATAAGTGAGCTTTATGTTCGTGGTAGAGCTCTTTGGAGTTTTACTGATTATCAAAATATAACTGGGAATGGGACTGATACTGGTTCGGAGAATGATTTTTCGATTTCGACTTTGACTACAAATATTTTGCCGTCTTTAAAGTTGTTGGCTGGGACTAGTAGTTTTTATTCGCCTTTGGTTGTCGCGACTGTTAGTGAGCCTATGACTGTCGAGGTTTATGATGGAACCGTGCCAACTGTTACTTTGAATTCGCCTTCTAGTAATTCTAATTGGAATTCTGATGTTACTGTTAATGTTTCTGCTCAGGATGACCATAGTGTTTCTGTGTTTAATGATTATGGGTTAGTTTCGTGGTGGAGGTTTGATGATGTTAATTCAAGCGGTGATCCTGTTGATTATATGGGTAGGAATAATGGTAGTTTGGTTGATGGCGTAATTAATTCTAATGGTAAGTTTGGTAATGGTTTGGTTCTGGATGGTGATGGGGATTATGTTGATATGGGGAATGATGCGAGTTTGAATTTTACGACAGAAGATTTTACTATGGGTTTATGGTTTAAAACAAATGATTCAACACCTGGAGCCGTTTTAGGTAAGGGCAATCCTTCTGCCACTGATAATGAGGGTTATTCTATTGATATTACAAGTGATGTTGACTGCTACATAAATAATGGGACTGGAGCTAAAGAAAGAATTAGATTATCTGGTTCTGGGGCATATCTCGATAATGAATGGCATCATATAATTTGTGTAATGAATAGAACTGGAATAGGGATTATGTATATTGATGGTTCTGAAGTTGCAACAAGAGATTTATCTGTAAAACCTGGCTCAATTTCATCAACACAGAATCTTCAAATTGGAGATAGGTATGGGGGTACTGATTTCAACGGTTCAATAGACGATGTAATGATTTTCAACAGAACTTTATCGGCTAATGAGATTCAGGCAATGTATGCGAACTCTTCGACTAAGTATTTGAATGCGTCGGTGAGTATGGCTGAGGGGACGAGGGATTTGACGGTTTATTCGCAGGATGTTGGGGGGAATGTTGTTTCGGAGGTTAGGTATAATGTTAGTGTTGATTTGACTGCGCCTACTGTTAGTGTTGTTTCGCCTTTGAATAGTTCTAATTATAATAGTACTTCGGTTTTGATTAATGTTTCGTCGAGTGAGGAAGGGACTGGGATGATTGTTGGGAGTTTGGATAATAGTTTGGTGAGTTGGTGGAGGATGGATGATGCTAATGCTACTTCGGTTGAGGATTATGTTGGTTCTAATAATGGGACGATTGTTAATGCTGTTCAGACTGATGCTGGTAAGTTTGGGAAAGGGTTTTCGTTTGATGGTGATGGGGATTATTTGAATGCTGGGAATATTAGTTCACAGTTGTCTTCAACCGAAATAACTACTTCTGCATGGGTTAAGTGGTCGGGTGGGGCTGGGCAGTTTTCTACTTTTAATTTGGGAGGATATTGGGATGCAAATTCTGGATTTGGTGTAAAGTACATGACTTCTCCAAATAGGTTTAGTTATTCTGTTAAACAATGTTTTGTTAATTATAATTATGTGTTGGGAGAAAATGAATGGGTGCATCTTGCGATTAGTTATAAGAAAGATAGTTATGGAAAAGCTTATTTGAATGGTGTTGAAGTTGCAGATCTTAGCTGTAATAATGTTGATATTCCCTTAGGATATTATAATATTACTATTGGAAATGATATTGGGGGATTGTTTTGGAATGGCTCAATAGATGACGTTTTAATCTTCAACAAATCCCTAACTTCCGATGAAATTCTAGGACTCTACAATGCAACTGTTGTTTCGCATACTGAAACTGGTTTGGCTGAGGGTGCGCATAGTTATGATGCTTATAGTCAGGACTTGGCTGGGAATGTTGTTTTGGATTCTAAGGCGTTTAGTGTTGATAGTGTTTTGCCTGCTTTGACGGTTAATTCTCCTTCGAATAATTCTAATTGGAATACGAATGATGTTGTTGTGAATGCTTCGGTTAGTGATAGTAATAATGTTTCGG
>Ga0233430_1003447_pt1 | contig 16036 bp, 10 predicted proteins | sample SI_118_April2016_2_FD_179883 | JGI IMG/M metagenome (GOLD analysis project Ga0233430, IMG submission 179883) | Seawater microbial communities from Saanich Inlet, British Columbia, Canada - SI_118_April2016_150_MG | ecosystem: Environmental > Aquatic > Marine > Inlet | place: Canada: British... | reverse complement strand
TTTCTACCGGTGAAGCTGCAGTAAATGTTTTGGGACAAGCAGATTTTACTTCTTGTACGGGTGGCACGACTGCCAATATGTTGATGTCGGTTCCATATTATAACGATATTACTTTTGATACTGGTCGATCTCATTTGTACGTAACAGACGGACCAAATCATCGAGTAATGATTTTCAATATAACAATAGATGATTCTAACTGTGCAACCCCAAATGATGGTATTTGTGATGGGGAGGATGCAATTAATGTTTTGGGACAAGCAGATTTTGTTTCCAATTCTCCTGCAACAACACAAACTGGATTAGATGCAAATTCCAATGTGGGGGTAGTTTTTGATAATGTGAATGATCGATTGTTTATTGCAGAGGATGATAATAATAGGGTTGTGGTTCATGACTTTGGAGGAGGTGCGCCTTTGTCTAATGGAAGGGGGGCGGATTATGTGCTTGGGCAAGCAGATTTTACTTCAAGTGATTCAGCTACTACTCAGGCTGGAATGAATTCTCCGGTAAGTGTTGAGTATGATGAAGATGATGATCGCTTGTTTGTAACAGAATATTATGGTGCTCGAGTAGTTATTCATAATTTTGGATTTTCTGCTATATCCAATGGTGATGATGCGGATAATGTGCTTGGGCCAAGTCAGTGGTGGGGATATGCATGGTCTGGAACTGACACAGAAAAGATGAGTTTTCCAATGAGTGCTCATTTCGTGGAAACATCGAACCGTTTATTTGTAGCGGATGGTAATAATTATAGATTAATGATTTATGATGCTGAAGCACCTGCCCAAGCGTCTGTATCGGTAAATAGTGCTGTGCAAGCAACTGATGGAACTGGCTATGTTTCAATCTCAGTTGATGTTGATGATACTGCAGATAGTGATACAAAATTGAAAGTTGAATATGAGTCAGATAGTGATGGCTCTTGCGATGGACCTTGGTCTGCTGCTACATTGATAGGAACAGAGGCAACGGCAGATTTTGATGACAGTGGAGGAGCTCCGGATATTGATAATTTAGAAACATATCAAGTTGGTACTACTGCTACAACTAGAATTATAACTTCATCAGGTGCAAATACTATTACTTTTTCATGGGATTCAGCAACTGATTTGTCATCAGCAAATGAGACAAATTGTTTGAGATTTACAGCTAATAATGATTCAATTGATGGAACGCCGACTACCGAAACTTTAGCTTTGGACAATGTTGCCCCAACAGGTTTGGGAAGTTTGGTTGTTGATACTTATTCTCCAACAACAATGGATTTTGATTGGAGTGTTGCAAGTGATGATAATTTTGCAAACTATGAAATCTGGTATGGTAGTAGTCAAACGGCTGTTCAAAACAGAGTTGAGTCAATAAATTGGAGTGCTGGAACACAGCTCCGATCAATGGGTAGTTCTGATACTGCTGTGGGTGTGTTTGTTTTCGATGTTAATCAGGATGGGAATGAGGATATTATAGCAACTGATATGAGTGATGGTGTTTATTTTTATGAGAGTGACGGAGTTGGTGGTTTTACGGAAAACCCTGTTGATGAAGTGATGTCTGGGGCCTATGATGTCTGGGTTGAAGACATTAATGAGGATGGATATTATGATATTTTGGCTGCTGCTGGTTGGTCAGATGAAATAGTTTGGTATGAAAATGATGGTAGCGAAAATTTTACTCGTCATCAAATTGATGGCAGTCTTGATTATGCCACAATTGTTACTGCTGGTGACTTGGATGAGGATGGAGATATTGACGTGGTTGGAGGTAATATTGGTTCTGATGATGAGTTTGCAATTTACTGGAATGATGGAAGCGAAAATTTTACAAAAGAGCAATTAGCAACTTCAAATGGTTCTGCAAGGGATGCCTATCTTGCAGACGTTGATAGTGACGGAGATTTGGATATCTTTACAGTTGAGCAGAATAGTCCAGATTCGTTTAAATTGTGGACAAATGATGGTACTGGTAGTTTTACTTCTGAGGGAATTGATACTGGAGCTCTGAATACGATTCATGTTGATGATATAGATGGTGATGGGGATATGGATGTTGCTCTTACCAATATGGGTGCTTTTACAATTGATTGGTATGAAAATACCGATGGATTGGGTTCTTATACTGAAAATTCAGGAGCTTTGTCTGGTTTATCTAGTACTCGAGGTGCACATATCGTTGATTTGGATGGTGATGGGGATATGGATTTGATGGCGTCAGGTCAGACAGAGGAAGTGATTGTCTGGGGTGAAAATGATGGAAGTGAAAATTTCACCAAAAGAACGGTAGTTTCAGGTCATAAGACTGCTGATGGTGATGTTATTGGGACTGGGGATTTTGATGGGGACGGTGATATCGATGTTGTGGCTGGTACGACTTGGAGTACTTCTGGAGCAGATGAGATTAGGTGGTGGGCAAATTCTGGTACGGCGGCTGAATGGGATGATAGTAATGATGTTGATTTGGCAACTTCGACGACAGCCAGTACAACAATTACAGGCTTAATAATCAATACAGAATATTATTATAAACTTTTTGCTGTAGACGATTTAGGGAATTATCAGACTTTGGCAGATGATGCTATGTATACAACAATTAATGATGCAGGAGAGGGAACTTTGACTGCGACTGGTCCAAATTCATTGAATTATGTTATCAACACAAATAGCAATCCTGTTGATGTTGAGTATACGATTACTGACATAGATGGGAGTCGGTATGTTCAGATTGATGGTTCTTTGGATGATCCCTATACTGTTCAAACATATGCTGAGTGGGGTGGAGCATTGGGACAGTCGATTATTGGATTGAGTAGCAATACTGAATATAATTTTGCTGCTATGGGAAGAAATGGTGATGATATTAATTCTGGACAAAGTGATACATCTACGTTGGTGACCTTGGCTGATCAGGTAACTTCTTTGTCGGCAAGTGATGTAACAACACAAAATGATTATATAGTAAGTTTGACTTGGTCAAATAATGGTCAAACAGGGATGCTGATTGAGCAGGATACTGATTGTGATGGATATGAAACTACAGTGTATGACGAAACAGCAGTAAATGCTGGATCTCCTTATTGGGTGGGTGGATTAACTGAAGACACTTGTTATAAGTTTAGGATTTCATCATATAATTCAGAGGGAACAATAAATACAGTATCTCGTCCAGAGACAAGCGAAGTAACTACACCGCCAGCTCAGCCAATTGGTTTGTCTGTTGTTTCCACGGGAAGGTCAGAGGTTACGTTGGATTGGGATGATGTAGTGGGAGCTACTGATTATTATATTTACGATAGCGATGACAATTATCTTGCTGCACCGGGTTCAGCAACTAGTGGAATGGAGGTACAATCATTGTCTGCAAATACTCAGTATACTTTATATGTTAGGGCAGTGAATAGTAATGGTGAAGGGATCGCTTCAAGTACGGTAAGTACATATACAAAAGCTAATATGCCAGTTAGTTTGGGGCATTCAAGTCAAGCAACTGATTCAATGAGATGGACATGGTTAAGTGGTGGAACACAGCAAGATTTTTATGCTTATTGTGAAAATCCAGTGGCTAATAGTGGTTATACTACAAACTTATATTGGGATCAGTCTACTTTATCTTCAAATATTAGTTATCAATTTTATGTATATGCGAGAAACCAAAATGATGAAATTGCAGATGGTGATTTAGTTTCATCATGGGCCAGTTTTTACACATCTCAAACAACGCCAACTGGTATTACTGCTTTGACTACTACATCTACTAGTTTGAGATTGCAAGCTGATGGATCTTATCCTAGTTTGGATCAAGGTTCTTCAGGTTTGTATTTTTCAAATGACACAACTGAAAGCAATTCAGGTTGGTTGCAGACGGCTATTTGGGAGAATTCTGGTTTGGATGCGAATACTTTGTATACATATTCAGTCAAGGCTAGAAATGGTGATGGAGATGAAACAGTGGAGACTGAGGCAAGTTTTTATACAGCTCAAATTACACCAACGGAGTTGAATGATATTGAAGTTGGAACGTCAAATATTATTGTTGAAGCGCAAGGAGATTTTGTCGATTTGACGGAGGGAATTTCAGGTTTATATTTTGAGAATATCACTACTGAGCAAAATTCAGGTTGGGTTCAACAAATAACCTGGAGTCAACAGGGTTTAACTCCTGGTCAGACTTATGAATTTAGGGTGAAGGCTAGAAATTTCTTAGGCGTTGAAACAGCTTATAGTGATACTTTGGAAGTAGTAACACTTGATCCCGATTCAGTTACTTTAACCGGTTTGTCTGAAGAAGAAGCTTTAACTTCAGTTACTGTGACTGCTGTTGGGGATTTTTCAAATTTATCACAGGGACAAGTTGGATTATATTTTGAAAATGTTACAACAGCAGAAAATTCTGGTTGGGTTCAAGAAACAAGTTGGATAGACGATGAACTGACTCAGCGAACAACTTATGAGTTTAGAGTCAAAGCTAGAAATTCAATTGGAGTTGAAGGAAGTTTCTTGGACGCAATTGAAGCAACAACATTGTCTTCTGGTGGTATAGGTAGTGAACCTACAGGAACAATTGGTGATGGTGATGATGGTGGTGATGGTGATGGCGATAGCGATGATGGAGATGGCGATGGTGATGACCAGGGTGAAGATGAGGCTGAAGTTGTTGATCCTGTGTATCAATGTAGTGATGGTCTTGATAATGATAGTGATGGGGATATTGATTTGGATGATCCAGGTTGTTCGTCTACCACTGATAATGATGAGTCTGATGAAGATGAATTGCGTTTATCATCACCTGATATAGAAGAGCCATTGGTTATTACAAGTAATTCAATTACTTGGCAATTCACGGATCGCGCTAGGGGTGAAAGCGGTTTTGGTTTGAAGGATGTTGATAATGAGGTTATCACTTTGGTTGAAGGTGAAGATTTAACAACTATTGTTGAAGAGGAATTAACACCAAATACTGCTTATCAAAGAAGAGTTTTTGCATATGCTGCTGATGTGACTGGGTCAGGTTCTAGTTTGAGTGATATTGTATATACTTTGGCACAAAATCCTGAGGTGAAAAATGTAAGTGTGGTTGACTCAGAGACTGTAAACTTGGAAATAGATACTCAAGATAATCCGGATCATACAAAATATTCAATTTATGAAAAAAATACAGAAAAGTGGGTACAAGAGGATAGTGAATTAGGACGTAGAAAGATTTCCAAAACATATACTGATTGGGTGGGTGAGGGAAGTGTGGTTAGTATTTTTGGCTTATCCCAAGGAGAAGTATATGATTTTCAAGTTCAAGCATTAAATGGTGACGGTGTTAGTACTGATTTGTCAGAAGAGTTTGAAGTGATTGCTGGAGAAATACAGGAGCCAGATTTGTTGGTTTCCAAGAGGGTTGGTATCAATTTGAAAGAAGAAGTTGCTCAAAAGGTTATCTTTGGAGATTTGGTATTGGCCTCAGGATTGGAAGATAAAATTATCAAGACTTTACCAGTCGCGTCTCTATTGCTAAATAGATATTTTATGTTTACGGGGCTATTGTTACTGTTTTTCTTGGTTTCATTGGTTTTGAATATTGCCGCTGAAAGTATCAAAGGAAAATTGATACACCTTCGTCATGCTCCAAAAATCGTTTTGACTGATTGGCGAAGTCGAAAAGTTGATCATTATTATGAATTGATGCATTCAGATCAACCAAAGAGGGGAATTCGTTACCATCGTCATAGACAGTTTTATAATTATACTGGATGGGCTGCTTTGGGCTTGGTTGTAGGTGTGGTGGCTAAATTGGTTATTATTGCTGTAACTGTAGCTTTGATTTATTGCTATGTGCCAGTTTTCGCGATTGATAATCAAAGTGGTGAAGAGGTTCATGTTGGAGCTGTATTAACTTATCAAGTTGAAGTTGAGAATCGTGGTGATGGTAGAGCAACGGATTTGAGTATTATTGATTCATTACCAGATAATAGTACTTATATTTTGGATAGTATAAAGATAGATGGTTTGGGTGTAACTGATAGAGCAAGGGATGATCAGGGAAGTTTGGTTGGAAGAAATATTATTGCAAATTTTGAATATTTAGACCCAGAAGAAACTGCAATTTTGGAATTCAAAGTAAAAGCTGGCGAAAAAGAAGATGCAGTAATTAGGAATGTTGCATATGCAAATTATGCAGATAGTGAGAAGTCATATACTTCAAATGTTGTGTCTAATGTAATTGCTGGACGTACTCGTTGTAATGACAGGTTGGACAATGACAAGGATGGATTTGTTGATTATCCAGATGATCCTGGATGTACTAGTTTGGCAGACAAAACTGAAAATACTGATTTGTTTCCACAGCGAGGTGCTAGACTCAAGAAGCTTATAAAGCCAAAAGCATTGTTGTATTGGTTGAAGGGAGCTGAGTTGTTGTTTAACAAAGGTGAGCAAGAGCACAAAATTAAAATTAAGAGTATTGATCCTGAAACAGGGAAAGTTATATTTACAGTAGAAAGTGATCCAATAGATGTAGAGGTTGGTGTTGGTGGATCACAGCAAATTGATATTGATGGAGACGGTATTCCAGATATCGAAATTAATTTGGAGGAAATTTATAGTGAAGACGAGTTATACTTTGGTGTAGAGGACCTTTCCATTGAGGCAACTTGTGGAGACGCTGTGTGTAGTGGGGACGAAACTTGCAATACCTGTGAATCAGACTGTGGTGTTTGCGAAGAGGAGGAGGTTTTACCGGTTTGTGGTGATAATCAATGTAATGGAGAAGAAACTTGTGATACCTGTGAATCAGATTGTGGTGTCTGTGAAGAAGAGGAAGTTTTGCCAGTATGTGGAGATAATCAATGTAATGGAGAAGAAACTTGTACAACTTGTGTCGATGATTGTGGAATATGTCCAGTCTTGCCGGTATGTGGAGACAATCAATGTAATGGAGAAGAAACTTGTACAACTTGTGTCGGTGATTGCGGAATATGCCCAGCTTTACCAGTGTGTGGAGATAATCAATGTAATGGAGAAGAAACTTGTACAACTTGTGAGAGTGATTGTGGTGCCTGCGTTGTTGAAGGAGATGAGAGTGGTGAGGAGGGGGAAAATGCAGTTGATGAGGAAGATGAGGAAATTGATGAAGAGGAAGCAAATATTATTGAAGATATAATTGATGAAGAAGAAGCGGAAGATGTGGCTGGTGGTAATGAAGATGAAGAAAAAAAGCAAAAAATAGTTGAAGCAAAGGATGCTTTGGATAATATTGAAAAAGGTGAAGATCTTTCAGTTGAACAAGCTGTTGCTATAATTGAAGTTTTAGGCGGTAGTGTTGATGAGGAAGAGAATGATGACAAATTTGCGCAGCAGTCTGAAGCTTTGGCTAATATTGTTAATGAGCCTCAGGTTGTAAAAATAGTAAAAGAGATTGACAAGAAGAACGAGTGGGATAAAACCAAGTCTGAGCGAGAGTTGGAATTGGTTTATGAAACTGAAAAAATTGTACAATCAAAAACTTTGAATAGTACAACTGGCACTTTGGCTAAGGTTGTTAGCAAGGTTACTGGTATGACAAAGAAACGAGCGCAGGTGGAAACAGAAAAAACTATTAGGAAAACTGTTAAAACAACAAAGATTGTACAGAAAAGCACAATTGATAATCCCACTGTGGAAAAAGTGAATTATTTGGTCAAAACACCGACGGTGTCTACGGTTACAGCTACTTCTATAGCCAGTGTCGCGACGGCAGGGGCTACCAGTGCAACTGGAGCATCTGCGCTTACGTATCTTCAATTTATGTTTACGCAACCATTGTTGTTATTTGTACGTCGTCGAAAACAGGGTTGGGGAGTTATTTATAATGCAGCGAGCAAACAACCTGTAGATTTGGCGATTGTTCGGGTTTATAGTTCAGAAACAAAAAGATTAGTAGGAACGAAAGTTACTGATAAACAGGGTCGATATGAATTTATTTTGAACTCTGGTAAATATTATATGGAAGTTAGCAAAAAGGGCTTTCTTTATCCATGTAAAATTTTGGATCACAAGGAGCATGATGATGTGTTTAATGATATTTATTATGGGGAAGAGTTTGAGGTACATGAAAGAGATGCTGTGTCATGGCCAATACCGTTAGATCCAGTTCAACAATTGAAAACGAATTCTGTTGAAAGAAAAACTTATTGGCGTAGACGGTTACAGCTTATTTTGACAGGGTTTGCACCAATGGTAGCTTTGATTTCAATAATAATTTCACCAACATGGAAAATGGGTGCATTGTTTATTGCTCAAATTGCGTTGTACTTTTTGTTTAATAGGCTTGCTAGAGGTGATAAACCAAAATCATGGGGAGTTATTAAGGACTCTGAGAGGAAGGCTCCATTGTCACGTGCAGTTGTTAGAGTTTTTGATACTAAATTTAATAAATTATTAGAAACTCAAGTTACAGATCACAAAGGACGTTATGCTTTCTTGGTAGGTAATCAAGAATATTATTTAACCGCAGATAAGCCAGGTTTTTATAATAAACGATCAAGTATATTTAATTTGAGGGGAAGTAAAACAGGTTACTTGGCAGAAACAATGGCGTTGCGACCTCACAAGTTGGGACCAGGTGTTGATAATGCGCAGAAGAATGATCAACCAATAACTGTAAGAACTGATTTGGGTAGACAGTCTGAAAAAGTTGTAGATGGCAAACAAAAAGTTGTTAGACGTGATGAAGAAAAATTTGAAAAAGAATTAAAAGAAGTCGATGTGTCTGAGATGCATGAGGACTATTATAACTTGGATACTTTAAGTTAAAATAAATATGAAACACGAGCCAAAGAAGCATACAATATTTTTGGTGTTTAACACTTTAATAATATTTTTCTTGTTAGGAGCTTGGTTGATTTACCGTATGTTGGTAGATAACTATGCTTTGGCAGGTTTTTAGATGATATGTTGGAATATTTCACTTACAAAAGAACTTTAGCGTTGGTTGTCTTGATTTGTGCCTTTTGGATAGTTTTGATTTTTTATCGTGTCGGCAGAGAAAAGATTGTAAAGAATGTGGATTTTTGGAGATCTAAATGGAAGATAGTTTTGTTTTGGTTTGTCTTGGCTGTGTTGGCACTAGTAGTCCTGTATTTGTTGGATCACTTTGGTTTATTAACTGAATAAAAGAAATAAAAAAAATGCTGGAATCATCCAGCATTTTTTGTTTATTGAATTTTTATTTAGTACGATTAGCCTTACGAAGTCTTTTGATCTTTGGTACTTTAGTACCTGTACCTTTTTTCTTGTTTTGTCTTGCCATAGGTTTGTATTAATAGAAGTTAACTGCAAATAGTATACGTAAAATACTGTAAATTGTCAAGGTGAGTGTTTTGACAAGGACCATTTTTAGTGTTAAATTAGTAACCTGTTCGTTAGTTAGATCCCAAAGTGGAGGAGGTTCATGAAGTTTTCAAATCCAGATATGATGTTGCGAATTGCTTGTGGTGATGCTGTGGCATTGCCTACGGAGTATGTGAAACCTGGTGATCCTATTATTGCTCGAACTTTACGGTTCAAGCAATATCATGATCATCCCAGTCATGGACAGGGTCGTGCGGGTCGATACAGCGATGACGCTGAGATGTCGGCAGCCAATGCTCATGTACTTTTGGGAGATTTCGAGCCCACGGAGCTGGGTTTTGCAACTGCCTATTTGGCAGAATTCGAAAGAGGTGGTTGTCGCGATGGCTATGCTCGGGGTTTTCAGAAGCTCCTGGAAAGTGTTCGTGGAGAACCTGAGGAGTTTTTGCGGCGGCTGAAAAGTCTCAATTCCAAAACTCATCAGCCCCACAACTGTTCCAAGAAGAATGGAGCAGCCATGCGGTCAGTGCCTTTCGGGGTAATGTCTGACCTCAGGAAAATGAGCGAGTTGGTTAGCCTTCAAGCGGCCATTACTCATAATAGCTTTGAAGGAGTCTTTAGTGCCAGGGCTGTGGCCCTGATGAGTCACTTTGCTCTCTATGTGGATGAACCATTCATTCATATGGGTGAGTGGTGTGTGGAGCATCTTCCTAGAGAAGAGAGAACTCTAAGAGCTATTTTGACTACGCCTTGGCGAGGTGGAGCTGTGACTAGTGGCAAGGGTGTTCCGGTAAGTTTGGCTACGGTTTGGGCTGTGGCTGATCTTCTTCGGGAGGATCATTCTCTGATGGGCATGATGCACCGTTTGATCGCCTGGGGAGGGGATACCGACTCAGTCGGCGCTATTGCTTGGGGCATTGCCTCAGCTCGCTATCAGGACGAAGTTTTGCCTGAGTTTATCGAGCGTGACTTGGAGCAGGGGAACCCGAGAACTGGGACGCTGTATCTCCAAGAATTGGGTAAATCATTGATGAATCGCTACAACTAGCGGTTATAGACGAGGAAAGTAATTTCCTCGTTTTTTGTTTAATTTTGCAGAAAAACGGAATAATTAAATATTTACATTGACAAAAGTGTAAAAATATGATATAATTCTTTGTTAGATAAGCTCCATTTCGGAGCGAAGAGTTCCTTTCCCAAGACCAAAAGGAGATATCATGGGAAGCAAGGTAGGCGGTTACGTGGCAGTGGTTCTGGACTAGGCGAGTCAGGAGCAGCTCAAGGCTCTGGCGCTTCACGCAACGGTGCACGCGCATCACACCACTTTGGCGTTCAAGCCCAAGAAGGTGCAGTTCGCCGAGGAGTGGGAGCCGCAGCTGGGCCAGACCGTCACGCTCCGCGTGATCGGGATGGCGCAGGATGAGCGCTGCCAGGCCGTCAAGGTCGAGATTCCCGATGGGCTGCTCTGCCTCAACGACAACCCGCACATCACCGTCAGCTGCGCTGACGGCACCGCTCCCAAGTACAGCAACGAGCTGTTGGCAGCGGCGGAGCTCGAGCCTCTCGAGCTGGTGCTGACCGGGACCGTCGAGCTGGTGAAGTTCGGTTCCAAGTAGAGCGTTTGAAGTCATTTGACCACTTCCAAGTAAGTGGATCGTAGCAATTGACTTAGCTCAACACATACATACAACGAGGAAGAATTCAAATCTACGAATAAGAATTCTTCCTCATTTTTTTATTTTAAAAACTATGTAAATATGATAAAATGTGAGTAACTTGAAATAAGTATATATTTTATGGCAAATCCATTTGAACCACAATTTTCTTCTGCTCCAGCAGTAGAAAAAGAAGAAAAACCCATTGAATGTAAAACTGTTGAGTGGGGACCAGGAAGTGGTGGAAAAATATTTCAAATTTATTTGAAATCTGATGATCCGAGATTCAGGAGGGTAGAAGAGGTTTATCAAAAATTGCATCCAGAGGGACATGGCATGGGGGTTTCAACAACTGAGTTTTCTGATCATTCAGGGTTGCCTTTGGCAGAGGCTAGAGAGAAAGCGGCTAGTCTGGTAGAAAAGGTAAAAGCTCCAGATTTTTTGAAGAAAGTAGAAGCGTCATTTGCTGAGTTTAAAAGAGTTAAGAAAGCGTTGAAACAGTTGGAGAGACAATTGGAAGATGATGAGTTGGAGTATGAGGATTATGACGAACAGGAGGAAGCGTTGATGGATGAATTTGAAAAAACAAAAGAAGCCTTGATAGAAGTTATGCCAGGGACTACAGGATATTAGATAGTCAACGAAAAAAGCACGATAAATCGTGCTCTTTTCATGGCGGACCGGACGAGACTCGAACTCGCGATCTTCTGCGTGACAGGCAGATGTGTTAACCAACTACACCACCGGTCCAGGTGATTATAGACAAAGTTGTGCTTAGATTATAGTAAATCTAATATATTTAGTCAATACGTATGTGAATAAGAAAAAGCCGCCAATAGCGGCTTTTTCTAGTATAGAAGTTATTTGGCAGGATTGACTTTTTCAACTACTTTGGCAAAGATTTCAGTGTTGTTTTCAGCTAGGTCAGCCAAAACTTTTCTATCGATTTCAATTTCGTTGCTTTTTAGTAGGTGAATGAACTTACTATAAGATAGCTCAAATACTCGTACAGCGGCATTTAGCTTGGTTTGCCATAAACGTCGCATTGTTCTTTTCTTGGCACGACGATCACGGTAAGCATAAGAACCAGCTTTCAGGATTGCTACCTTGGCTAGTTTGATCAAGTTTTTTCGACCATGTCTATATCCTTTGACGGCCTTCATTATCTTGCGTCTTGACTTTACATGACTTGTACCTCTTTTTACTCTTGGCATATTTCGATTAGATGATAGTTAACGGGTCTATCAAATAGTTTATTATAATTCAAATTAAGCTTTTGAAATGAATCTTTTGATGTTACGTGTCAATGTGTCGCTCATTTCTGATGAACGTCTTTTGTTTCTTGTAACCTTACCAGATTCTCTAGAATTAAAATGACCTTTCCCAGCTTTTTTCTTTAGGACTTTTTTGGTTTTAGTCAGTTTAAATCTTTTAACGACTGCTTTTTGAGTCTTTAATTTCGGCATACTATTTATTGTCTGGAATTAATATTGTAAATAATTTGTTTCCTTGTTTGGATGTGGCTTGCTCAATCTGAGTTGGGACGGATAGGTGAGTAATAAACTCCTTGATTAGGTCTTTACCAATATCTAGATGAGCTCTTTCTCTACCACGGAAAATTAATTCGATTTTTAGTTTGTGACCTTTGCCAAGAAACTTGTCGGCTTGTTTAACTTTGGTTTCTTTGTCATGATCACCAATTTTCATAGATAGACGAACACTTTTGACGTCCAAGCTCTTGCCTTGGCTTTTTTGTTTTTTGGCAGCTTTTTCTTTTTGGTATTGAAAACTACCATAGTCCATGATTTTACAAACTGGGGGATTTGCAACAGGAGAAACTTCTACTAGATCAAGTCCTTTTTCTTCAGAAAGCTTGATAGCGTCTCGAGTTTCTAGTGTTCCAAGTGTAACACCTTCTTCATCAATAACCATAACTTCTGGTACCTTGATTTGGTAATTACAATTGAACTTTTTTTCTGTTACGGTTTTCTTCTTGAATTTGTATGATTTTCTCATGGTTGAATTTATAATAATGCATTGTTTGGTAACAATGATTGGTGGAGATGGCGGGAATTGAACCCGCGTCCAAAGAATTTATTAATTTGAGTCTACAGGAGTATTTTACCTTATTTTTTTAGAACTTTCAACCTAAAAGGTAAACAAAATGACTGAGGTTCGAGTCTTAAGAAAGTTTCAATTATAGATAAAGACAGTTCTATAATCTAGCTCGCTATATAACACCGAGGTCCGTTTAGCAAGCTTCAACGGTTCGATGGCTACGTGTTTAAATTAAACAGCAGCAGGCACAAGGCTAGGCATTACAGCGAATGACTTTACCTTGTTAACAAGAGTGTTTGCACTTGTTGTTTTGATGTATTTTATGAGAAACATCATCTCATCCTGCACAAATCAACAAGGTTCCCTGTCAAAGCCTGGCATCCCCATGCTTATTCAAGTTTTGTTAATTTAATACGTTTATTGGTATTTTAACGTTCGGCGTATTTCTTTTTCTACATCCTTGGTTTTCTTGGCTTCCTTCTTTTCGTATAGTTTCTTACCTTTGCCTAGTCCGAACTCAATCTTCACCAAAGTGCGTTTAGTATACACCTTAATGGGTACTAATGTCAAGCCTTTCTCCTTTAGTTTTCCTATTAGCGATTTTAGCTCATTTTTGTTAATTAAGAGCTTTCTGGGCCGTTCTGGATCATGGTCGGGGAGTGGACCTGCGTACTTGTATGGTGAAATATGAGCCTTTATGAGCCACAAAGCAGGATCAGGTTCAGATTTTAGGACAATATAAGCACCTTTTAGGCTAATTTGCCCACTTTTTATGGATTTTACTTCATGTCCTTTGAGCACAATTCCAGCTTGGAAGGTGTCTAGAAACTCAAAGCTAAATCGAGCTTGTTTGTTTATTATGGCTTTCATGGATTTATTATAAATTTAGAGCAAAAAAAAGTCAAAGGTTGTTGCTCTTGAATTTGAACATGAATTCTATATGTTGTATAATATACTTAGCTAAAATTTAATAAAATAAAAAATATGCCAGATCGAGAAAGACAACTGGTAGATTTATCAATCATGTCGATTGTTAAATTTTTCATGGTTGTGATATTTTTGTTTTTTTTATATTTAATTAAGGAAGTATTGGCAATTCTTTTTGTTGCTTTGATATTTACTTCAGCTGTTGATCCCTGGGTGGACGCGATGGAGCGGATAAAATTTCCACGTTGGTTAGGAATTTTGTTGATTTATATAGCTTTGTTTGGAGTTATTTTCTTTTCAATTTTTCTTTTGATTCCACCAATTTCTGAACAGGTTGGTCAGTTGGCAGGTAATTTCCCAGAATATTCACAGAAGATGACAGCAGCTTTTGATAGTTTGAGAGATTTTTCAATTGAACATGGCGTAATGGGGGACATTGACAAAGGTATTAGTGCATTAAAAGCAAATGCGGCTGGTGCTTTGGGGTCAGTTTTCTCAACTGTAGCGGGAGTTTTCGGTGGTATTGTTTCATTCTTTGTTGTTTTGGTAATTACTTTTTACATGACGGTAGAAGAAGCTGCGATGAAGAGAACAATTACATTTTTGTTACCTGAGAAATATCAACCATTCACTTTGCAATTGATTAACAAGGTTCAGAGAAAAATTGGAGACTGGCTGAAGGGGCAACTCCTCTTGAGTTTAATTATTGGTGTGATGGCTTATGTTGGTCTATTGATACTCGGAGTAAATTACGCCCTAGTCTTAGCCTTGGTCGCTGCTGTCGGTGAGTTTATACCTTATCTGGGGCCAACTCTGTCAGCTATTCCTGCAATCTTTTTGGCTTTTTCTCAATCACCGGTCAAGGCTTTATTTGTATTGATCTTGTATGTTATCATCCAACAATTAGAAAATAACCTATTGGTGCCGAAGGTCATGCAAAAGGCCGTTGGTTTAAATCCAATTGTCAGTATCGTGGCATTGCTCATTGGTGTGAAGGTAGCTGGTTTTGTTGGAATTGTTTTGGCTATCCCTGTAGCAACTGCGGTAAGTGTTGTGATAAGTGAGATATGGAAGGCCAAGGAAACAGCTAGAGAAATAAAAGAACAATCAACAGTAGAATAATTTGAATATGCAACACAAAAACAAGATCAACATTTGGCGGTCTGTGTCTTCTGTTTTGATAATTTTTTTGTTTTTATTGGTGGTTATCTTTTATTTTTTTATGTTTAGAATCATAACTGCTCCGTCTGATAGCGTGAACAATGAAGTGATTGAACAGCAGACAGAACAATTGACTGAAGAGCAAAATTTTGCTAAAGCTTCATTATCGCTACGTGATGATATAAAGAGGTTTCTGGAGGTGCTTTTGACTCAGGATTTTCAAAATGAGAGAATAAAATGGAATTTTATTCAACAGGAGTATATACGCTTCTTGGATTACCCGACTCAGAGTGAACAAGATCAAGAGTTATTGATAGCCTTGATTAATCAATTGGGTGAGTTGATGGATAAGTCCAAGGATTTGAGTGCTGATTTTGAACCGGCGATGGAAAATTTAGAAAATTTGTATAATCAAATATAAATGTATTTACTTCGACGTTTGATACTATGGTTAATTCCAACTTTTTGGATTGTAGGTCTAGAGTTGGTTAGAGTCGACTATGAAAAGTTTTGGTACTTTGTAGTCGGTTTTTTGCTTTATTTGATTGCGGCCATATTCTTGATATCAAAAGCAAACAAAAACAAAATTTTATTGAACTTTTTGATATTGCCTGTCTTTTTTGCTATGTCGAGCATAACGTTTTTGTTGTTTATGGTAAATGAGATGGCGTTTCATTTTGTGACTGTGTTGACCGGTGTTGTTTTGTATTTAATTATCAATCAGTATTATATATATTTCAATTTTCCATTCAAGTACCAACCGTATTCATTGGAAAGTTTAAATTTTTACACCAGTATTTTGACTTTTTTCTTGTTGTTTTCTGGTGGGTTTGCAAGTTTGATTTTATTGAAATTTAATAAGTTTCTTTTGATCGGTTCAATTTTGCCAATAATGGTTTTGTTGCTGTATCAGTTTTTCTG
>Ga0233430_1003442_pt1 | contig 16047 bp, 13 predicted proteins | sample SI_118_April2016_2_FD_179883 | JGI IMG/M metagenome (GOLD analysis project Ga0233430, IMG submission 179883) | Seawater microbial communities from Saanich Inlet, British Columbia, Canada - SI_118_April2016_150_MG | ecosystem: Environmental > Aquatic > Marine > Inlet | place: Canada: British... | reverse complement strand
TCCAGCACCGTTCCCGGATCGATCCGCAGTTCGGCATCCGCCGGCACGACCAGGTCGAGGGGAATTCTCCTTCTCCCCGCCCAGCGCGTCAGTCCGGACGGCAGCCGCCACTGGACCAACCCGTACACGGCGTTCTCCACCTGCGCGTGCTCCAGATTCGGATCCTGTCCATCCAGCAGAAAGAGCCCTGCCCAGCGGCTGCGACTCTGCGAACTGGTGAAGACCACCGGCTCGTCCGATGTTCCCTCCAGAACCAATTCGCCAAAAACCAGCAGTTCGCAAAGACCCGGCTCGAAACCACTCTTGTACCAGTCGAAAGAGGCAAAGCGCACCTCCGTCCCGGTCGCTAACGTCAGCCGCACCCCCGGTTCGACCACGATATCGCCGATCGCATCCACCGTTCCCGACCAGGTCGTATCCGCCGCCACGTGTCCAGGCAGCGGTTGGCGCAGCAGCACATCGACGACCATCCGCTCGCCGTCGGCGCGGATATTTTCCACTGAGATCCCCACCGGCAAATTGCGCTTGAAGCCGGTGTGAGCACTCGGATGCGGGTTCGCATCGTGGGCGAAGCGGGTGAACCGCACCCCGTCGAACGGATCGGTGCCGTCCCCCTGGTTGCCGTTGTGCGCGGCGGCGTAGCCGGCATCCTTGGCCCAGAAATCCAGATTGTCCAACCCCGCGACCGGGTCGGGCTGTTCTCCTGGAAAGCCGCGGTCGGCGAACAGGCCGTCGGCGCAGACCAGGTCGACCCGCTTGTGCCGCTCCTCGTCGTTATCCGCCCGCTCGTCCACGTGCCAAATCAACAGACCGCTCGCCGGCACCTTGCGGTTGTAGTAGGAACCACCCGCCTGGCGGTTCTCTAGCAGGAAATACTCCTCGCGCGTCAGCGGAATCTTGTAGATCTTCTTCCCCCGAACGATGTCCTCGACGACCAGATCTCGCACGTTTTCCCCTATCTCGACCACCTCCACCCAGCCCAATCGGGCCAACGACCAGGCGCTGAAGGCGTTGGGACCATCTTCGATCCCCCAGCCCAATGTACCCAACCCCATCAGCCCCCACTTGCCGATGCCGGCGCTATCCTCCGCCGGATCCAACTCCCCATTGGCCGAAACCGAACTCTGATCGAACAGATCCACCAGTCCCATGATATGTCCGAATTCGTGGCACATGGTCGCCGCCGTGACGCTGAATACGTGGCCGCGCTGGGTGGTTCCGCCGAAACCGGTGAAACGGCTGCGAATGCGCACGAAACCCCCATCCGCCGCCGGATCATCGCTGATGAAATCGGTATCCAAACCGAGCGATGCCAGACCGGTCGCCGTGCCGACCAGAAAGTCCCTGGGGACCGTGAGCAGATTGACGAAGACGATGTCGACGTACCCGTCATCATCCCCCGAATTGGGCGAGCCGTCCGGACCGTCGTTGTCGAACAGCCCCATATCAATATCGAGATCGGCCTGTTCCAGGATTTCCAGATTGAACTGGCCGAACCGGCCCAGCGTGCCCGGCAGGTCGGCCAGGTAGGCGGAAGCGGGTTGGCCCGCACTGTAGCGTTTGGGCAGCACCTGTCCGTCCACCCGCAGCAGGCCGCCGGACATCTCGTCATAGAAGTGGGTGAAGCTGCCGGCACGGTCCCGATCGAACAGGTCCGCCGCCCAGGATGGGGCCTGGTCGATGCCCGCGGCTTCTCCCTTGAACTTGGCGAAGATCACCAGCGCGCTCAGGCTGCCGATCGACCCGACCGTCGGTTTCGCGAGACGGCCCGTCTCGTTCGCGAGACGGCCCGTCTCCCCCGGACCTGTCCGACAGGCACAGCGGAAGCCGGCCTCGGTTGAGTCAGCGGCGAAGACGTGAGACAGATGTATGAGGGATACAAAGAGAAAGAAAAGAAAGAGGGATATCCGTCGGCTGCAGCCCGACAACAAGCCCCGAGGTATTTGCTTCAGCCCAGCAGACTCAGCGAACTGGAAAACAGGCTGATGCCGAAACCGCCGTTGATGCGCTGTCCACTGTTGCCCGCCTGCAGCAGGCGACTGCTGTTGTCGATCTTCTGGAAGTTCTGGCGCGCCGCCGTCAGCCCGGCCTGCAAAACGCCAAGAGAACGCGGTTTGCCCGTCGTCTGCCCACTGCCGGACAGGCTGCCGGTTAGCGGGCTGACGCTCTGCACCTGGCCCTGGAACTGCCCCAGAATCCCCTGCCCGCTCTCGGCCGGCTGCACCAGAGCGCTGGAACCCAGCGCCCCGCCGGACAGACTGCTGGTGGCGCGCAGAGGCCCTATCCCAACGCCGTTCTTCAGCTTGGGCTCGTGAATCCGACTCCCGCTTCTCAACACCCCACGAGCACGATTGCTCGCGCTGATTCCGCTCAGGGCGTTGATGCCGTTTGACGAGACGAGCATTGAGGTCCTCCCGGGGACCGATAGAAAGAGCGGTGATATTTCTACTCCACTATTTAATATACAACATCCGGAAAATTAACTCAACACCCATATCTACCCGAATTTCCCCCACCCGGCGGGGCACATGCGAATCGGGCATTTCCAAAGGCCAGAGGACCCTCCATGCAGTTTAAGCCGATGCCGACCGGCATCGGCTTAAACTGCCAAGCGACTTCTGAGGGCAAGCCCCTTTGCCCTCAGAAGTCGCCACATTCCCTGATAAACTCTTCGGTCTCCATCTCGTAGGTGCGAAAAGGATCGTCGAGGTTGAGGTATTTCTCATCCTCCACGTAGATCGAATCCCAATCGATGACGTAGCGCGCCTTCTGCTCGGTGAGCGCGCGCATGACCGCCGACCTCGCCCGGGCCCGAGTATTTCCGGGAGGGGTGACAATCGCCCGATTGACCCGCTTCTCCCCAACCACCCTCTTCATCAACCCTCGATTCCGAAGATCAAAGTATAACCCCTTGTCAGGATTGAGGTTATGATACTCCAGATCCAAGCTCTGAATCCACGGATCGCGCCAGTCCAGCCCCTCTTCCTTCATGAACCGCTCCAGCAACCACTTCTTCGCCACCCAGTCGATGCGGTCCATCAGAGAGCTCGGATCGTGGGCGAGTCCATCCAGGACAAAACGCCATTCGTCCAGCACCCAGTCTCCCTCCGGATCGCGGCCTCGCAGATACTGTTCCGCCAGTTCGAGATAGTGACGCTGGACCTCCGGAGCGGTTGAATAGTGGCCATCTTCGAGCTGCACCTCCCACCGGTAACTCGGATCGCGCGAAATATCGCGGATCGCCTGTACCGGATCGAGCAGCGCCATATCGGGAATGATCTGCTCTTCGATCAGCTGCAGAATCAGAGAGGTGGTTCCTACCTTGAGCGCAGTGGCGTATTCCGACATGTTGGAGTCGCCCACCAGCAGATGGAGCCGGCGGTACATCCCCCAGTCGGCCAGCGGCTCGTCGCGCGTGTTGATGATCGCCCGACTGAACTGAATCCATTGGTATATCTCGGTGACGATATGATCGGAGCGCTGGGAGATCTGATAGGCCACATCCTCCTCTTCATCCCCCCCGTACTCGAACATATCGCTGTAACAGCCGACTCGTCCGGCCCCGGCAAAGATCTGGCGGGTGACGAAAAACGGCAGCATGGCCGGCAGCAGAACCTGCGAAAAAGGCACGTCGCGCCGCACCAGGTAGTTTTCATGGCAGCCGAAAGTCGCCCCGGTATAGTGGTCGATGTTGTTCTTGAAGAAAGAGGCCTTTTCAGCCATACCGAGCTGATCCAGGGCGCGCTGCACCATCACATCCCCGGCCAGGTCGGCCGCCACCAGGTCCAACAGGCCGCTGCATTCGGGCGTGGCGTACTCCAGATGCCCCATATCGATGTAGACACGCCCTCCATTGAACAAGAAGCCGCCGTTCCCGGGCGGTTCGTCCCTGCCCCGGTAGTGAATATCTACGATACCCAACCCCTCGCGGTAGAAGAGGCTGTCCCTGGTCTTGATAGAGACGAAATCGGGGCTCAAATAGGAATCCGAGTCGGGCGACAGGCACCCGAACTCGGTTTCGATGCCGAAAATTCTATCTTTCATGGAATCTGTAGAGGAATCAGTTCGCGTAAGCGGCGAGCAGACGCTTGAGATCGGCGGGCTGCAGCAGACGGAATTTCGATTTGGTCGGCAGAGCCCGATCCAGCACCGCCGCTTCGACGTTTACCTCCGCCAGGGTCCGTCCGAGAAAATCGGCGATACGCGCATCGTCGGGAGGAGTCTCCTCTTCCCCCTCTGCCAGCAGTCTACCGCAAGCCCAGGCTTCCAGGGCGACGCGCAGCGCATCCTCCAATTCGAGGCCGCGTCCATCCCTCTCCTTCAACCGGACGACGGCACCTTCGGCGCTCGCTTCGGTTCCCGCGATCGCGGCGAACCGACCGACCGGGGCGAAAGAACCGTCTGCATCGATGGCGTAGAACGCTCCATCCTCCGACTCCAATTCGGCCAGCAGCACCCGGGCGATAAACGGCGAGCGGAAGATCTCGTCAAATGCGGACTTCATCAGCGGCCCGATGCCGAAGCTGACCAGACGCTGCAGAGAGACGTCGCTGGCCGACAGGTTGAATCCTTCGACGTGGGCGATGTCGATCACCGCCTTGCGCAGCTTTTCGATGTCGGCCGGGTGTCCTATCGCGGCAAAGGCGATCTCGTTGTACACCTCGAACAGCTTGCGGGGCCCCGGGGTCGTGGTCAGCAACAGCAGCCCCCCTTGGTAGGCCATCCCCACCACCGGGCTGGCTCCCTGGAGCTGATCATCCAGATATTCCCGGCGGTTGCGGATCGCCTCTATCCAGCGATAAGGTTCTTCGAGCATGAATACTCTCTGTGGAATGAACTTCTTTAACACTCAGTGATCTGTCAACAAAATTTCTGGGCTTCGGAAAGCCCGTAAATATATTTATTTACTGAAAGATCCAGATCGCAATTTGTCAAAGTTTTTATTTGACAAACCACTCAGTGGCCTGTCAACAAACTTTCTGGTCTTCGGAAATCGCGTAACCATATCGCGTAACCATATTAATCTACTGGTAGATCTTGATTGCAATTTTGTCAACGTTTTCAGTTGACAAACCACTCAGTCGCGCGGCAGCCGGGTCCGGTAGATCTCCTCCAGCCGCGCCTCGTCGATGACGGCGATGCCGTCGCTCGTCACGCTCATGATTTGCGGAAAAATCCGCGCCCCGGGTTTGTACCCCCCGGTCGCCGTGTCGTATTCGGCCGCCGTCTCCAGCATCTTGAGCACCAGTTCCAGCGATTCGGCTTCGTCCATTCCAGCCAGTCGACTCTCCCCCCAGCGATCGAGGTAGTAGAGCGCCCCGCGAACGATGTGGGATCCCGAACCGGTGGTGCAGAAATCGACCGACTCGAACTGCGCCCCCAGCAGATCGTAGAAGAAGATCTTGCCGCTGGCATCCCGCTCGTCAAAGGCGGCAAAGATGGGCACGACCGCGCCGATTCCCTGCATCGCCAACGGCAGGTTCTCGCGCAGCAGACGCGACAGGGTGCGCAGCTTGCCGTCCAAACTCAGCCGCTGCAGCTGACTGCGCCGGTAGTGCTGGAACGACATCTCGAGCATGCGGGCGATCTCGTAGGCCACCGCCGGCGAGCCGGACAGCGCCATCACCGCCTCATCGTCGATACACAGCACCTTGTCGGCTCGGTCGTAGACCACACTGTTGCCCATCGTCGCCCGTCGATCCCCGGCTATGAGCACGCCGTCGGCGTAGCGCACCGCCAGGATCGTCGTCCCTTCGGTCCCCTCGAAAGCCACCTCTCCGGTCCCTCCCACAGTCGGCGCCTCGGGCAGGTGCCCATTCTGCTTGAGCAGGCTGAGAAAATCCCCCCCTTCCATCCCTTCGCCTCCCGGTCTCATTCGCCCGTCCGCTGGCGGTAGCGCCGTGCCTGATTCGGGTCCACCTTGCGCATCCGCTTGAGGATATCATCCGTGTTGGGCCGTTCCACCTTGGGACGCCGCGGTCCCTCGTCCTGCCCCCCCTCATCGTCGTCCACCGGTTTCACCGGCCGGGGTGCCCGATCTCTGAACTGCAGCAGCTGTTCGTCTCGCATTTGTTTACCTCTTTCTGGCTACAGAGAGGGATGTGACAGCAGAACTCTTTTCAACCAAGCCCGACATCATCCCGCTGCACCGGCTCTATTCGACTCCTTCAGCGCTCGCTTTCAACGCGGCGATCAGTCCACCTACTTCGCGCGCCCTGTCGAGCGCCCGGTTGTAGCGCGCCGCAACGTCCGGATCGACGCACCCTTTCAGATCGACTACCTCCACCTTTCCATCCAGGGCGAATTCGATGCTGTCCCAGTTGAGGGAGCGGATCGAGTCGCTGAATTTCTCCAGCGCCTTGCCCCGGAAATAGGCCCGGGTCCCCTCCGGCGGATCGACCAGCGCCCGGGCGATCCCCTTCTCGCCGATCAGCCGTTCCACCTGCCCCTGCCCCTCCAGCATCAGGAACAACCCCTCCTCCGGATCGACGTTGTGATACTCCAGATCCTGGCTTTGCAGCCAGGCCAGATCTTCCGCTCTCTCCCAATCCAACCCCTCAGACTCGACAAAGGCGTCGAGCAACCACTTTTTCGTCACCCAGTCGACCCGGCCGACCAACTCCTCCGGATTCCGCTCCAGCCCCACCAGTGCCTCTTCCCACGCGCCCAGCACCCAATCGGTCTCCGCGTCGCGACCGGTGGCGAAAGATCCCGCCTTTTCGAGCAGCCCTCGCTGGATTTCGAGCGCCGAGATCTCCCCACCCCCTTCCAGCCCTACGATCCATCGCCGCTGCGGATCCCGGGAGATCGCCTTGAAAGCCGCCACCGGATCGGCCAGTGAAAAAGCGGGCAGTTCCCCCGCCTCCAGCAGATCGAGAACCAGTGCGGTGCTGCCCACCTTGAGCGCGGTGGCAAACTCCGCCATATTGGCATCGCCGGTGATCAGGTGCAGCCGCCGGTAGCGCTCCGGATCGGCGTGCGGCTCGTCCCGGCTGTTGACCAGAGGTCGCCGGTGCATCGTGTCGACGCTGACGATCGTCTCGAAGAAGTCCGCCCGCTGCGACAGCTGGTAGGTCACCTCCTTCACCCGGCGATCCAGCTCCACCCCGACCTTTCCCGCTCCGCCGAAGATCTGCCGCGTCACCACAAAGGGCAGCAGGCCGTCGATCACCTGCTCGAAGGGAAGCTGTCGATCGAGCAGGTAGTTCTCGTGACAGCCATAGCTGTGCCCTTCGAAGTCGGTGTTGTTCTTGTAGAGCCGCACCACGCCGCCGCCGCGCGTGGCCGTCCGCCGGCGGGCGCAGTGGAGCAAAATCCGCTCCCCCGCCCGGTCGCTGGCCACCAAATCGAAGAGACTGTAGCACTCCGGTGTAGAGTACTCGGGATGGGTGTGATCGTTATAGAGCCGCGCCCCATTGTGGATGATCAGATCGCTCTTGAGTTCACTCAGCGGAATTTTGCGCTCCCGATCCCGCTGCAGGTGGGCCATCTCATCCTGGTCGTTGCGCAGTTCATCCACCTCAAAGCCGCGGGCGTCCAGCCGCGGATTCTCCCGGCCGTAGTCCCACAGCGCCACGAAGTCGGCGTGCAGGTAGCAGCGAATCAGCTCCATCGACTCGACGACCACGTCCATGTGGTCCACTTCGTCCACCTGAATGCCGTATTCGGTCTCCAGCCCGAAAAGTCGCCCCATATCGACCCGTCAGATCACCCTTCCGGCCGGCCGCTCCGGCTCTTTCTCCTGCTGCGGCCGCACCGGCGCGACCCGCACCACGTTTTCCGGCTCGTAGTCGAGCAACTTGAGCCAGTCCTCGACGCTGTCGCTGGGCGGAAAAATCTCGTTTTCGCGAAACTCGGCGCGCGCCGCCTGGCGCAGATCCTCGCCGCACAGTCCCGCCTCCGTATCTCCGTCGGCGATCGCCCGCTTGATGGCGACCTCCTTGGCCCGCTGCACGATCGAGGCGACGATAGCGCCGCTCACCAGATCCCCCCAGTAGAGGATCTCCTGGCGTCCGCTGCGCAGCGATACCTCGAGGAAACGCCCCTCTTCACTGCGGCCGAACAGCTCGTCCATCGCCGCATCGATCAGCGACTGCCGCGCCCCCTCCGCATCGGCGTGCTCCGCCAGCGTTTCGCGATCGATGGGCAGTTCGGGCGCCAGGTAGATGGAAAAGATCTCGCGCGCGGCGTCGAAATCCGGGCGCGACACCTTGATCTTGCGATCGATACGGCCCGGTCTGAGAATGGCCGGATCGATGAGATCGTGCCGATTGGAGGCCAGGATGATGACCACGTCGTGCAGCGATTCAATGCCGTCCATCTCGGTGCAGAACATCGGCACCACGGTATTGGCGATGTGGTGGGTGCGCATCGAGCGACGCGTCCCCAGAATAGACTCCGCCTCGTCGATGAAGACGAAGGGGAGGTATCCCTCCTTCCGCTTCTGGCGCGCCTGGGAAAAGATCTCGCGCACCATCCGCTCGGTCTCCCCCAGCCACATATTGAGGATCTCGGGACCCTTGATGTGCATGAAGTACTCTTTGAGCTCCAATCCCTCCTGCTCGCGCAGATGTTGCACCAGATTGAAGGCGGTCGCCTTGCCGATCATCGTCTTGCCGCAGCCGGGCGGGCCGTAGAGCAGAAATCCCTTGGGCGTCGAATATTGAAAGCGAGAGAACAGCTCCGGGTGCAGGGCGGGCATCTCGATCGTGTCGCGGATCGCCTGGATCGCCTCCTCCTGGCCGCCGATATTCGACCAGGGCATCGGCGGGATTTCCTCCAGAAAATACTCCTTGCTCTCCTTGTTCTGCAGCAGTTCCAGGGCGACCTTGAAACCGGGATCGACGCGCACCTCGTCCCCCACCTTCAGCGTCTCCTCCGCCAGATCGGCCGAGCGCTCCAGGATGGCATCCTGACTGCCGTGTGCCTGCGAGATCCGCAGACGCCCCTCCTCGAGCAGATCGCCGATCTTGGCCACCGGCCCCGAGGCGCTGTAACCCAGATCACCGACCACGGCGTACGCCTCGTTGATGAGCACCCGAGAGCCGACCTTGAGCTGCCCAACGTCGACGCGCGGATCGATATTGGCAAAATACTCAGACCCACCGATAAAAACCGTAGCGGTACCCTCTGTGGGAGAACCGAGAAAAATGCCGACGCGATTGGCCGGCGAGGTGACCTTTTCCAGCGCCGCCTCCAGCTCGACCAGCGACCGCCTCGCCTCCTGGAAGCTGATCTCGTGCTCCATCAGCTGGCGACGCAGCTGGTAGAGCAGCGACCGGATCGGATCGCGTTCCGGCGCCATGGCCAGCAGCCGATCGACCAGTTCCAACGGCTCCCCCACCTCGTCTTCTACGGGCAGCGCGTCGAATTCTTCTTCCTCGAAATCGTCGAACTGATCCTCGAAATCGCGGGAACTCCTCTTCCTGCTCATGCGCAACCAATCCGTATGGTTGGGAGCGGCCGACCCTGCGCCGGCAACTCGCGGTGGAATTTCACCACTCCCTCCCGACCCATCAGTGGATGACGTCACCCAGTCTGCCGTAGCGCACTCGCCCCGGCAGACGCCACAGATAGGTGCCGACGACCCCAGGTAGCGAGGTCAAACCCCGGTAGTACGGCCCTCGGTTGTCGGACGCCCATGACCAGTATATACTCATCGCCTTCCCTTTGATCAACTCCTGGGGCACCGATCGCCAATACCGACTGTCGTAGCTGTTGTCGCGATTGTCGCCCATCATGAAAAAGTGGTCCTCCGGCACTTTGAAGGGCCCGAAGTTGTCGCGCGGATTGACCGCAGCCGGGTAGTAATTGCGGTCCGTGTATTTGGATAGGGGTGGATCTCCGAATCGCTCCCCATCGACGTAGAGCACTTTGTTGACCACATGCACCTCCTGCCCCCCCACCGCCACGCACCGCTTGATCAGATCCCGCTCCTTATCGACCGGGGAGCGGAATATGACGATGTCCCCCGGTTGGGGGTCGCGCAGCCCGGGGAGCCGGCCCAGACTGATATTGGTTCCGGGAATGTCGATGGGGGCGCCGTACACGAACTTGTTGGCCAACAGGTAATCGCCGACCAGCAGGGTATCCTCCATCGATCCGGATGGGATGTAAAACGCCTGGACCACCCCGGTGCGAATGACCAGGGCCAGGCCCACGGCGATGAGGATGGAGGAAATGTATTCCCTGATTTCCGACTTCTTTGTCTCTTTCTCTGCCATGATGCGTTCTTTCCTCACTCATCTCTGGGTAGCCGCTCCCCCTCACCACCACACTCATAACTCATTACCGCATGCGAAGGGTTTATAATAATAAACACCCGCAACCCTGTAAACGGCCGGCCGACCGCCGGTTCCTCCCCTTCTGATGCTCCAACCCACCCCGGGTTCCTCCCCCTTTTACCCTTCTTTTCTCTCCTCCAATCCATCTTCCACATCCTCCCTGGCCGATTGTTCAATAGTGAGTAAACTCTTGTGAAATAAAAATTTCCTTCATATTATATTTTCAATTCATTTTCGGCTCCTCGGCTCCTTTACTTCCGTCTATTCAGGATTCTCCCATGAAGATAACCTTTCGGGGAGTGCGGGGATCTTTCCCGGTCGCCGCAGCGCACGTCCTCCGCTACGGGGGCAATACCCCCTGTATCCAGATCGATGCCGACCCGCTGGCCATCCTCATCGATGCCGGCACGGGTATCCGCACCGCAGGGGACGATCTGGTGCGGCGCGAAGTCGATGATATTCACCTTCTCATCAGTCATACGCACTGGGATCACATACAGGGGCTGCCGCACTTTGCTCCTCTGTACAGAGAGGGTACGCATCTCCACATCTACGCTCTTGAACGTCCGGATCGCTCCCTGCGCGACGTGCTTCGCGGCCAGCAGCGGGCCCCTTTTTTCCCCGTCCCTCTGGATGAGATGCCCGCCCGCATCACCTGCACCGAATTGGCAGATGGGCAACAACTCGCCATCGGCGACCTCCAGGTCACCTGCCGACGTCTCAACCATCCGGGCGTGGCCTGCGGCTATCGCGTCGAACGCGACGAACACGCCCTCGCCTACATCTGCGACGCCGATCTAACCACCTCTCTACTGCTTGGAGAAGGCATGGAGACGGGCACGGAGGGCGAAGAGCGCCAGTGGCTCGAGCACCTTGAAAAAGGGGCGTGTGATCTCGCTCACAGCGCCGACCTCATGGTCTGCGATACCTTTTTCCTACCCGAAGAATACAAGCCAGATTGGGGCCATAGTCGCCCGGAAGATGCGCTCCATCTGGGGCTGACCGCCGGCGTCCGCCGGATCGCTTTCTTCCACCACGATCCGCATCGCAACGACGATCAACTCGACGCAGTGCTGGAGCGCTACCGGCCCGAGGCGGCCGGCGCCTTCGATCTGGTTGCCGCCGCCGAAGGGATGGAATTCTCGCTGTGAGAGAAAACGCGCCGTGAAAATCACCTTATGGGGCACCAGAGGAACCGTCCCAACGCCGCCACTCCCGGGAAGTTCGCTCTCTTCTCTGGGCGGCAATACCCCCTGCGTGGCCGTGGACGTCGATGGCTGTGAGCCCCTGATCCTGGATGGCGGCACCGGGCTCCACTGGCTGGGAGACGCCCTCCTCAGCGGCGATTTCGCCCGGGGTTGCGGTCTGGCCCACCTCCTGCTCACTCATACCCACTGGGATCACATACAGGGGATTCCGTTCTTCCCTCCCCTGATCGTCCCGGGTAACCGCTTTACCTTCTACGGCTGTGGCAGCGGGGGGCGCTCTCTGGCCGCCTTGTTAGACGATCAGATGGATACCGTATACTGTCCGGTGCCCAATCCGTTCAGCTGCGCAGTAGGCGCCCACGTCGAAGTCCGCGAAATCGGCAAAGAGAGTTTCCAGATCGGCCCAGTCCAACTCACTGCCCGCCGCGTCAATCACCGACCGGATACCGCCTGTCTGGGCTATCGCCTGCAGCACGGCAATGCCGTTATGGCCTACCTCCCCGATGTCGAGTATCTGGAGGAGAAACATCGGCACCCGGCCCTGGGACTCGCCCGGGACGCCGATCTGCTCATCCACGACGCCCATTTCACCTCGGCCGAATATGCACATCGCAGAGGCCAGGGCCACTGCAGCGATGGGGATGCCGCAGACCTGGCCCGCGATGCGGGTGCCCGCCACCTATTGCTCTTTCACCACCACCCAGACCGCAAAGATGCTTCTGGCTATGCCACCGCACGCACCGTGGGAAATCCCATTGTCGAAGCAGCCTGCGAAGGGGCGCGCTATGTCATCGCCGATGACGGCGCGAGGAGGATATCATGAGATTCAAAAGATCTGTCGCCGGTCTGCTGCTGTCAGTAACCTTCCTGTTCGCCTGCGGAGAAGAGCCTCAAACCGAGTACGGCCCCGTTTCTGAGGTCAATAGCTATCTGTCCCAGGTCAGGCAGCTCCTCCAGGCGCTGCGGATGCTCGATGCACAAGTGGCCAAAGAAGTTGCTACCGGCACCGTGGAGGCCGATTACATCGTCCCCCTGATCCGCGACTCCTTCCGGCCGGTCCTGGTCGACCTCCACGAGCGCGCCACGCACATCGCTCACGGTGAAAAGCTGGATCCCCTCCACCGCCAATTCCTCTCCTACCTGGAACTGCGCATCAAAGCCTACGATGCCGCCATCGCAGGGGAGGAGCAGAACCGCCCCGAACTCTTTGAGGAGTTCTCCCGCCTTCAAACCCAGGCACAGGAATTGGGTCGCCAGTTGGAAAAGGGGATCGGCGTAGTGCGCCACAAGCTACCCTGAGCTTGACCCGTTCCAATTCAGAGCCAATAAGAGAGCGGTCGGAGGGAATCCTCCGACCGCTCTCTTTCTATCCAGGGCTTTATACAGCTGCTCTTCAGCCTCATCCATCCACGCAGACCACACTCCCCGTTTTTACCGACTCGATGGCGGCGGCCAGCACCTTCTGAGCGGCCAGTCCGTCCGCTCCGGATCCGTCGATCTCCTCGGGTCCGACTCCCTCTTCGAGCTGCCGAACGAACGTCTCCAGCCGATCGATGAAGGTATCCTCGAAGTCCCGGAAGCCGCCGAACAGCGGGTTGGAATAGGCTCTCTTCTCCAGATCTCCCGCGGGGTAGAGGACCAGTTCGCGGAACATATCTTCCAGCACGAAACGCCCCTTGAGCCCGGCCACCTCGCAGCGCTCCATCGGATGGCCGCGTTCGATGTCGTACGAACCAGTGAGATGGCCGAGGCAGCCGCTCTTGAAGCGCATGTTGAACTGCGCCGTCGACCATATCTGGCGTCCCGGAGCCTTGAGGGCGAAGCAGTGCACGCTCTCGATATCGCCGCAGAAGTAGCGCATGATATCGACCGTGTGCGGATGCAGCGCCTTGATCTGAAACCAGGGGGAACTCTCGCGCGGGTTCTTGATCCACATGCTCATATTCATAAACAGCTGATGGCCTATCCGCCCTTCGTCGATCCACTTCTTCGCCAGCCGCGCCGCCGGCGTAAACCGATGGTTCAAATCGACGCCGAAGCACAGCCCCTTCTCGCGAGCCGCCGCCACCATCTCCTCAGCCGGGGCTATCTCGTTGCAAATCGGCTTTTCGCACAGCACGTGTAGCCCCGCTGCCAACGCCTGCATGGTCGGCTCGTGGTGGTCGCTGCCGTACTCCACCCCACCGGTCGCCACACTCACCATATCCAGCTCCACGCGGTCGAACATCTCCCGGACATCGTAATAGGCCGGCACTCCCCATCGGGCGCTGGCCGCGTCCGCCCGGTCTCGAATCTTGTCGCACACCGCGACCAGTTCGGCACTCTCCATCTCTTGATAAATGCTTGCGTGCCGATTGCCGATCGGCCCCAGCCCAATGACGCCTACTCGTTGCATGGTGATACCTCCCCCTTTCACTCCTGCTTCATTCGAGCAGAACAGCCGCTCAGCCGCTCTGCGGCTCGGGCAGTTCCACATCCAGTTCCGCCGCCAGTTGCCCAATTTGACCCCAGGCAGCCTCGTCCACGACCAGCCCTTCCCGGCTGCGACGCAGATACTGGCGGTGCGCGTGTTCGCCAGGCAGCATGACCTCTTTGAATCCGGCGGCCGGTGGACAGGATTTGAGCCGTTCGATCAGCCCTTCCACCTCCGCCGTAAAATCCTCCCAGACGGCGAACGCTTCCACCCGCAGCGCCACCACAAACAGCGCGTTCCCCGATCGCTCCGGCGTCTCCTCGCTGCAGCCCGCCCCCGAAAGCGTTCCAGAAAGCAGGTCGACGATCAGACCCAGACCGAATCCTTTGTGCCCGGTCTGCGGAAAACCGAGGGGCAAAATCGCCCCCGCAGGTGGTCCATAATACCGCTCCACCTCCTCGGTCGACCGTCCTTCCGCATCGACCAGCGCCCCTTCGGGAGCCGGTCGCCCCAGGTTGCGCAACAGGCGCAAATCCCCCCCTGAAACCGCGCTGGTGGTCATATCGAGCAGCACCGGCCACTCCCTGCCCGTGGGGATCGCCGCACTCAGCGGATTGGTCGGCAGCCGTCGTGCCATCCCTCCAAACGGTGCCACTGCCAGATCCCCTCCATGGCCGTTGGCCATCAGCAATCCCACCATCCGCTCGTCGGCGGCCAGCGCCGCAAACCGCCCCAAACGGGCGACGTGGTTGCAGTCGCGCACCGTCACCACGCTCATTGCCCCCTCGCGCGCTTTGTCGATCGCCAACCGCATCGCCGCCGTCGCCGTCACCGGGCCGAAGTTCCAGCCGCCGCTCACCCGAGCGGTGTAGCGCGTGTCGGCCAGCAGTTTCAACTCCGCGCCCGGCTGCACTGTCCCGCTGCGCACCATCTCCACGTACTGCGGCAAACGCAGCACGCTGTGCGTGTCGTGCCCCAGCAGACCGGCCTCCACCAGATGATCGGCCACCAGTTCCGCATCGGCCGCCGGCACGCCCACCCGGCGAAACATCGACGCGCTCATTCCGCGCAGTTGATCCGCTTTGAAACGCAGCATCTCACCCTACCGAGAAATTCCGCCCTGCTCCACCAGCAGCAGCGCATTGGCCACCGGCCGCTCGCCGGTCTGGTCCGAAGGACTATTGACTACCTGCTGGCGCACCACCATCGTCGTCGATCCCCCCCCATCCAGATTGAGCGCCTGGTATGCATTCTCCCGCGCTTCGGTAAACCGGGAAAGTCGAGTGCGCATGAAGCTGGCCAGTTCCTCCAGGCTCATCCCCACGCTGTAGCCCGGCTGCCGCCCGTCGACCACGACCAGAAAGAGAGATCGGCCGTCCTGCGAATAACCGATGGCGGTGCGCGGATGCCGGTCGGCGGCAAAGCTCCCCCCCAGTCGCTCCTCGGCATTCTCGACCGACACCACACCATCGCGCAGGATGCGAGGCCCTCCGCCCATTGCCTCGATCAGCCGGTCCCGGGTCGGCTCTGTGCTTCCAGAGGGCAACAGACGCAGAAAGAGATGCACCGTATCTCCTGGTGCGATCCGATCGGCATACGCATACTCCGCACCGGCGGCCACCAGCCACTGGTTGCGCTCCAGCAACAAAGGCCAGGCGCGTCGGCGCACCTGAACCACCCGCGCCGACACCGTGTCATTGACCGCGCGCCCCTCCTCCAAGCCCTGCAGCTGAAACCCAATTTCGGCGTGCACCGAATCGTGGAATGCGGGAGAAAAATGGTTGTAAAAACTCAGCCCGGTCGACTTCGGTTCATGCCCGAAGCCGGCGATTGGCAGCGTCTCTCCAGCGGCGGTGATAAGACCCGCTTCCAGATCGAAAACCCCGATCAACGGCAGACCGTCGCGGCTGATGGCGAAGGCGGACCGACCGTGCGGTCGCTGCAGCAGACAGCCGTCTCGGATCTGCAGGCCGGCCACCCTGGCTCGCCCATTCTGGTAGCCAAAAAAATCTCCGTTAACCCCCGCCAGCGCCTCTCCCGCCATCACCGAAGTCTTCTCCGCCCCCCCCTCTGGCGCGTTGACAGTCTGCAGACGAATACCCCTCTCCCAGACCCGCGGCAGATCGATCTCGAGCACGTGGAT
>Ga0233430_1003436_pt1 | contig 16082 bp, 14 predicted proteins | sample SI_118_April2016_2_FD_179883 | JGI IMG/M metagenome (GOLD analysis project Ga0233430, IMG submission 179883) | Seawater microbial communities from Saanich Inlet, British Columbia, Canada - SI_118_April2016_150_MG | ecosystem: Environmental > Aquatic > Marine > Inlet | place: Canada: British... | reverse complement strand
GCTGCCGTTATGGTTTAGAGACTATAATGAAAATGCGCCACATAAAGGGCTTAAGATGCGCTCTCCAAGGCAATTCTTGAGTGAAATGCTAGCAAACTAGGTGGCTCTGTTTTAAGGGGCAACTCCATATTGTTGTTGCGTTATATTGTAATATACAATGACATCTTGTACAATTTTATCTTATAAATTAGGTTTATACTTAACGGGCAGTCAATATGAGTAAAATTATAGCCTATCTTAGGGCATCTACAGGCAAACAAGACCTCAACAACCAAAAGTTGGAGATTTTAGAATTCTCTCGGAAAAATAACCTAAAGATAGACGAGTTTATCAAAATTACCATATCGTCCCGCAAAACTAACAAGCAGCGGCGCATAGATGAAATGGTGGGCAAGCTTGTTGGATCCGACACATTAATCGTGACTGAGCTTAGCCGATTGGGAAGAAGCACCGCAGAAGTGATAGCGTTAGTTAACGCCCTTGTTGAGCGTAATATAAAGGTTATCATCCTCAAGCAAAACCTAGAAATTAGTAGTCACGATATGAACTCGAAGATCATTATTACGTTGTTTTCCTTGTTTGCGGAGCTAGAAAGAGACTTGGTAAGTTTGCGCACCAAAGAAGCATTAGCAGCCAAAAAAAGACAGGGCGTAAAACTAGGGAAACCCAAGGGCACAATACAAAAAAGCAAATTTGATAAAGACGTGACTAAAATTAAAGAGCTTTTGGGCTATGGGCTATCGGTGAGAAAGATCGCGAAGGTGCTAGGCTATAGTAACCATATTGCGCTGAATACTTATATCAATAAGAGGAACATACGTGATCTCTCACTCCAGCCGGTAAAAGTCAAGCCTACGCAAACCAGTGCTAATGTTGCTTGTGCTGAGGAGTCAACTCGTTGAATGGGTGAGCACTTTTAAGAGTTGTAAAAAAAATAAGCATGTGTTATCATGCTACTTAGAAAAAACAAGATGAATAAATTGGAGGAATATTACATGTTAGCTAGTAAAAATAATCATCGTTCGTGCTTTTATTGCTTAAAAGTATCTGGAAAAACAGCAGGATACGTAGCCGGCTCAGCATTGGGAATAGCTGCCATCACACTCATAGGTGGGACAGCAGGCGCATTTGCCTACTATGTGCTAGGACAGAGCATAGAAACCACAAAGAACACGGCCATTGTTTTTGCCACCATATCAATTATTCCCATGAACTCAGCAAGTTCTAAATTTGGCAGCTATATAAGCCACAAAATAAGCGGGCATCCGCCAAAGGACTCTGTTGCTGCGAATAAAGTGTTGATCGATAAGTTGAATGCCTCGGCGGTTTCTCATAGTGCGGATATTGGCCTACATGATAAACGCCTTGATGCAATCCACACTCATACTGAAGATAACCGCAAAGAGATAACTGTGATAAAAGACACCTATAAAAAAACAATAGAAAGGCTGGAGAAGAATATATCCGACATGAGCAAAAAACACAAAGGAATGACAGATCAATTGGAAAAGAGAATAGAAACGCAAACTGCAACAATCGTGAAAATGCGGTCAAACGCTCATCAACAAACTAAGGAATTTTCCCAAAAAATAAATACTCTAAGAAGTACTGTATTTCTCAAAATAGAAAAAATAGATCATGATCTTGTCGCGACTAGCGATATTATTCCTAATGAAAAAATAGAAAATACTGCGTAACTATTTAACAGAGAATAAAATTAAAATAAATATTTTCTATCGAAATAAGGAGAAAACTATGTTTGGATTTGCCTTTAAACTTTTGTCCTATCCCTTGCGACCCAAAGGCAAGTATCATAAGCTTGAGAACCAAGGCGATGTTCAACATAAAAAACACAAACTATCAATCGAAGAACAAAGCACTGAACAAGAAAACTATTTATTTGCAGAAGTTATTCAGAATGCTAGTAACTTTAATAAGACTTTTGATAACATAGATGTTTTTTTGCGGCATTTTGAAGGTAAAACACAAGAATACAGGGAAAGAACAAATCAGTTTATCTTGTCCAAATCAGAGTACGTTGAACATCTTATAGAACCGCCACCCAGGCCAACAGCTTCATATAAAAATCTCGCAAAGCTCTATAAAAACCTTAACGAATCCCAGCAAGATCAGTTATTTTTAACTTTACGAAACGTTGAGATTGAAGTACTTAAAAAAATATTCAGATCTCCTTCCTCTTGCTTGCATTTTTGTTTTGGGCTCTCTAAAAAAGATGTCAGCCAATTTCTCGAAGTCATGCTAGATAGCCAGGCATTGCTTATTCATCTATTTCTAACCAATCATGATATCGTGAATATATATACATTTGATGAATTAAGCGATACTCAACGAAAACGTTTCTTATCCAAGCTAACTAAAATATCTGGGCCAAAAAACCAGGCGACGCTCCTGCAAGCAACTGATCAAGAAAGCTCTGATCTCGAGCAATCTATTAATGAATATATTGAAACAAGCGCCAAACAACGGCAGACTAAAAAACCAAGTCCATTAAATTCATCCAGTAATTTTTATGCTAGTACTAACTCACAAACAACGAAATCGCTTGGCCTTCATCGGAGACATGTTGAAATCACGCATGAATCGAGCATTAAATAACCATCTAAGTGTGATAGATTTTACTTGAGGTTTTAAGCTGACCTCTCAGCACAGACAGATTAATGCTGTAATTCGGAAATTTCGGCGGTTAGGGATTAGAACCCCTTCAACAACTTCAAAATTATTGCCCCTGAGATTTTCAGATAGTTTGATAATCTCAGCAAAGATAGGGGAAAGAAAGATGATAGTTGTTAGTGGTCCATTTTTGAGATCGCTATAACATCCATACGTAATGTTATAGCTTTTTTTCACATTGACACAATTTTGATGCTTTTCTTTTAAGTCTTTTAGCATTTTATCTGTGGCATCAATAGCAACTTTGACCTTGTTTTCTTGCTCAACAGTAGCAATGTATGCACGCTCAAGAAGAAGAAATGTTCTTAATTTTTTTCGATCATTCATCATATTTTCCTAATAGGGGTTATTAACACTCGGTTTTTCTTTGAAATCGTAAATTCATGATTACAGGGATGTTTGAGTATTTATTTCCACTTAACAGAGGCAGTATTTTGACTGCCTCTATCATTTATATTACCTTAGCTTATTTGCTTTTTTTAGCACGAGTTTTCTTCTTGCTTACTGTTTTTTTTGCTACAACTTGTTTTTTAGTATTAGTAGCCTTTTTTATTGATTTAGCACGTTTAACGACGGGTTTTTTGCTAATTTTTTTCTTAGCGACCACTTTTTTCTTTGCATCAGCCTTCTTTTTGACAGCAGCTTTTTTTGTTATTTCCTCTTTCTTCATAGCTAATTTTAAAGCTGTTTCAGCTTTTTTTAAACGAAGCTTAATGTCTTTAATTTTAGTTTTTGCGCGTGCAACAGCGGTGCTTTTTGTAGTCATAATATGAATCCTATTCATTTAACAATGTTATACAGTAACCTAAATTTAAACATTACGCTAGTTTGCTAAAGTTTTGATGATTTTTGCTGCTTCATCATGGTTTAGCGCTGCTAATTTCCGTTTGAATGAAATAACGGGTACAACCGGGATAAGTGTCTGTAATTGCGCGACCCCATGATTTTCAGCGTTATTTAGTCTGATAACCCATCTCTAAAACAAAAAACTACAAAACGATACAATCTATTATATATAGTCTAGTATTTATAATCTTAGAAAAATAGACAGTCTAACTACTTATGTAAGTATTAAACTGTAAACGGTCATTCTAGCCCATATTTCCAACCCCACTTTAACCTGAGAAACTAACGACTTTATTATCACATTGGAGTCAGCAACATGGAAACAGGCCAAGCAACAGAAAACACTCGCCAGCCTTTTTTCTCCGGATATTTATTGGGCATTTAATCATTCCTTAATAAGTATACCAATAGTGAAATGATTATAATGAAATCAAAATAAAATAGAAAGCTGGTTAAATTTTAGTTAATCAACAAAGCCATGTAAGTGTATTTATATATGTGCTTTGGAGGCCTCATTATTGACCTGAGCGAAATTGACGAAAACCTAGATAAAACAAGGGCTATAGCGCTGTTTGCCTGATCACTAACGGGTATTTTTCCAGTTATACTTACTCTACCCGTTATTGTGTGTGCATTGTTTATATGACGTTAGGTTTTGTATCGTATCTTGTACGACAAAGAAAGCGTATCCGCTTTCTAAAGAAGGCTTGGCATTAATATGAGCAACCACCATATCAATAATTTCCTGGTAGGGTAGGTCGTTTGTCGCGACTAGTGAACAAACCTCCCGCTTATTTGTTTTTTTATCTCCACCTACGCTTAGCACGATTCCGTCAACTGCTCCCATGACATAGCCAATACACTTCGAGTAACTTTCAATTGATTTGATGCCACGAGATCTATGAGTTACTTCGGCAATATGCTTTTCAACGGAACAATCTTTTAGTAAATTTAAGCCAAGATAGCTTGCGTTGTTTTTTGCCAATGCTAAGTTGCCGTATAAGAGACTCACAAGCGGAATTAAAATAACCATAATCAGCTTCATAGCAATACCCATGGCTGGAAAGGCCACCAGTTTAGATAAACTACTGACTTAAAGCAACTGTATACTCGCAATACATATAGATAGATTTTAAGCCTTCGGTAAATTAAGCAATAACGAAAACCCATGAAGCTAAACGTTACAATCCACCTCTACAATGACTATAAAATTAAGGACTCTAAGAAAACACTGACGCCTCTTGTGTGACGTTTGCGCTAAAAAGAAGTTACAGTAGCTGAATAAACTCATTAAACAACTTATCTATCTCTTTAGCAAGCTCACGATATTTATCATAACGAGCATTAATTTCTATATATTTTATATTCCATTGTATAAAGCTTAAAATTTCTTTAAGTTGGCTGGCTGGTTTCTCTGGATAATTTTTTTTCTGTATAGCAAGTAGCTCATTTAATTTTTCCATAGTTGATTGAAACAATTTTTCCCGTTCTCTGCAACGTTTTTGTTTTGTTTGCTCTTCCTGCAACGTAAGCTCTCTTCCTAAACAATCTTCATCCGATGGTTCCATACCAAGCCATTTTTCAAGATCTATAATATTTTCATGTAATATAGTTTTGAAACAGTATAATTGCTTTGACAAATCTTTCCTAGCCCGTGTTCTTTCAAGCTTTACACGCTTCCTTGAATCATAAGCAAATTTTTGTTTTGCTAGGACCCAACCAGCAATACCTGTAATTATAGAGGGTATGGTGGTTAATAATATTTGTGATTCTGTGTTTAGCATATTGTTACTAGCCTTTTTTACAAATAGCAATCAGTTATGTGTACGCTGTTTCTTTCTCATCCGGCGATTCAGGAAAACCGCTAATCCAGCTCCAATAATACCAAAAACCAAACCGACAAGCAATTGACCAAATTGGTCATAACGATCACCTAATAAATAAGGTAAATAGCATCCCCCAAGAAAAAAAGGTACACCAAGCGTCCACTTGCCTTCTTGATATTTAGTTTTAGCACGTTTATTAATAGCACTTGTCACTGCAAGAACAGGAAGAACTACGCTAGCTGCTAATTTTGCAGGGATTGGATCCCATCGTGTACTCATGATAATTTCTCCTATTAGTAATTAATCCAGTGTGTTATTCGTCATCAGGCCCATATTGTCTCCCCTTTCGTTTTTTAGGCGAATGAATAGATTTTTTAAGAGGCTTCTCTGTTATTTGCTTTTGCTCAATGGTTGGTTTAGGCTCTTCACTTAATTGTTTCTTAAACGTTTCGTATTCATTAAATAATTCAACGCTATAATAAATATCCATCCGCTTAGCAAGCAATAAAGTATCTCGCATCATCGTTTGATGCATGTCTTGTGTAACAAGCGTAAATCCTTTAGCAAAAGCTTTACCTTTAGCTTGCTCTGTTGTGAGCGCATAACCATAATCAAGTGAACGGTACTCCGATAGTTTAAACGTTAAACGGCGGTTGTTCTCTAAACGTACATTAACCCTATCTTCCTGAATAGACATTATTTTCGCTAAGGTGTTCTTTGCAATCGCTTTCTTATCCCAAGCAACAGAAAAACAAACCGTATCCCCTATCCCGAATTCTTTCATCCCTTCATGCGTTTTAAGTTGATGAAGTGCTTTTATTTTTCCAGCGCGTTTTAAGAGAAAACGAGCACCATCGTTAAGTGTTTTACAATCATTAAGCTTATTACATAATAACGTAGCCGATGAAATACCATGATAACTGCTTACCCAATCCTTAAGTAAACGTGTAATAGCTTTTGTTTGTGTGGGGAGTGTATGTAATAACTCATGCTTACCTAATACATCAATCGCCATACCCATTTGTCCCACAAACGCCAACCGCCGTGCTTCACGTTGCCATTCTACGAGTGTCGTTGGTTGTTGTACTTTTTCTTCCGTTACTAATCTTGATTGGAGCTGTTGAATTTCCTTCTCAGCATTCAAGCCTTTACGATGTAAAACAGGATGATCCAACAGCGTTTTAACGGATACTAGCCCTTCTCTTTGATGAATATCATTGAAATCATCACCAGGGGTATTAGGTTTCGCAAACCAAACATCGATACCTTGATCAGCATAATAATTAGCCGCATCAATAGCATTCTTCTCCGTCTTCTTATTATTAATATCATTATCTAAAACAAGTATTACAGATTTGGTTGTCTTAGGTAAATAAACGTTTTTAAAGTTATTCGCACCACATGAACAATCAATGTTCCAATCATTACCTTTGGCTTCTAGGATGCTTGCTGCTGTTTCTGGGCCTTCAATAATAGCAACAGGTTTATTTTGATCGTAACCATTAAGCCAAACACTCGCATGAAGAAAAACACCACGCGACCATTTTCTTAATGCTGTTTCTTCTTTGCTTATTTTATTACTGCTGTCTTTATCTAAAAAGATGGCCTGAACAGCTTGTATTTCACCTTTTTCATTGGTCGCACCTACCATCAAGGCAGGATAATATTTTTTAGTATCAAAGTTCCATACTCTAGGATGAAAACGATAGTTATTAGGTAAGTCGCCGGAAATAGCACGATGCTCTCTTAAATAACGTTCTGCTAACGTCCCCAAAATAGGTTGTGACCCTTGCCAATACTCTCTAGCTGCATGGATTTTTTTCCACATATCCTCAGACAAAGCTTTATCTGATATTTTCTTTTGCTCTTTAACTGTGATCGTTTTGGGTGATTGTCCCCACGTCATATCAGGCTCACCTAACCCTAAGAAACGAACCGCCCAATCAATAGCATCTTTAAAAGAAAGCCCCTGCTGTAATTGAATAAAGCTCAGTAGATTATTGCCCTTATCATGGCTACTACTAAAATCATTCCATCGGCCAACATGGGGGCCGCTAATCGAAACATGCAAGCTACCGTTTTTCTTTCCCCACACTAATTTACTACCATTAGATAACTTAGCATTGAAAGTTTCCTCTGGATGAACGGCAGCCATAGCCACTTCTTCTGCTTGCTCATTCAAACGCTCATTGATGACTTTAGCATCCCATCGACGCTGACCACCTTGTAATTGAACAGGCTGTGGCATGTGAATTGTCTCTGCTTTCTCCACGGCCTCTTGATAATCCGTATCATGCCCTAGTTTAACGCGCACAAGGTTATCAATGGTTTTTAACAAAGAAACATCTTGTTTTAATTGTAGTTCAGTCATATCCAGCGTCTCAAGCGCATGATGAATACGATGACCTTGATAAAGCCAACGTTTCGATAAACCCGCTACCTGTTCACACTGTTCTCGCCATTGTAAATACGCATCACTTTGATGTTCAGCTAGTTTATCTAACGAACCCGCTTCTTTGACTAAAGCATTCAGTGTTGTAATTAACTTAATCCGCTCATCCTTATACACTCTTAATTGCGTGACCATAGTGATATGCAAGTTTGCATGTTTTTGTAATTTATTAGGCGTTAACCTGAACGCATCAATATACGTCGCATAACGATGACCATCATCTAATAATTGGTCGGCTAATTGATTACGTAAAGCAGATAATCGATCAAAATGTTGTTGCTGTTTAGGCGTCCAAGCAATATTATTTTTCCGTTTATTTGCCATCACTCGCGCCAATCGTTGGCGTAGTCGAGCGTAACGTGATACCACCATAAAATCAGATCGCGCCATTAAATCAAGTGATTGATATAAGGTTTGATGGCGTACCATATCTGCATAAGGGTAAATCGTTCGCCAATCCAAACCAGCAGTTTGTACCGCTTGTATATGTGAGCGACGTTCTCTCACTATAAAATCAGCTAACGCTATTTTTTCTTCTAAGTTGAGTGATGAATCCATCCATGTTGCTACTCTATCGCGACAAGCTTGCGCTTGTATCGATTTATTAAGATGCTCAGGTTTAATCTCATAAAGTGATAAGCCTGTTTTATATCGCTTGAGATCTTGCGTGATAAAGATCGCTAGTGCATCGCGTTTTTCGCTCACTTGATTAATTTTAGTTACAAGCTTGTCTGATTTACCTTGATTAAAAAAAGCTTCCCAAGATGATCGAATGGACTGGCTGAGTCGTTGATATTCATCGACCACCAGTAAAGCACTTTGTTCTTCTGCACTAAGTTTTTTAACCAACTTTTCACGTCGAAGCGATATAGCATCATGGTGTAATGCTTGATAAAGTTTATTACGCGCATCTTTATCATCTTTAGCCGATGCAGCAATATAGCGATTATGAAAGCCTGGATAATGCAAGATGGTATCTGCTAACTTGGATTTCTCCACGGGATCTTTTGATTGAAGATAACTTGATACTCGTTCACGCGCATAACCTTGATGAGCATATCGATTGAGTTTCACTTCACGTTTAGCAAAAACATCTTCAGCCACATGCTCACTACGCGCTTTATTGCTATGAGGAAGATAAGCCGCCTGGACGTGTTCAGCTTTTTCAATATGGTAGAAGGTTAAACCAATACGATAGCTGGCTTTATCCCGATGTATTGTCAAGGCTAACTGATTACGTTGATCAGAAGCTTGTTGGGCTGATTCGGCTAAATCAATGAGTTCTTCACCCTTGATCCCTTTGCCTTTTAACTCAAAATACTGGCCCCAAAGTTTAGCGGCACCCCAATAAGCTTCGATGTACTTTTCAACGACACTGAACATTTGGCGCTCTTCCTTGCTCAGTTTTTTAAGTAAGGCTCTTCTTTCATGCGCGCGAGCATGATCACGTAACGCGCTCCAATCCCCCTCATGATAAGACATACCCGCAGCAAAACGTGCGCTATCTTGACTAATCTCATACGCCAAGCGATCACGATGTAGAGCACGTTCTTTTTTGCATTCTTCAACATACTGTTTAACCACCTCGCGTCCAGTAGAGGAAGCCGCTTGTTTTTCTAGACGTTCAATATCAATATGATAATGTGCTAAAGTCACCTCATAACGCGATAAATTACTCAATAACTCAAAAGCTTTAGCATCGCGTACAGCAAGTGCCTCTAAAGCTTCTCGATAAAGATGGTGATCAATGATCTCATGTTTTTTATCAAACCTATCCTCTATACGCTCTTTATCCTCAAAAAGTCTATGCCAGAGATGACCTGATTTTTTAGCCGCCTCTGTATAATCATAGACGTGGGTGGCATCACGATACTGCGTCTTTGTTTGTTCATCTTTTTTTGCGAGTTTAGCTTCACGCTGCTTACGCACCCGATAAACTTTCGGTGCAAAACGCTCTTCGTGTTGATCACGCAATTGAGAAGCTAACGTTTTTAAACGCTTCGTTAAATGATGCTTGAATCGAGCAATAACGCTATCATTCACAGGCATAGCGCGGCGCTCTCTAAAGAGCCACGGCCAATCATACAAGCTATCTTTAGGAAGCTCACGGCGCATTCCGCGTTTAAGCGCATCCATATCTTGATAGCTAGCTTGATCAACATACATCGTAGCACTTTGCTTATGGCGTGTTTGAGAGACATAAGCTAGATGCTTGTTCCAGCCCCAACCAGACACATACGTGAAAGCATGATCAACTTCTTGTGCTTTATTCACAGCAGCCGCATAACCATAATCCAACGCATCATAATCTGACAAATTGAGCATCACGGTTTGATCAGGCTGTCCATCTAAACGAATTTCTAAGCCCAACACCTTACCCTTACGATCACGCGCCCACTTTTCAACGGTGGCAAAATCGCCATTCATAATACCTAAATCACGCGAATTCTTGAGCAATTGAATACGTTCACCCACGGCTATATTGAGTGGGCCACGACTTGTTAAAATGGAAATACCCTCTTTAAGTTTTCCGCTATCTATCCGTGCTTGTCTAGCTTTGGTGTTAAGCGCATCAATCTGAGGATGGGCATGAGCGATAATCACCGATGAGCTAAGACCATATTCTTCGATAGATTGATGCCAATCACCAACCAATTGCTTCATCACAGTATCCGACTTTTCTCCAAAATGAATGTTGCCGTGTTCGTGATATACATCAAGAGCATCATTGATTCGATCATTAGCAAAATGATAGGTAGCCTCACGCTGCCACACAACTTTCTGACGATGAACTTCTGTCAATTCTATATACCCTGTTCTCTCCAAAAGTGCGCGCATAGCTTCAGGTCCAATAGCGCCCGTTTGACCAGGATCGCCCACATAGACAAATTTTGCACCAGCACGAGCACAAGCATGTAAAATCTCTCGGTAAGCATGAGCATCCGCCATAGAAGCTTTATCCATCACCACCACGTCTTTCTTCGTCAACTTGATATAACCTTGGCGCAAACCATACCGCAAAGCTTCAATCGTGCGACTATTAATAGTGGATTTTTCTGATAAATTAGATGCCAACTTACTCGATAAAGCAACGCCATGAACCCTAAAACCAGACTGAATCCAAATGTCTCTAGCAACCCCTAATGTATAACTTTTACCCGTACCAGCAGGAGCGACCATGGCTCGAATACCGCACCCATCAACCAAATAACGTACCGCCTTAGATTGGTCGTCTTGCAAGGTACTTTGCTTAATAGCATCCTCCATCAAACGATTTGATACGCCATGATGATGTTGTTGTTTTAGATAATCCGCAAAATCCTGGACATCATTTTCAGCTTCAAACATGGCGCGAGTGGTGAAGTAGTCTTTACCATCAACGCCAGGCCCAAGCTTAATAAGCGATCGAGACGCCTGAACTTTAATAAGAATGGTTTGAAAAACACTAGGATCAGTAATCTTTTCTTTGGACAATAAACGATCAATTAATTTAGCCATATCCGCCTGGGTAAATGTGGACTGTCGCAAGGTTATTCGATTTAAAATGGCTTCGGGATCAGTAAGCAAAACTTTTAATGATGCCTTTTTTCTGGCTTCATTTTCTTGCCAGTGATTCGTCTTTTCACGGTAAGGACTATGGAAAGTCGCTTTACCTAAATGGACCTGATTCACAAGTCCAGAAGGATCAACTTCAAGCTTCAAATCCTTTTCCAGAAAATAAGTATTTTGCATGGTTCGCCACTCATCATGCCAAACCTTATCAGGATCAACCCGGCCTCTTATCACTTTTGGATCTAAATCACGCGCTTTCTTACGATCAAATTCATCACCTATTAAGCGTCTGGTAGTTACCATAATGTGAGCATGGGGGTTCTTTCCAGCAAAAGAATCTGTGGCAGCACCGCCTCCCTCCTCACCGCTATCATCCTCCTCTACATCGTCATAATGAATATTAATATCGGCGACAAGCCCGTGCTTAACAAAATGCTCCCAAGAAAAACGACGAGCTAATTCAACATGATCGGCGTGGGTCATTCCCTCATCACGCGGTAAAGCTAAGATACAATCTTTAGCGACCTGTGCCTGAGATCGTCGAGTATTGTATTTGTCTTCAGCCGCCTCAACTTTGTTCCAAAGGTATTCCCTGTTTTTGAATTTTTCATCAGCCTCATCGGGAAGAAGGATTTCTGAGTAGGCCACATGCTCTCTACGGTTCTTATAATTCTCTGTTTTCCCTGTCCTCTCATCGACCAGCTCAGTACCACTACGGTACGCAGAAGCCGCCACTGAGGAATGTCCTTTGGCGCGGGTGATATAATGTATTCGAGCGAACGCGATAGCCATATTCGTAGTATAGATTAAGCATTGCCGTAAGGCAATGCATATTGCGCATATTAAAAAAATAAATTTCCTTTCTGGAGCAAGTATGCTACTATGTCTCTAACGCTGGTTAAGCGGCCTAGCAGCGTAAGGGTTGAGGTTTAAAAGAGGGGTAACTTGCTTGGCCTATCTCTTTTTTGCTAAGAGCGCTCGCTATTGCTAGCATGATCGAGTATTTGTTCAATTGAGGACATAACAATATAGGAGAAAATAAAGTGGTTAAAATTAATACAAGTGATAAAATAGCTAAATTAACCGAGCAGAGAGAGGAGCATAAAAAACAACTAAAAATATTAAAAGAATCAACAAGAAAACAGCTAGAGGAATCAGAGAAAAAAATTAAAGAGCATACAAATAAGCTTGCCTCTCAGGTAGGTCATTTAGCTTTAGCTAGAAATCTTGACAAACTGGGCCAAAAGAAACTTGTAGAAATCTTTGATAAAATTGCTATAGAGCATCATCTATTATGAGCGAATTAGATAAAATATCCAAGCGCTTGGAAAGGGAAACCCAGAAAAAGAATCGGCTAGAAAGCAGCCTCTCCTCTCAAATGGAGCGAGGACGGAAAGCCAAGGGTAGTCTAAAATTTAGGCTAGGCGAGCAAGTGATTAACGTAGGTTTAGATAACGAATCTAACTTTGTCTTACTAGGATTACTCCACGAAGCAAAAGAGCAACTGACGGGCAAACAAGGGGAAAACATGAGAGAGCACTGGCAAAAAGTGGGTAAGAAACACTACCCCTTAAAAGATGATATGGCTAAAAAATCAGACCCACCTAGGTAAGTTAAAGGGTTCATCACTCAACGATTTAACGATGATATTAGCTGGTTTTATTTGAAAAAATATCCATGAGATCTGAAACCACTTCAGAGTAACTTAGAAATAAAATGGCGACTGTGACCAACATAGAGACTAGGGTAAAAGTACCCTTGAGAACAAAAATAACTTCATGGATTGAGACTGTTTCTAGCGCATGTTTTGTACAAAAAAACATCGCGACTAGCCATGCTATATATAAACATAGCGTCTTTTTTTTAAGCTTAGATTTTATTATTTGATCGTTTGCAGCTTCGCTTAAACTCACATTCATTTTATTCATAATAAACTATCTCCCAAAGAGTGGATAAAAACAAACAACCCAAAGGAGTTTAGCCCTCCGGGTTAGTGTATAAAAACTAGCTAACAATATGCCAAGCACCGCTAGATGTTCGACAAGCTCGCCCATAAACTTGCTTGGTTTCTCCACCTATTTTTGCGTTTAAAGTGTACTCTCTACAAGGCTGTCTACCTTCGTAATAAGTACGTGTAGGTGTGATACGGTAACGATTACCATTACCAGGGTTTCTCCATGAAGCCGACCGGTTGGTAGGCTCTTTTTCAAGGGCTTGGTTCATCGCCATACGATCAACTTTATCCATAGATGATCCGATGGCTCCACCAATAGCACCACCCACTAAAGCACCTCCAATCGTTGCTACCGTCTTCCCTACTCCATGACCAATAGTGCTACCAAGCACCCCGCCTAGTACAGCACCTGTAGCTGCACCAAACTCTTGTTTATTGATCCCTAATTGAGCACACCCTGTCAAGTTCAACAATCCACCTAACATAACAATTGCGCCTAACCACTTAAACGATTTTAATCCAAACCGACGATGCGATGCTTTTAAATCAATGGGCGCTATATGTTTGGATCGTTTAGCTTGATGTTTTGTAAGCCTCTTTGTTGAAACAACGTATGCCATAGGCACCCTTCTTGCTTGAATACCTAAATAGTTATTCATCATTTGAGCTTTTTTATTATTTGAATAAACCGTTGTCTTGCTGTTTTCTGTATCTAACGTTAAAGTATTGTTGGTCATGAGTTTTCTCCTTGTCGAGAATGTGAGTGGTCAATAGCGGGTTAAGCGCACCACCGCCTAATCCGATCCTTTTTTACTTAATTATGTAATGAAGCTATCGGATATAATCTGTCGCAAGCTGAAGTAACTGTTGTCCAGTTAATGTCCATACCAGTATAGTGATTGTATTTAAGTTCATGTAATACATTGATGGCTTGTTGAGCTGTTAAGGATGGCCTAACCTCAAGTACATTTTCAATATTCCAAGTAATACTAATAGCGTATTTTTTATTACATGCTTCATTGTGCTGTGCTTTGATAACTTGTTTATAATGCTGAGGGGATGTTTCTTTGATGATGTCAGTTAATGTATGATCACACATTTTTTTAAATACATTATCAATTAAAATTCTTTGCTCCTCATCACAAGACAGCCAAAGATCAATGAGTAATTTACTTGCCTTGTCATGTTGAGAATGGTCTTTTTTTAGATAGCTAGATACTAGACTAATTACGTTTGTATTCATGCTGGTTTCTCCTGATTGTATTAACTAATGTTCCCAATGAACAATAACAGTATAGCCTATTTTCTAGGGATGTCAAAGAAAAAGATCTTTTATTTTGATGCTTTAAGGTGGGGCATGACTTATTTTTTTGTAGTTTATTACTATGGATCTCTCTAAATTAAAGATTTAGGAATACAGCAACTAATTAAAGCTTGCTGTATTCCAACTTATTTATTATTTTATACTTTCAAGCATGGGATACTCCATAGCCTGAACGAGCTTAACGTTGTTTAAAGCCAGCTTATAATCAACTTTACCCTCAAAATCATCGACCATTGTCTTTTCTTTTTCAGAAAGATCGCTATATGGTTTTTCTGCATAATCCATAGGCAAAAAGCTTTTCCCTTTACAAGCTTCAATATTAAATCGTCTCAACAAATCAAGGTCTTTAAATTCAACATGAATTGTGCCTTTTTTGAAAATTGAAATTAAAAAGTATTGTGTGTTAATTTTTCTGTTTTCGCCTCGTTTGATATGCGAATTACAAATATCGGCTATTGAAATGAAATGATTGCCTTCATGATTATAAGGATTAAAATATATCATCACACGCTCTAAATCCTCTAAGAAACGACACGCTCCATGATCAAGTCTAGGGGCATAATCTGAAAAACAAGAATCAGACGTATAAAATGGCAATATGACACGTTTATTAACCTTATAGCCGTCGTTCGTTTTCCAAGCATTGAAATAGTGGATGTTGGCTTTATATTCTTGTTCACGCCAACGATTATCACGCAAAGCATAAGAGGTCATCTTATCAAATAATTCCACAATCGCTTTATCAAGATAGCTAGGGAACGTTTTAACTAAGTTAAGTACAAACTGTCTAATATTACTCTCAGTAAACTCTTTACATGAAAATTGTTTGATATTAGCCTCCATACAATCCCGCTGTGATCCGGTTAAATATTTTTTGACTTCAGGCAGAGAAGTGACTTTGCTCCAATAAGTGCTTTTTAGTTTTTTTATAAATTGATTATGCTGTTTTCGCATTATTTGCGTCAAGCTTTCACCTTTATAATTATCATATGATTGCCCACAAACATCTATTTTCAAATATCCTGATACATGCGAATATTCGCGGTAAAAATTAACAAGGTGTGTAGTAACATGTTCGCGTGTTCGATTATAGCAAGCCACTAAATCAGCGTAACTATTTTTAGTTGCCAACTCATCTTTTGTCTTAATATCGTCTAATATTTCTACTTCCTCTTTCTTGAGTTCGTTAAATATTTCTGTTTCAACACTTCGCTCAATATTAACGTAAACTAGCGCCACTTCAACAGACGTTTTCCTCTCAGCATCAACAAAAGCATTTTTTATATATTCAATGTTCGCGTTTAACTTGTTTAAAGTAAGCCCCTGAAAATCCCACCTACCAACCCCCGCAATTAACCCGTATCCTCCATAATATTCCAAACCAAGCAAAGGAAAATCGATGGAGTTCAAACAAGTGACAGCATTGCCGCCGGCTGG
>Ga0233430_1003427_pt1 | contig 16125 bp, 10 predicted proteins | sample SI_118_April2016_2_FD_179883 | JGI IMG/M metagenome (GOLD analysis project Ga0233430, IMG submission 179883) | Seawater microbial communities from Saanich Inlet, British Columbia, Canada - SI_118_April2016_150_MG | ecosystem: Environmental > Aquatic > Marine > Inlet | place: Canada: British... | reverse complement strand
TGCTGTTTCAACAATTCGGTGGCTGCTTCATATCCTTTCCGGTAGAAATAACTTGCCAATTCTATATTTTCAGTCTGCTTGTGGCATTCACCAAGATAATAAGCACAGCCGGCAATCATATGATGAATACCACTATTTACGGCAATATTTAATGATTTTTGAAAATGGCGGGTTGCTTCGTCAATTCTTTTCTTGCGCATGAGAATGAAACCCATATTGGCATGAATGAAGCTTCGGGTATAATGATTTTCAGCAATTTCTAAAGTTCGCTCAAGGGTCTGCAGCCCCTTTTTAAAATCTCCCTGTCGGAAATGCAGCATACCAATATCATGTTGTACTGCCGCTTCGATATGGGTGTAATTGTATTTTTTACTGATTTGAATTGCCTGATCATAATAGTCATTCGCCAGATCGAATTCAGAAAACTTCCGATAAACATTACCGATATTTTTATAATGATATGCAACTGTGGAATGGAGTTGGATATTCTCAAAATAGGTTACCGAACTTAATAACTCTTGAACATCCTCAAGTGAACCACTCCGTGTTTTGTGCACGGCACCATAATAATCAGCCAATCTGAGGAGGTATTCCATTGAAGTGAGGTGGGGAACTCTTTCTAAAAGTAATAACGACAAATCATGCTGTCCGTTAATAGCGAGGAATGCAATCATCTCCAAAAGAATAAAGGCACGTTCATTTGTACTTTTATCTGGTAAAATGGAATGTGCATAACCCAACGTTTGAGCTCCCTTGAAAAAATATCCCTCATGGATATAACATCTACCAATACCGGCGAGCAAAATAGCCCGTCTCGTGGGATCCCCTTCAAATTGTAATAATTGGTTGAGTTGATCATGCGTTTCAGGTACATCAGATTCGCCAAATTGGACAATATGTGAAACGAATTCAACCCATTGTGTATTTTTGTTTAATTGTATATCTAATGATGGAGAAAATCCGTCGGTCGGTTTGAAGATAATAGGAAAAGCAGTCATAAAAACTCTCGTAAAATTCTAAATAATAGAAATAATTTCGGTATTAATATAAATATAGTTGCATAAATACTGCAATATATTATTGTTATGATATAGTATTATGCGGTTTAGTGATTGAATTTTAATTATTAAATCGTTGATCGGCGTTCCTAATTCATAAATCATAATTTGGCAACGAATTAAACTCAGGTATAGTACATTTTTCAATCTTGCAGATATGTTTGAAAATAGTACTGGCTACAAGTAAATTTCTCCCATCTTATGAAATCACAAATCAAATTTTAATAATATCCCGGCGCACATGTCATATTTCATCTTTGTTAATATTTTGGGGTTACTGATGTTTATCAGCCCAATATTCTCACAATCCACCATTGCTCAAATTGATTCAATCAATCAAATTCAATATCAATATATCATCTCACATCTACAAGAATCTATCACAACTTTCGAGAAAAATGTGGAAAATTCCCTAAGCATTAACTATGAATATGGCGAAGCCGTTGCATTAGATAAGTTGGCATTAGCTCTTGGTATTAGTGGAGAACATGATAAAGCAAATTCAGCATTTTTAAAAGCAGCCACAATCTTTGAAGAGTTAAAGGATTATGATAAACTAAGTTCTGCTTACGGAGGATACGGTTACGGACTCAAACGCAGAAATATGACCTCTGCAAATAAATATATGAGAATGGGAATTTCAATCGCTGAGAAATATGACCTGAATCAAAACCTAACTACCTTATATGATAATTATGGCGTGCTAAAACTCTTGGAAGAAAAATCTGACTCAGCATTCTATTTTTATTCAAAAGCATTGGTGCTCAAGCGACAACTCGCAGATAGTGTTGGCATCCCATATAGTTTGAATAAGTTGGCAGAATTATTTGCTGCTCAGGGTCAATATAATAAAGCCTTCGAATACTTAGCAGAATCTGATTCAATTCGAAGTAAGGAGCAAGGTGATTTCGGCCGGGCTGAGAACCTTGTGCACCATGCGGATATTTATCAGAATATGGAAGATTTTGATACGGCTATAAATTATTATAAACAGGCAATTACGAAAGGGAAACATCTAAACTATGCCTATTTGGTTCAATATTCTTACCAGCAAATAGCTGAATTATATGAATTGACAGGAAATTATATAGATGCATTAGCCAATCAGAAACAGTATTTGGAGTATAAGGAAAACGAGTTAAATACTCAAATGAACGAAAAAATTGCTGAATTAGAAATTGCCTATGAGACTGAAAAAAAGGATCGTCAGCTTTCAGAAAAAAATCTCGCATTAAGAAATCGATCATTACAGCTAACTACAGCTTTCCTATTTATTTTATTGATCTCTATTAGCTTCTATATCATATATAGAAATAATAAAATAAAAATGACACACAAGCAGCATAAATTGCAGTTGCAAAATCAAAAGGAACAGGCTGAATTACAACAAAAACTGACCGAAGAGAAATTGCAGCTGTCCAGCGAACTTCATGATAATATCGGTTCAAATCTAACTTTCATGATCAACTCACTGGATAATCTAACTACAATAAAACATGATGAACACCTGAATCAGAAATTAGTCGATATAGGTGTATTTTGCAGAGAATCCATTGATGATTTACGAAATTCGATATGGGCATTAAAGCAGGATAATGGTGATACCAAACTTCTCATTCTAAAGATTCAAGAATTGAGACAAAAACTGCAAAAGGTAATCACAAAACCTGAAATTATTGTAAATGATCAGATAAAGAACATAATCCCAATAAACTCCACCACAATGCTGAACTTGTTCCGAATTATCCAGGAAGGCATTCAAAATGGAATTAAACATGCTCAGGCAAATTGTATAACTTTAACATTATCTGAGACCCAAAATAAAATCTGCATTACCATTGAAGATGATGGCATCGGTATCGATCGCAAAACATTGAAATACGGAAACGGATTAACAAATATTAAAAACCGATGTAAGAAATTAGAAGGAAAATTATCTATTGGATCACCAGCCACAGGAACTTCTTTTTCAATACAAATTCCTAAAAAATAATCAGTGATACACCATTAAGATTTACCTGATACTTCGCTCAAACATCTTCCTCAGATTGATAAATGAAAGATTTTACTAATTTAAATTTTCATGCTGCCAGAACACAAGTTTCATGGTCAGATGTTACTGAGTGGAAATTAAATTCTTGTGCACCTTAAAATGAAAAACATATTAACTTTCCTTTTAAGACACAAGCAATGAGATCATACTATCACCTTGCTGTCCACCGCTGGCGGGGGTGTCCGAAGGACGGGGGTGGAATTTTTAAACAATAAATTTTTTTGATGGCCTGGTGTCAGGAGATAATTCCTCAATCTAGCCAAAAATGAATATCGAAGTAATCCCTAAAAATAGTACATATGTAGTATTGGTTGCTCATTTAGATAAACAATAATTTATGCTGTAATGACAAATAAAATTAATATCGCAATTGCCGAAGATAATCAATTTCTAGCTCAGGAGGTAATCGAAAAATTAAAATCCTATCCTGATGAAATTAAGTATCAATTCCGCGGGCAAAACGGCACAGACCTTCTTGATCACTTAAAAAATGATTCAAATATTGATGTTATTTTGATGGACATCGAGATGCCTGAAATGGATGGAATTGAAACCACAGCAATCGTCAAACAGCTTTATCCAAATATAAAAATAATTATGTTAACGGTTTTTGATGATGATACCAAAATTTTACAATCAATCCAAGCGGGAGCATCTGGATACCTGTTAAAAGAAATTACCACAATTGAGCTCTATGATGGTATCCAACTAATCATGAATGGCGGCGCACCTATTTCGCCAACAGTGGCTTATAAAACACTAAAACTATTGCAAACAGCAGAATTACCTACTGCAAACGAAATTGAAAAAAAGAAAATTTTATCAACTCGGGAAACAGAAGTACTTGAACATATTTGTAATGGGCTGAATTACAAAGAAATAGCCAAAATACTTTTCATTGCTCCAACAACAGTCCGCAAACACATTGCAAATATATACGAAAAATTGCATGTTAATAATAAAATGCAAGCAGTGGAAATTGCACGAAAACACAAGATCATATGATCTTGTTTATTATCACAGATTTCATTAACTAAAACGAACCCACCCGCATCAAGGGGCGGCTAGTTAACCCTTGATAATTTGGAAACCAATGACAACGAATTGTCAATATTGATTGAAAACATATTCTTACAAAGGAGTAATAATGACGCATTTTAAAAGCCAAGTATTAATTCTGGTTTTAATTTCTCTAACTTTCACATTTGCAGATAATTCCAGTCGCAATGTGGTTTACGGCAATGGGCGTATTTCCAGCCACCCCGATTCGTTATACTTTCATTTTGCATCAGGCGCCGTCAGCGGAAATCCCACTGGGATGGATGTGATGATTACTGGTAATGAAGGTACAAATTTTGGCAATGAAGGCGGCTTTTATGGTACAGTGCCATTTGCTGACCCAAGTGACCTTTATTATTATGCCGTGAATGGTATTCTTGATGAGGTGTCAGAAGTCCCAACGGTTGATGATCCCAACGTTAATTGGACCACCGTTTCCTGGGACTGGCTCGGTGGAAATGGCGGTCAGCCTCTTACAGTCGGAAATGTTTGGGTTGTATATACTCGTACTACTCAAAGTTATGCCGTTTTGGAAATCACCCAGGTGAATCCGTGGTCAAACAATGGTTTTTCATTTAATTATATGTATCAATCTGATGGGTCTGTTGGATTCGGTAATGACCCGGACCCATGCGATGATGTGGTTTGTGACAACGGATTGGTATGTGACAATGGTGAATGCGTCGATGCTCCAGGATTGATTTTTGGTTCGGCAACCATGTCTGCCCACCCTGACTCGATTTACTTTAACTTTGAAACTGGCACAAATGGCAGCGATACTACTGGAATGGATGTGATGATTTCCGGTAATGAAGGAACAAACTTTGGTAGTGAATCGGCATATTTCTTTGATGGTGTAAACTGGACGTTTTATTCAGCCTTTGACAATCCGAGTCCAATTTATTATTTATCTCCCGATAGCTCAATTGCAACCATAACCTCTGTACCAGCAGTTGACGAAAACTGGCCAACAATTTCATGGAGCTGGCCTAATGGAAATGGTGGACAGCCCCTTGCAGTTGGTAATGTCTGGGTTGTTTATTGTCGCACAACTCAAAGTTATGCTGTATTAGAAGTAACCTCTGTATCCAATAGCTGGGATTACCCAAGATTCTCCTTTAATTATTATTTTCAACCGGATGGATCCACATCTTTTGATGGTAGCGGTGGTGGTGACATATCCGGCTGCACAAACCCTGATGCATTGAATTATAACCCCGACGCTACCATCGATGATGGAAGCTGCTATTATTTTGTAGATTGTAATGGTGATCCTGACGGCGAGGCATGGATTGACAATTGTGAAGAATGTGTCGGTGGAAATACTGGAATGGAACCAGATTGGGCAGAAGATGACTGCGGTGTGTGTTTTGGGGATAACTCCGATATGGATTGTAATAGTGATTGTTTTGGTTCTGCTTTCTGGGATGAATGTCAATCATGTGCAGGCGGCAACACTGGGCTCATGCCTGGGTATGAAATGGATGATTGTGGACAATGTTATGGCAACAATGCGGATATGGATTGTGCCGGCACCTGTTTTGGCAATGCCTATATGGATGCTTGTGGTGAATGTGATGATAATCCAGAAAATGACTGTGAACCTGATTTGATTTATGGTTCTGCCACCATGTCTGCTCACCCTGATTCTATCTACTTTAATTTTGAATTTGGTATCAACGGTACCGATACTACAGGAATGGATGTGATGATCTCTGGCAATGAAGGAACCAACTTTGGCAGTGAGTCGGCATATTTTTCTGATGGTATGAATTGGAATTTCTATTCAGGGTTTAATAACCCAAGTCCTATTTATTATCTCTCGCCTGACAGCTCTCTTGCAACCATTACATCCGTCCCTATGGTTGACGAAAACTGGCCAACAATTTCGTGGAGCTGGCCTAATGGAAATGGTGGGCAGCCCCTTGCAGTTGGCAATGTTTGGGTTGTTTATTGTCGCACCACTCAAAGTTATGCCGTATTAGAAGTAACCTCTGTATCCAATAGCTGGGATTACCCAAGATTCTCATTCAATTATTATTTTCAACCGGATGGATCCACTTCTTTTGATGGAAATGGGGGCGGTGACATCTCTGGTTGTACTGACCCTGAAGCTTTGAATTACAATCCTGATGCCACTATAGATGACGGAAGCTGCGAGTATATTAATCCTGATTGCAATGGTGACCCCGGCGGTCAGGCATTTATCGATGAATGTGGTGATTGTGTTGGAGGAAATACAGGGTTACTTCCAGGATATGGTATGGATGAATGTGGGGTTTGTTATGGAAACCATGCAGATATGGATTGTGCCGGTGTTTGTTTTGGTAATGCTTATGTAGATGATTGTGGTGTTTGCGATGATAACCCTGATAATGATTGCGTTGCTGAAACAGATTGCGATGGTGTGATTGGTAGTGGAGCATATCTTGATGACTGTGGTATTTGTGTTGGGGGCACCACTGGACTGGATCCAAGTGAATTCTGTTCAGCCCAGATTATTAATATATGGGATGTACCTGCCGATCAAGGTGGTCGGGTTTATGTGGAATTCCAGAGGGCTGCAAGTGATATGAATACCGGTCGAACGACTGAAGGATATACTATCGAGAGACTGGATCCAATTGACGGCGAATTTATCTGGGTTGCAGTAGCATCCGGTTATGCCTATTATCAGGATATTTATACTTATGAAGTTTCCACACTTCAGGATTCCTCAAATACGTCAGATGGTTTGGCTGATTTCAGAATTATCTCGGGGATGGATGAAGGCACCTGGGTTTCTGATCCCGCCAGCGGTTACTCAGTTGATAATATTGCACCATCCGCACCGACTCAATTATTAGCCAGTTTTATCCCCGGAAGCGTTGGGATGGGATGGAATTCATCTACAGCGACGGATTTTCAATATTACACTATTTACCGAAATGAAGAATCAATTGGTTATGTTACAGAAAATGCTTTTGATGATATAACTTTTGAATATGGTATTGAGCTGGAATATCTTGTAACTGCAACAGACAGCAACGGCAATGAAAGCCAACCATCAAATATTCAAACCATTTTTGGCGGAACATCCGGTGATATCAATGGTGATGCCGTTTTAAATGTGTCTGATCTTGTTCTCCTTATAGATATGATTCTCAATGGTGGATATGATGAATACCAAACCTGGGCTGGTGACCTAAATGATGATGGAATTATTAATGTCCTCGATGTTGTATTTATCGTAAATGTGATACTAAACGGTGAGTTGAGCCGCGGTCATAGTTTGAACGAAGCTCAAGTAAGCTTTGGTAATGGAGAAATAAAAATTTTAGGGGATGGTAACCTGGCAGGTGTCCAGTTACAGTTGACAGGTAATTATCAACTCAATCCAAAGAATTTACTTCCAGGCTGGCAGTTGCATCATCAGAATGGACTCTTGCTTTTATTTGATGCAATGGGCTCTACTCAGATAAATGAATTGGTAATCTCTTACAGTGGTGACCTGGCGGTAGAAACTGCTCTTGCTGCCGATGGATATGGAAATGGAATCATGGCTGATATTGAAATTATCCCAGAACAATTTAGGTTTAATGCCGCCTATCCGAATCCATTTAATCCTGTAACAAACTTTGAGTATGAGCTACCGGAGAATTCTCATGTTGAAATTATCGTTTACGATATGCTTGGAACACAAATATCCAAGTTACGAAATGAACATCAAAGCGCCGGTATTTATCAAATGACCTGGAATGCTGGTTCTTCTCCAAGTGGAGTCTACTTTATCAAATTAAAGGCTGGAAATGAAATTTCATTTCAGAAGGTCTTGCTGGTAAAATAATGTCGATTATTTTGGGTTCCATCAAAACACTTGGTGGAACCCAAAATACTTTTAGAATACAACGATGCTTATATTGAGCGGAGCCGAAATAATATCGATTTAAAGCACTGTACTCACAACTTTTTAAATATGCATTTCAATTCTAGAAATCATCCTTAATATTCACTTTTTCGATACGATATTGGTTTATAATTTTTTTCGTCTCTTTTTCATCCTCTTTTACTCGGGTATAATAACTACCAAACTTCCAATCCTCCGAGTATTCCACATACCCATGTTTAACTGGGTTAAACCAAATATAGTTTAACCTGTTAAAATAAGATTTCTCAATTGATATGCAGGTATCCCAGTAATTGTACCAGATTCTGCCAGGTGCATTAAAATCATTATAATTTTTCTTCAGCCATATAGCTGAAAACCTATGTATTCGTCTAATAATTCTCACCAAATCAGTTGGTGAGTCAGTTGACTCCACCATAAGATGATAATGGTTATCCAAGATGACCCAATCGTCAATTTGCCATTTGAATTCTGAAAAAGCGCGGAATATCGAATTTTTTAAGTATTCCTTTGCCTCTTTATGTATAAAAAACTTTTTCCTTTGATAAGTGCTGGCTGTAATAAAATATTTTTCATTTTTAACAAATAAATGAGGAGGGTTGTGCTTGTACTCTTTATATATCATCAATGCAGTGATTTTGGGAAAATGTGATTATTACAGGGACCTTCAACTAGTTTTCGTTCCTTCAATGTTTAGAAACTTATTAATAGTCAGCAACAAATATCCAGAGATACTTTTGGAATATTAGTCAATATTTCTACATCATGTTCCCCAATTAGCCCATCGACACTGTCGATGGATTCCAAAAAGGCCCTTGGGATAAATCGATACTTGTATTGAGCGGAGTCGAAGTAATATCGATTTAATTTTTGTGGTTAATCTTTAACGTGCAGGATTTTTTTCAGGTTTAACTTTCAATGCATTTAGAACATCCTGTAGCGGAGGTATTTCTGGGGCATCTTTAAATTCTGCAAGTCGTTCGTACAAATCTGCAGCAGCTTTATGAAAACCGCCCAGCTCACCTGCCTCATGAAATGTGGAGGATATTTCTTCCATTTCACCAGAAAAACGCCACGCTTTTGCTGTAACCCTCCGGGCACGATTTCGGGCTTTTTCACTAAACCCTGGCCAATCCTCATCCCATTGCTGTTCCAATCTTTCTCTCACACCATATTCATCGGCAACAGCCTGAATAGCACATAACAGGGCTGTGCTTCCTTTGGTCCAAGCGGCATAACACATCTTTATCGCTGAGGCTTTGCCAATTTCATTGTTCAGGCAATCTGCTATCAAATTGCCTTTAACAAACAGACTACCTATTTTCTCAATACCGTTCCCGGATAAATACAGATGGGTCTTGCCTGATTTCCAGGCTGGACCACCCACAATCCCGCCATCGATAAAAGAAATTTCAGCACTTGTCATTTTTTCAGAAATTTTTATAGTTCTCATTGGCGAGATAGCATTCGCATCTACAAAAGTCCCATCAAAATTACATTTCATGACAGAATCCGCTACTGCCTCAGCAGCATGAGGTGGGCATACACTAATTATAATGGAACAGTTTTCACAAAATTCTTCAAGCGACTCATGGATAATAAGATTGTATTTCCCAGCCCTCATTTTACTTTTATCGCTTCTACCTTTTGCAACCCAATGGACTGGATAACCATTATCTACCAGCATGGCAGCGACAAATATCCCCATGTTTCCAGGGTGGAGAATTCCAATTGTTTCATTCTGCATAATTATCTTCTCTTTCTTGGATTCTTTGCCAAATAATATCAGTTACCTGCGAAATTGTAAAGTTAGATGTGTCGATTTGAAAACCAATATTTCCTTTTACTGCATTTTCTTTTTGGATATTGGAGAGTTCTTTGAATCGGTTTAATTCCCATTCTAAATCATCTGAATTTCGTTGACGCACTCTTTTTCTATTTTCTGCATTTGAACAAGTCAGCCAGAAACTATGAATTTCATTATCCATCGGTTTTAGTAAATCAATTAAGGATTGCAACTGATCTGGGGTTTCAAAAACATAGTTGATGACAAAATTAGAATAGCCATTCATTTTATGAAATTTTAATAAATGTGTCAGTGTTTGGTAAAGATATTGGGTTCTTCCCTCATCATAAATCTGAAATGGATGAACGGCACCAATGTAATCGCCATCCAACATGATTGATTTTTTGAAGCGTTCTTGAAGGGAAAAGGATAATGCTGTTTTACCAACACCGACGGATCCGTTAATAATTATAATCATCTAGATACATTCAGAAATTCTGCAATTATCAATTCGAAAACTCCTTCATATGGCGGTTATTCATCTTGATAAATTTTGATGCCTTTTTGGTCTTCAATTTTTGCTTGAAATCCCCATCCTCCCCGGAACATCAAATCTTCAGAAATAGCCATCCATAACTCATTTTCACCCTTGGTCAATGATAAATACACATCGTCGTAGTAACCCATTGTTCCAAGAAATCGATAATCCCTGGTTAAGAAAGCATCTTGTCCAGAATAAAGCAACTGACCATTTAGGAATATCATTATCCTGCTGCTAAAACCAAAATTTAGTTTCTTTATTTGCTCACTATCAGAGACAATTGTTACCTTTGCAAACGCTGTATTTTTCTTTTCAAGTATACCGTGCAATCTGGAAATATTGGTAATTCCACTGACCTCACTGTTTAGCATCTGCCAGGATAGATCCTCTGCAAGATGCGAATAATTGTATTTATCCATAATTTCAGATTCTTTAAATGGATTCGAAATTTGCCACGATGAGATCGTACCACTAGGTTCAATCTCCTTGGTCGCGGTTCCCTTTAGTTTCAGGTCTTTTACATTATTATAACTGAAGTTTGAAAAATATGCTGGAGCCAAAAATGGTACTTCAACAACCAATCCGACCTTGCCAGATTTAATCCCAGTCTTCATTTCATTGATAAAGAATAATGGAGTCTCCATATCACCGATATAGACTTCACCTTCACTTCCCGAAACCAATACCTTCACATGAATCCATTCATTTGAGGGGTACTCATAGGGAGCTCCATATCCATTACCGGAGGCATACAATTGCCACCCAGAAACACCGTTAAAAACAGGGGTATATTGATTCGCATCTGGATTTCCCGATTGATGTGGCCTGATATAAAATTTCTCATAATTATAGTCATCCTTTATCCGCCAAACAACACCGTTAAAACCACGTGTACCGTCAAAGGCCACATCATATTCTATTGTGCCATCTGAGAATTCAGAGTCCTTTACCACAGCATGCCCACCCTTTAGAAAAAGACTACTTCTGCCCAGGTAGTTTTCAATCCTACTTTCTTTTGCATGAATCTCCCAATTCTCAACATCAAAGGATATAACTTCCGATAATCCAAAGCCTGCTGAAATTATTATTAATAGTGCAAGGTTCATCAATCGTATAAATTTTTTATTCATTTAATTCTCCATTTCCTCATTTGCTTTTGTCCTGCAGGTATCTTTTTAAAACCTGTCCTTCCAAAGATATCGGAGTCGATCTCGTAGAAATTTTTCCCGGCCTTGATCTGTAGGCTCATAGAATGATGGGTTCTTTTTCACATTCTCTGGAAAGTAGTTATCATTCACAAAATGGCTATCCTGATCATGTGGGTATTGGTAGTTTTTTCCATAACCCATATTTTTCATGAGTTTTGTCGGGGAATTTCTTAGATGCAATGGGACGGATTCGGCTCCATTTTCTTGTATATAACTCTGTGCTGCTTTGATGCCCTTATAGGCGGCATTACTTTTGGGTGCGCTGGCGAGATATGTTGTTAATTGTCCTAATATGATAGCACTCTCCGGCATACCGATAGTGTGAACAGATTGAAAACAGGAATTTGCCAACATAACCGCATAGGGATCAGCATTGCCAATATCTTCTGAGGCTAAAATAATCAATCGGCGCGATATAAATTCAGGTTTTTCCCCTCCTTCTAACATAATTGCTAACCAGTATAAAGCTGCATCCGGGTCAGATCCACGCACAGATTTGATAAAAGCAGAGATGATGTCATAGTGATAATCCCCGGCGCGATCATAAATCACATGCTTTTGCTGCAAAGCTTCAGAGAGATCATTTTCGGTGAGGGTCACCTCATTTTCATCGTGAAAGGATATAGCAAGTTCAAGAGTGTTGAGCATTTTACGGGCATCTCCGCCACTGGTTTGGGTAAGCATACTTGAAATCTTTTCCGACAAAATTATTTTTCTTGATGAAAAGAGAATGTCAGTCTCAAGGGCACGCTGCAGGATCCGCTTCAAATCACTTTCCTCAAAAGCCAGCAATTTTATAACCCGGCATCTGGATAGAAGTGGAGCGATTACCTCAAATGAAGGGTTCTCAGTGGTTGCCCCAAATAGGATGATTGTACCATCCTCAACGGCATGAAGCAATGCATCCTGTTGCGATTTACTGAAGCGATGAATTTCGTCGATAAACAGAATCGTCTGTATATCCATTTTTTTGTATTCGCTTGCTTTTGCCAGTGATTTCCGAATATCCGCCACCCCTGATGATACCGCTGAAAGTTCAAGATATTCCGAACTGTATTCAGTTGAAAGAATTCGGGCCAAAGTGGTTTTTCCGGTTCCAGGCGGTCCCCAAAAAATGAGAGAAAATGGCGTCTTTCGTCGTATGGACTGTAATAACAGGCTTTGGTCGTGAATAATACCCGATTGACCGATAAATTCATTTATGGACCTGGGTCTGATCCTTTCTGCGAGTGGTGGTAAGTTTGTTGTTTTTGTCATGATATGCTCGTGAAAATTAAACGAAAATCAGGTATGGATAACGGATAATTTGTTATCATCTTTGGATTTTAAAATATTATCGAGATTATTATTAAACTTAATTAAATGTTTTAGAAACTTCTTGTCTGCCATCTGAAAAAAAGTGAAAGATTCAACTCATGCCACCAACAAACAATAAGGTTAAAAATATGATAAATAAACTGCTGACATTTATTTTAATCCTTTCTGGATTTATTTTTTCACAAGATGAATCTTATGTAATTATGGTTTCTTTTGATGGATTCCGATACAATTATACGGATCGAGTTCATACTCCAAATTTTGACAATATGCAGGATCACGGTGTTAAGGCAATATCCATGCAACCGGTATTTCCAACTAAAACATTCCCGAATCATTATAGCCTTGCCACAGGAGCCTATACCCAAACTCATATGCTTACGGGAAACTCATTTTACGATCAGAAATTTAAGGAAAAGTATTCCATTGGCAATCGGGAATCGGTTCAAGATCCAAAATGGTATAAATCAGAACCCATTTGGGTAACTGCTGAACGCCAGGGGGTTAGAGCGGCTTCATTTTTTTGGGTTGGATCGGAAGCTCCAATAAAAGGAGTTTCGCCATCAATAACAAAGATGTATGATGGGTCAGTGCCTTTTGAAAGTCGTATAGATTCCGTTATTCACTGGTTACAACTCCCAAAAGAAAATAGACCACATTTGATTATGCTGTATTTTAGTGAGCCGGATATGGTGGGGCATATTTCCGGTCCAGAAAGCGCTGAGACTGACTCTGTGATTGCAGATATGGATTTGTTATTGGGCAAATTACTTGATGGCGTAAATTCTCTCTCTATCGCTGATCAGACGAATCTGGTGATTGTCAGCGATCATGGAATGACGGCTTTAAATAAAGAAAAATATATAATTATTGATGATTACCTGAATGATGTAAATGATTATTATCTGGACATTGTCGGTCCATATGCTCAAGTGACTGCTAAAAGCTGGATATCCAGATTATTTCTTGGTAAAAAACTTTCTTCCATGCCATCTGTCGCCGTTTATGCAAAAAGAAATATTCCCGACAGATATCATTTTGTCAATCGTAATACAGGTGATTTTCTCATAGTGGCAGATAAAGGATGGACGATTATGGATCAGGATAGATTTGATGAGCGAGGCGGTCCCGAAGGAGGAAATCATGGATTTGCTCCTGAAGTCAAAGATATGCATGGTATTTTTTATGCTGTGGGTCCAAAAATTAATGAAGGTTTGATGATTGATACATTTGAGAATATTCATATATATCCCCTGATTTGTGAATTACTTGAGATTCAACCCTATGCCAACGCTCCGGATGCTCCTGAAGGCAGGCTTGAGATTCTTGCACCTATCCTTAAGTAATCTTAAAACTGAATACTGAATAAAGATTAACGAATGATGATTTCAGAATTTATTTAACTATTAACTTAGTCTGTATCCTTTTAAATTTCGTGAATCGTTGTTCAACGATTAATGTTTTAAGCAAATTTCCTCATAGGGGAATTGGTCATGAATTGAGCTAGTCCTTGCACCATCACTCATTCAGAAATTTTTGATGCGTAGTTTATAAAACGGATAATTAAGTATCATCTTCTGCTAAAACAGAATTAAAGCACCCCAACAAATTCAATAATAACCGTCACAATCCCTCACATTTTGGGCGTTGTAAATTGATTGATTAAATTGTTATCTTTAGTGCTATGAAAAAAATTATTTACATCCTTTTGGTTGTCGCAGTTCTGTTTGGGGTCTACGGATTCCAATCTGAATCCATAAAAGACAAATATCGTAAAATGAAAACCCTTAGCCAGCTGATACAGCTGGTAAACACCAATTATGTTGAAGATGTTGATATGGATGACATTCTTGAAGGTGCTATTGAAGGATTACTTGACAGGCTAGATCCCCATTCAAATTATATTTCAGAAGACCATATGAAGGAGGTTACTGAACAGTTTGCCGGTAAATTTGAAGGCATTGGAATTGAATTTGCCATCCTCGATGGATTTCTCACAGTTATATCCCCCATCCCCGGAACCCCATCTGACCGTGCCGGATTGCAGTCAGGGGATAAGATTATACGAATTGATGATGAGTCCGCCTATAAAATAACCCAGAAAGAAGTATTTAGTAAACTGCGAGGCGCAAAGGGGTCTAAAGTGGTGGTAACTATTCGCCGAGGTGGTTTAGATGAGTCTTTTGATGTGACATTAATCAGGGATGAGATCCCCATTGTTAGTGTTCTTGCCAACTTTATGATCGATGAGCAAACTGGATATGTAAAAGTGAATCGTTTTTCTTCCACCACCGCGGAGGAACTTGATACTGCGTTAAAAGAATTGGAAAATGAGGGAATGGATCATCTGATTCTCGATCTCCGAAACAATGGTGGTGGGTATATGGATCAGGCAATCAAAATTGTTGATATGTTTGTGGCCTCCAATGACACCATTCTATATACTAAGGGACGGCTTTCCGATTCACATGAAGTTTTCAGGGCGCATAAATGGGGAGCCCATAAACAGTATCCTGTAATTGCTCTTATTAACCGTGGTTCTGCAAGTGCAAGTGAAATTGTGAGTGGCGCTTTACAGGATTTAGACCGCGGTCTCGTTGTTGGTGAAACCAGTTTTGGAAAAGGTCTGGTTCAGCGGCAATACCCATTAAAAGATGGTTCTGCTGCCAGAATTACCATAGCCAGATATTATACACCCAGCGGTCGTCTCATACAGAGAGATTATGATGATGGATTGGTAGATTATTATTCTGACCTTCGTGTTGAAAATAGAGAAGCCTCTGATTCAACTCTCGCTGAAAGACCACAATTTAAAACAAAAGCAGGCAGGACAGTATATGGTGGTGGTGGAATTACGCCTGATGTATATATAATAAATGATGTCGATATCGAAATCAGTACATCCCGTCTGATCTGGAATGTTGAAAGACCTTTATTTAATTACGGCAATTTATTAAAAGATAAGATATCTTCTAAGTATAGAAACTTTGATGAATTCGACAGCAAATATAAGTTTAAAGATAAAGACCGTGAATCATTTTTTGAATGGCTGGATGAAAAAGAATTTGAGTATGTTCGTGAAGATATTGAAAAAGATTGGCAAGCAGTAGAAACTCGCCTACTTGCTGAAGTTTCCGGTATGATTTGGGGTAAAACTTTTCTTTACAAAAAGATGTTAGATATTGATAAACATGTAAGTGAAGCTCTAAATCATATT
>Ga0233430_1003426_pt1 | contig 16127 bp, 14 predicted proteins | sample SI_118_April2016_2_FD_179883 | JGI IMG/M metagenome (GOLD analysis project Ga0233430, IMG submission 179883) | Seawater microbial communities from Saanich Inlet, British Columbia, Canada - SI_118_April2016_150_MG | ecosystem: Environmental > Aquatic > Marine > Inlet | place: Canada: British... | reverse complement strand
ATGTTACAGATATTGAAAATGGGCACTCTTGACCTTTTCTGGGGGATACCTTTCTTCTTCTTAAGCATTCTTGCTATGACATATTTCCTTGATTCGTTGTTTAAGCTTTACGCTGTTACTGGGAAAATAGCGACCAACAAGAAAGATAGAAATCTTCTATCATATCATTTGAATTCTGGAAACATGAGTGATGCCAGGAAAATAATCACTTCATCAAAAGATCCGATGATACTTTCTTCCGGATCTATATTGAACTCTTATATACAGAATAGATTTAAAGATGTCGACACACTGAGGAATGAAATTAAAGATAATCTAGATGGGCTTTTGAAGATCCCCCACGAGGGTTTCTTTAACTACTTCTGCGGAGTAATTCTACTGGTTGCTTATGCCGGTACGTTATTGTCATTCTTTTTCCTCTTAAACAACTTCGATATTAACACAAATGATTTTTCTGAACTTTTTAAGTATATGGCCGTTGGAATTAAATCATCAATATTTGGAGTAGCCGCATCCGCCTTAATGTCAACAGGGCATGCATGGCTGGAAAAGATAACAGAGAAAACAAGTTTCGTGCGTGAAGAGTTTTACCGGAACTTAGTGGAGGTATTTAATAGTTCACTGGCTGAAGTACACGGCAACAACTTTGGTTCTGATACGAATAGTAAAGATGTATTAATAAAACAGAGTATAGAGTCAAAAGTTGATCAAATGAAAAAATTAACTAAAAGAAAAAGCTATCTGACTATTGTTTTGAAAAAGGTCAAGGACGGTCTTAAACAAAAAGCAAATGAATACGAACATAAACCCAAATTGATGCACGAGATAACAGAACGTTTTACACAGAAAATAAGTCAAATAAGTAAGGAGTCAAGTGAGATTGATCAACAGATACAGAAATTGGAGGATGCTATATAATGAATAACTTACGCTCTCTTGCCTTAATAATTTTTGCGGATATATCATTTCAAATATGCAATGTACTGTGTGCCGGTTATATCTTTGTCAATCTGAAAGAAAAGGAACCAGTAATGCCAATTGTTGAAAGCAATATGCTATTTGAGAGAGGTATTGAGTTTCCAAAACTTGGAGGAAAACCCGGTATGGTCCACAATAATACTCATACGTCACTAGAGATCCTTGTTCCACAGGACGGTGGAAAGTATATTGTCAACGGCAATCCGGTACTAAAACAAGAACTTACAGCAGCTTTGGGAAGCTCAATGAATAAATCAATAACGGTAAGTATAGATCAGAATGCTCCCAGTGGTGATACTCTATATTTATTTAGTATTCTGAATAAATTAAACTCTAATGTGAGAATTTTACATATAGCGGAGGAGCAATAATGTACAAAGATACCCAGAAAACATCCAGTCGAAAAACACTTATTCTGGCACTAGTAGTTATTCTTCACGCATGTGGGTTGCTATTTATTGCTCATGTCAATAACTGGTTTCCTGTGAAAGAACATAATGTTGATAATGAAAAAGAGAAAACGGTGAGCAACGATACTAAGACGGAAGAAATGGAAGCAGAGAATGATGTTAAGGAGCAGACTTTAACAGCAAATAAGATCTATCTTCCAGAACAAATGCCATTACAAGATCAAGATGTCAATAGTGAACCGAAAGGACTGATTAATGAGGAATTAGATTTACCATTCAGCAAAGAACCATTACCTATTGAAAACAATGATACCAAGGTTGCTTCTTCTGAGGAAACTGAGATTCAAAGTGAAATTATACAAGAAAATATTGTTCGGGAATATATAGAAAAAAATGCTTTAGAGCAGGCCGCAATACCAGAAATGACGATGCTGGCTAAAGAGATAACCGACGTTGATAATAATTTTGATTTCACAGAATATACAACGAGCCTTATCAAGAATTATGGAAAACGGGAAGGAGAGAAGATTCCACTTTTGCTTATAGATGATCACAATGATAGCAGGCTTTATAAGAAGGGGTTGGAATTTTACGGTTATCGTTTGATTGCCAGACCCAGTATCAGGCCAAGAGAACCTTATTACTTTGTGATTAATGATTCTGGAATACAGTTTTTACAAGAAACATGTCCTTACGCTGGAGTTTTTCCTTCTGTTCTCCAGGAAGATCGAAATCTATTTGAAGGACTGTTGCAACAACATAAGTATAGAGAATTGTCTAAGAATCAACATCAAATATTTTATGCGCCCATTGATACGCAAATGCTTAGTGTTGTCGAAAGCAAACAAAAATTAATTCTAGAAAATATGGATTTAGACATTAAGCAAGTATCAAGAATGATAGGCACTTTCAAAAAGGTTGGAAGCTCCTATATCCTCATCATCGAGTCGATAGGAACAATTGATGGAACGATTATAAAAGTTCACGATCCTGATAATAGTATCATGACTGCCAGTCTATACTAATATTTTGAAAAAATAGAACTTAATCTTCATTTACCAGTTTGATGCATCATGAATCTGACAAAAGAGTAACTGTAAATATTTGATAGAAGGGAGAAATTATGATTGCCATAATAATTATTCTGATAATGCTGAATTCCTCAGCCGATGCTGAAACATTTGACGATCTTGTTAGGAGCGGATATACCGCATATTCGGTTAACCAACTTGAGGAAGCAAAGGAAATATTAGAAGAGTTGCAGGTTGAATACCCTGATTCCCATCTTGGTAAATTATTACAGGTGTTTGTAGAAATAAAGGAGGGCGATAATAAGGAAGCAGAAAGACTATTAGTAGTATTTGAAGAAAGCTGTCATATGAATTCATCTTCCTGTGATTCACCCAGTGTACACATCATTGCTAAGCTTATCAAGTGCAGGTTGCTGAATTCTGAATTAGAATTCAGAATGGCAGACGAAATGATTATAGAGCTTTTTAATAATCTCTATAGGGATTGTTATGAAAGTCAGATAGATATATATCTCAGGAACGATGACCCGGTAAGGGCAAGTATGGCTTGTGATGGATATATAAGTATGTCTGTCGGAAACTTGAACCAGGATATCGCGATGAAATGTTTTATTGTCTACCATTCAATCTTTAGAAATGAAGATGCAAGAAGGATATGGGGACAACTTAGTTTTGGCAACAAGGAATTGTTAAGAAAGCAATTCGGGAGGATAGAATTTTGAATACAGCAAAGGAGGGTAAATGTTTAAGGAGAATAAGCCTGATTATTGAAATTACTTTATTTCTTTTGTTAGCAACTTTATCCACTGCACTCTATGGTAAAGATGTGGTAAAGGGAAATTCTTCGTCTGAGTCTAAACTAATTGAAGGGAAGATAGACAGAGGATTAAGTCTGGCACTTGAAGCAATTAACATTGCTGGAAACAACAATGAAATAAAAGACGCAGAAACAAATATTTTATCGGAAAAAGAGGATAAACTGAGTGACAAGTTTCCAGAGAAAGAGGTAAATGTTGATTTAGAAGAAGCAGCATCAACAGAAAAATACAACAAAGAAATTCCTGAAATCTACAATCCATTGACCACGGAACCTATAAAAATCCAGAGAGAGAATCATAATATAGAAAAAAAGCCTTTAATACCTAAATATTACACGACTAAAGTTAAGGCAAACATACCATGGACAAAGACAAATATTTACTTAAAAGAGAACGATATTGTAAGGATTTATTGTAAAGGCAAGGTGATGCCTGGCGCTTTTGAATACCGGTATAAAAACACTTCGTGTCTTGCTGAAGGATATCACTTTACGAGGGACAATTTTACTGTACTGCCTAACGCAAGATATATGGCAGCAATTGGGAAGATAAGTAATCAGGATGCCTTTTATGTAGGTAGCGAGAAAGAGTTTAAATCGTATGTGAATGGATCACTTTATCTGGGCATTAACGAACTTAATAAGAGCATTTACACAGGTAAACCTATTAACAAAAGAAGTATTTACTGGAAGGATAATATAGGCTACTTCGAGGCTGACATCTATGTATACAGGGAATGAAAACTGCCCACTCTTAAAGAACTACCTGATATTTATCGACCAGGTGTAAGGAATCTATTTTTTTTTACGCAAAAAACAGGAGATGTAAGAATGAACTTTGATTCTCAAATAATTACCAAAAGAAGTTTTCTTTTAGCTCCTTACAACAATTTCTCAATTTCCAATTCTCCTTTGTGGATTACATATCCCATTACTACACCTTCTTTCTCTGCAAGGTTCCATTTGTTACCTGCTTTGAAGAATGCTATCCCTTGCTTTTTTACTATCGTGGCCGGGCCTGCTATTTTTATTGTGTTCCACTTTTCTTTTGTGCTTTTCAGTGTTGCTCTCAAAAACTTAGCATCTTTGGGTATATGTATGACTTCGTTGTTTTCTTTGTCGTATACTGCGATCTTGTCTTTTCCTTCTGTGCCTATTATTAACCATTTGCCAACGACAATATTTCCGTCTGGTTTCCTTAGTTTTCCTTTCAGGTACGCTACTCCTGTGCCTTCAAATTCATAGTGCTGGATTGCCATTTCATAGCTACCAAAGAAAGCTGCCATCAGGGCCCTTATCCCACCGGTAGATCCCATATATCCGCCACCCCAGGCAATCAGTCCCAATACAACCATGATGGTCAGCTCCGCCTTTGAGGAGGTTCTTATTCTGTATTTCTTTGATGCCAGTACAAAAATCTTCTCACTAAATGGCAACATCATTGCCACTCCGCTTAGATTCCATGAATCAATGATTACATGGCTAATCGCTCCCAGTCCTATCCAGCCTATTGGTTTATAGAAGAAAAATCCAGCTATGGTGAATGGTATCCAGACAACTAATGAGTGTACGTGTCTTCTGTGTCCGAATGTACGATTAAGAGGATATGATATAAAAAAGAAGATTCGGCCGATTGCGCTTTGTGGATGGTCTATGTCTGGTAGCAGGGCACCACCAGCCAGAAGTTTAATTGCAAATGCCGGTGAGCCACTTAGAAGCCCACATGCCATAGCAAAGGCTATATGTGTTGGTGCTGTCAAATCAATTACATCCTTTTAATTGTCAGCTGGTGGAACATTCTTATTATGTTTTTTATTTTGAATTTCCTTTGTTTTCTCTATTTGATCATGTATTGTCTTCAGATTATTCGTAATATCTTTCCATGTATCCATTTGTTTAGTTTTTATTATATACGGCTTTTTTTTAGTAAGATCATATATATAATTACTGTATATTCTCATATCATTTTTTCTAATTACAAAACTAGTTTCTGCATTGCATGTGATAGGTATGTTAACGATCTCCTTCTCTTCGCAAGAGTATATAGACATTTCATTAAAAGTAGGATCATTGTAAGCGGTTGTATATACCTTGCCTGCAATTGCATAAGACATAATCTTTATCTGCCTCTCGTCAAGTTCTATCGGATATATTTCTAGCACATTATTTTGTGTATCGTATAATGTATAACTTATTCTATATTTGTTTTCATCTGTTTTTTCTGGTTTTGAAGAGATGACGAAACCTGTCATTGGGCTATTTATCTCTTCCCATGCCACTCTAGCTTTTACTTCTGGAAGTACATCTGCAATCCGTGATAATCGTTTTTCATTTACATCAACTTTCGTGTCTACTTTCGACATTATCCCTTTCATATCAAATTGATTAACCGCTAATAAACTAAGAAAGCCAACAATAATAACACCAAATATAATTTGTATTACATTATCTTGATTCATACCTTTCCCTTCTACAGATAATTCTATAAATTTTTTCTTTTTGAAAATATAACTATTTAAAAAGTAGAATATATTCAAGGATTTTCAATGCCCAAAAGCAGATTGATTTACTCTATCCGTTCTATGGAGTGCTTTATTATCCTTTTTTTGTTGAGGCTTTATCATTTTCATGTTGAGTCCTTTTCGTCATCGGCTTTAAATATCTTCATAGTATATTTAGTCATCTCCTCATCTTCTGTATTGGATTTTCGGGCGAATTCATCTTCGTCCAAAAAAGTTTCAAGAATACAATTTTTACTCCCTCTGTATAGATCACACAAAGTCGGTTGATCAGGATCACGGTTAATAAATTCAGTCATTAAATATTTTTTGATGTTAAAGTCATGAGAAATTTTGTTGGGAGTGTTTTTGTGGACTATTACCTCTCGCTCGACAGGGCCATCCAATCTCATTTTCACTAATCCCTGGTTCTTCAGTTTTTTAATTTCCTGCGCGTGTTGTGCATCCATTGGCATCTCCTTTTTTATACAAATATGATTATTGTTAAAATATATCTTTTCTGATTTGACTGTTAACTCGTTGATTTTACCATACAGTGCATCCGGATCATATGGCTTTTCTAAAATATCATCCATACCGATTTCCATGTATTTATACTGCAATACAGTGTTTGCTGTAATTGCCAGAATGGGTAAATATCTCAGTTGATTGCGGATGATTTTTGTGGCTTCGCAACCATCCATTATGGGCATATCTATATCCATAAGACAAAGATCGTATTTTCCTTCATTAGCTTTGGCCAGCTCAACCGCTTCCCTGCCATTTGAGACAATATCACTATTATACCCCCAATGTTCCATTAGCATGTTTATTAACATCTGATTGGAATGGTCATCTTCCACTATTAGTAGATTCATGTTTTTACCTAAGCTCTCCAAAGTTCTGTTTTTTATTTCTTCATTGCCTGAAATATGAAGTATCTCATGAACAGGGCAGCGCCCATTCCTATACCACCAAGTATATACAAATCTTTTTCTCCCATTCCCATACCGATATAACGCAAAACTACTACACCTACAACCGCGATTAGCAATACCGGAGCTATGTTTATTTCTTCACCGGCTACTCTTTCAGCGTCATCCCTTGGAACTTCACCTCTTGCCAGAGCCCATGCCCGGGCAGGCACGCCCCTTGATTCCACTGCAATAATGTTACGATTTATGATACTCCCTGTATTACTTATTACTTCTTCGGCTAATTTCGTACGATATTTTTTTTCTATGGCAATTATCTTAATTTTCTTCTTTCCCCACATTAATCTTGTCAGCTCTTCTCTAAATGGTTCTACTCCAGCCATATATATTTTCCATATTTCATTTACGCTTGTGAGAAACGTAATGAGTTTTGGTGTGGCTCTTTCTATGTTGTCTATGAAAACAGCTATTTCTATTCCCTTGATAATTTCTATTTCCAAATCTGTATTTTTCTTTTTTGAATACCCCTCTATTCCTTGTGCTTTTGCAATTTCACGCAAGTTGTGGCTATATGTATTTGTACTTTTCAAATATATTTTATTTTTTTTATATTCTTCATACGCCCATTCAAGGATCATACTTTTGCCAATTCCTCTTTGTCCTACTAATACAAAAGGCGTTCTCTTCTGAGTTCTTGGCGCTATCTCTCTTTCAAGTATTTTGTCTCTTCCAATCAGCTTCATTTCCTCACCATTGCTTCAAAATTCATGTCAGCTTCTACTATCATGTTTTTAAATTTATTAATTTCCGAGAGCACGTCGTAGTATGCCGTAATACTGGTTACGCCTTCATCTTTCATTACTGCTTTGAGAACCAATGACTTTTCTCTTAATATTTTTAATTCTTCTAATCCTTCGTTAATAGTTTTAATATATTCATACCCGTTTTTTAAAAACTCCCTTTTCTCCGCTTCCTTTTTTCTTTTAATGTCTTTTGAATATAATGGTACTTCTACCAATAATTTGCCAAATATTCCCAAACCTCCATTTTCCGATACAGCACTAAAAGGATTTTGTTGATCATCATTGTTTTCAATACTTGGTATCGGTAATCCCGCTTTTACTTTTACCGTCAGGTCGTATCCTCCATATAGTTTTTTTGCCTTTTTGTTTAACCTGGCCCACCTTTCCGCTTTATCTTTTTCCTCTCCGAAAGCTTTATCGTGCAAGGTTATAAATCCCATGACTAAAAACGCTATCGTACCTATTAAAAAATACTTTTTCATTACTACCTCCCTGTCTCAGATTTTGTGCTTAGGCGTTAAATGAAAAATTGATTATTTAATATCATCATCAATTTTCAGTTTTAAGTATTCTATAATCTGCAATTCTGTCTGTTTCTATAATCTCGTTTATGCCAACCGGTATTTGAGTCTTCGCGTATATCTGTGTTGTTGATATTGAAGCATGTCCCAATAGTGATTGGATTTCGTCCAATTTCACTCCTCTTTCCAGTAAAATTGTTGCATATGTATGCCTCAAACTGTGTAATTTATTTAAACCCATTCTTCTTAGATAGAAATCTATATTCTGCCTTTTCTTTTTATAACCGCCTTTGCCGTCCCCACTGTTTTTAATCATTGCATTTGTCAGCCAACCTGGGCATGGTACCCGCCTCTCTTTATTTCCTTTGCCTATTACCTGTACCCAACCGGTTGATGCATTTGCCGTGCTTATTTCTGAAATGCGTAGCCCACAAGTCAACATCAGGCCAATCCAGATACCTCTTACGTCACCTTCTTCACATAACCTTTTCGCATCCTCTCTTAACTTTATAAACTCTTTCTCACTTTTAGCTTTTGCCAGCCTTCCCTTGCTACGTCCCAGCACCAGCTTTTGAAGTTCAATATTTAGATTTGGGAACCCATCTCTTAACAACCACTTTGAATATGACTTTAATGACGCAATCTTTCTTTTCACAGAATTAATATCTTTGCCTGAGATGCATTCCTCTATGTCATTAATCGAGAGTCTATATATGGTCTTGTTTCGCTTTTCCGCTTCATGCTGCCAGGACCTTAGATCTGATCTGTAGCCTATAAATGTCAAATTGCTTTTACCTGCCGCTTTAAGATGCAGAAAGTACCTTTCTATCTTGTACGGCTTTCCCCTTTTTATATTCTTAATGCTCCGTACTTCGCCCCTCTCGCCTTCCATTTGCTCAACAGGCACCTTGGCACTGCTTAATTCCGCCGTGCCGCCTTCTGGGAACTCTGGAGCATTCATCTTAAGAGTGTTGTCATTCTCGTTTAATTCTTCTCTTGGAATTTCCGGTTCACTCTCTGGTCTTTCTAAGACCCTACCGTCTACTATCTTATAGCCTGGCGTGTCCTCCTTTGGCTGCAATGCTGATTGTAGCAATTGTTTTACCTTGATCATTCCAGTACCTATATTCGCTTTTAATGGAGACTAAAAAAATGTCTCCTGAAAATAAACTTGATAGTTTAATAGTAGAATGCTATTAATTTGCTAGTGTATTTTTAAACTTTTGTGTCTGTAAAAATCATGACAAAGAAAACAAAGCAGTCTAATTTTACACTTGGTGTAGAAGAACATGATGCCTGGGAATATGTCGCAAAGGATTTAATCCATAAAAAAATATTCCGAAGCAAGGTTGAAGCATTTGAGACATACATTCGTTTTCTACACCTAAGTAACTATGATGCTATTAAGGAGTTCAAGGCATCAGTGGTTATAAAATAATCTGTACCACGATTACATCTACTTTGTAGAGAAGCTTTGGATATGTTCATGTATTTACTTCCTATAAAAACATAATCTGTGAAAGAGACCATCTGTCCATGATGGAATATTTATTTATGTGTTGTATCATTTAGGTAGATCTAAACTTCTCCGAGTATAGTAATGAGCCTAATTATTTAAATCAAGAGAAAAAGTAAACAATGGAAGGTTGGTAGAGTTGCTCGATTCTTTCTGATTATAAATGTTATTATTACCTCTCCCTTCCTATTACATTATCCTCACCCCCAAACCTATTATTTTCGTTCGTAAGCAATATATTAGAAGAATATTCACTGAGTGTTAGTTGCAGACATGGCTAACTGTTTTTTCGATGAACCATTATGATATTGTAAGACTGCAAAATTGTGATATGGCACACTTTAACATGGTACACAATTGTGCCATGGCGCAATTTTTTCAATTTCGCCTCCTACGCCTTTCTTAACAAAGCAAAGCAATGTTAAAAAACTTTCATTAGTGTAAACTCTTCTCAAACAAGTACTTTAAAAATCATAATGCTTTTGTACATATGAAATGATATGTACTACTTCTCATATGGCACATGGTTTGTGATATACCTCTCTTCTGTTTTTGATAATAGTAGTTGTCAAGATGGCCCATTCAACAATACTGCAACTCATATAGTAGGATGACACATGGATGCGTCACCGTGTAAATTGCTTTTCAAGGAGGAAAACGTAGTGTGCCCGAAGAACCGATCATGTCGTATCCAATACGCACGATGTCAACAAGCCTATTTCATTATTCATAGTCTTGAATATGAGTAATCAATTCCCTCCATAATGTTCAAAATAGTAATGCGAAACTATTCATGGTTTGATTTAGCTGGCAGTGGAGGCCAAAGCATATTTATAATTATTGTGTGTTCAATTAATAATGATAGATAAAGTAAACTTATTGAGTACGTTAAACAAAAAAACTTTCTACCAGACTTACGTGGAGTCTCTCAAGAGTAACAATGGATCGGCACAGGGTATAGGTTTGTGTCCTTTTCACGATGACCACAAACCAAGCTTCAGTGTTAACTACACAGATGGTGTCTTTAACTGTTTCGCATGCGGGGAGAATGGGGATATTTTCTACTTTTATCAGAAATTAAGAGGTGTGGATTTCAAGACTGCTCTGCGAGAAATTGGTAAAATGAATGGGGGTATAAAGGCAAATGTATCTCACCGGGTGATCGCAGTATTTGAATATACGGATATTGATGGTCAGGTACTCTATGTGAAGGAGAGATATGAGCCCGCACGTGATGGTGGTAAAAAAGAGTTTTTCTTTAAGCATCAAAAAAATGGTAAACGTGCAAAGGGGAGGGGTTGTAAACCTGTACTCTATAACTTGAAGGAAATTGCAAATGCAGAAGTTGTATTTTTCGTTGAGGGAGAAGGAAAAGTTGAATTGTTAAGAGAATGGGGGATAGTGGCTACAAGTCTTGATTCCGGGGCTAATAGCCCGTGGCAAGATAAATACCGAGAGTTTGTCGAAGGCAAAAAACATCTTAGAATAATCTCAGACAATGATGAGCCGGGTAAGTCTTACGCTGAGAGAATCGCTATCGAGTTGCATGGCAAGGTAGATTCGATAAAGATTATTGAATTACCTGGGCTGGAAGAAAAAGGGGATATTATCGATTGGGCAAAGATGCCAGGTAATGATGTAGAGGAATTAAATAACATCATTGATATCGCACCTGTATTTGATGGTAGCTCAAGGGGAAAAAGTAAAGATGACAAAACGCCTAATATTATAACCTTATTAGAAAAAACAGTTCATGATAGATCAATTAGCCCCGCACAGGATTTTAAGGATGAGGTAATGTATTATGCTGTCAAGATCGATACCAAGCCTTATTTGATAACGTCTGAAAAGGAAATAATCAGCTTTGAATGTGCTGAAGAAAAAGGCATAAATCTAAATACGAAATTTGTGGACACATTCAGGTTTAGCCCAGAGTGGATTCTTGCCTATTATAATGAAGGTAAAAAAGTAAGGGTGTCATCCGTTTATAATAAAATTTATGATTTTATTAAAAGCTACATATTCTTTACGTCTGATGCGCACGGAAAATTTCTTACTGTATGGGTAATTGGTACATATATATTTAAAGTCTTCAGGTATTATCCTTACGTTTGGCTAAACGCACCAAAGCAAAGCGGCAAGACTCTGCTTATGGAGATTCTAAAAGAGTTTTCTTTTAATGGGGATTTATCAAGTAATGCATCTGAATCTGCAATATTCAGGGATGTTCACAATAATCTAATTACCATGTTCTTTGACGAAGTTGAAAAACTCAGCAAACAGGATGTTGAAAAGTATGGTGCTATAATGTCTATCTTAAATACCGGTTTCTCTGCAAGTGGGTTTGTTAAGAGGGCAGGGAGTCAAAAACATAATTTTGCAATACAAAGGTTCTCTACTTACTCACCGAAGATTTTTGCGGGAATAAAAGAAATTGATGATGTCGTACAAGATCGAACTATAAAAATAAATATGCTCAGAAAGAAGCCTGGGGAGGTTGCAAAACGATATAAAATATCCGATGTCTTGATAAGGGCCCAAAAAGAGATACGAAATGAGCTTTACATATTCGGCTTACAATATGCCAAAGAGATTTCAAATGTATACAATAATCATTTTGAACAGATTGAAGGATTAGCACATTTGGAAAATCGTGAGCTGGATATCTGGGAACCTATTTTTACGATTGCCAGTGTGATTGACAAAGAAAACGGAAACACCGATTTGACCGATTCATTTTCACATTTTAGTAAGGATAACTGTGGAGAAAGGCTTGAAGACAACAAAGACCTTAACGAGACAGTCATGCTGCTAACTACTTTAAGAGGAATGGTAGAAAGTGATACTCCTGTGCCTTACAAGGTTGGCAAGATCAATAGATATGAAACCAGTGAGGTTTTTGAGTATTTTACAGAAACTGATGAATATGCATGGCTGGCTGATTATAAGAAAACCACACTGACGAGGCTTCTCAAGAAAAACGCCGGTATAAAAACTGATTTAGTATGGTCCCCCAGAATCAAAAAGAAAGTCAGGATGTACCTTATTGATACCGAATCTTTAAGGGATCTTTTCGAGAGATATGCCTGAAAAGTTCGAAAACTTTGAACTGCATTGTGTCTAAATATATGTGTGGGGGTAAAATAAACAGACACAAGTGTCCATTTATGTATAACTGTTTCTTTTAAAAGGGTTTAGCAAGGTACACTTTTGAAAAAAGTAAGTGTACCCAATGTGTACACAAAGTGTCCAGTTCTGTAAAGTGTCCACAAGTGTACCGTAAAGTGTCCATAAAAGTGTACCGTAAGAAATGTTGTACAGTAATAACTTATGACCGAGTGGACACTTGTGTATGTTTATTTTAGGGGGTAGAGAGAGAAATGAATAACTATTTGTTGTTTATCCGAGAAGGGCTAAGTGGAGAAAGGAGGGAAAATGAAATTTGAAATTGATGCAAATGCGCTAATAGACAAGATTGTCAGTGGAGTAACTGAACAGATAAACATGCTTGTCAAACATGGTTCAAAAACTAAGGGTAACGAGTTAATGAATGTCGATGAGTTAGCAGAATATCTCAAGGTCAAAAAATCGTCTATCTATGACCGGGCACATAACAGATCGATCCCATTTCTTAAGAATGGTAAGTTTCTGAGATTCAAAAAGAAGCATATTGACATTTGGCTACTCAATCCTTACCATCCAGATTTGAATCATTATAACCTTAATCATAATGGAAGGAGGTGATAAATATATGCGAAAAACTAAGGGCTTGTATAGACGTGGTAACGTTTACTGGATTTGCTACAAATTCAAGGGTAAATTATACCGTGAAAGCACAGGCAAGGTATCCCAAAAAGAAGCTGAGTATGTGCTGGCTTGTCGCAGGAAAGAGAATGACGAAGGTGAATTGCCTAAAAGCAAGATGATTGATTACAAGTTTGCTGAGTTGGCAAACGCTTATTCAAAATGGGCTGAAAGGCAAAAATCTTACGCTGCCAGTAAACGTTTTATGATCAAGCAGATTGTAGGGGTTTTTGGTAATCTTAATGTGAGTGACCTAAATACTCAAATGATTGAGCAATGGCAGAGTGAAAGGTTGAATCTTAATAAACCTGCTACCGTTAACCGTGTCCTTGCCTGTTTAAAGCACATGTTTACCAAAGCTGTTGATTGGGACATGGCAAGTGAGGAAACATTAAAGCAGGTTAGAAAGGTTAAGTTTCTGAAAGAGTATAATAAAAGGCTAAGGTATTTAGATGTTGAAGGATGTCAAACTCTAATTGATTGCTGTGCGCCGCACTTAAAACCGATTGTTACGGTTGCGCTTAATACTGGTATGCGAAGAGGTGAAATATTAGGGCTGAGGTGGGAGCAGGTGGATTTAAGTCATGGTTTCATTCTGCTTGAAATCAGTAAGAACGGTGAACGCAGGGAGATACCTATCAATACCACTTTGGAATATCTTTTCAAAGAGATGCCGCATAGTATAGAAAGTAAGTATGTTTTTGTCGATAAAGACGGTAAACCTTACAAAGATGTTAAGCGAAGTTTCGGCACTGCAATAAGAAAGGCAGGTATCAGTGATTTTCGATTCCATGATTTGCGGCATACATTCGCAAGTCATCTTGTTATGGCAGGGATAGACTTGATCAGTGTTAAGGAGTTGCTGGGTCACAAAACTATAACAATGACGTTAAGATATTCACACCTTGCACCTGAACACAAACGGAAAGCAGTAAATACACTTGATAAAGTGTTGAGAAATGACCAAAAAGAAATTTTTAGTTCACAATCTGGTTCACATTTTGAGGCTGACTCCACTTGCTGCTTGTCCTAAGTCATTGGTAGTAATGGTCGGGGCGACTGGATTCGAACCAGCGACCTCTTGAACCCCATTCAAGTGCGCTACGCCAAGCTGCGCTACGCCCCGATATGTAGTATATATTCTAGTTTCTGAAAGCTTGATTGTATCAAATAACTCTTATTCTTCAAGGACTTTCACGCATTCCATTTCGTCTCAACTGCACTTTACGTAAAAACTTATAAGATTTCTTATAGAACCAGGTATTGCTTTTTTTATTTTATCCGCTGTTTTTTATCGGCAAAATAGTTGCTAAATTGTCATGATAAATGTTTTGTATTGTATCAAAAGATATCATGGCTACAATGTGTGTCTGGACCTAATTGCGAAGGATGTAGGTTTTATGGGAAAATAGCGTTGAAGGTTCACGATTGTTTCTGATAAAATTCTGAGGAGCTGTTTAACTATTATGTTTATACTAAATCAAATTTCAGGTATTGATGGCTTTAGCATAGCAGATAATTTGCGTTTGGTTGTTATTGCTGCAATTTTTATTGGGATTGTTTTTGTTCTTTTATACCTTAAGTCTTTAAAAAAAGGGAGAAAAGCAAAGCCGGAATATGTGCAGGCGGTGAATTCACAGGGTAGTAGCGGTAAAGAAAAAAAGCATCCTGCTGACACACAAGACGATTTTTTGAGTATAGAAGAGGAAGCGGAGGATGTGCCGGTTGTTAATCTCGACAAAACATTAGCTGATATTGAGGAGATGGAGGAGGGGAGTGATACAAAGCAGGAGGTTGACACAAAAGGTGTAAGGACAGAATTTGCTGCTAAAATAGAAGGGTTAATTTCAAAGATAGAAAACAGTCAGAAAGAGGTTGTAAAAAAAGTAGAAAATATTGTTGATGCAAGAGTTCAAGAGGTGTTGAGTAAAATAGATGATAGGATTGATGAAGTTATTCGTTCTCAAAAAAATACGAATACTTTGGTGTCAGTAGGAAAGATTAATTCTTTGCCGCATGATGAGGAACCGGTGTCTAGTGAGATGCCGAATGCAATAGAGGGCAGCAGCGTTGTATCTGGGGCGAGTGATTCCTTACGGATAGAGGAATCACCAGTTGGTACTTCGTCATCTCTGGGATCTGAGGGTGTGGTAGAAGATAGCAGTTTTTCATTGGATGCTCTGGATGATTTGCCTGTAGAAGAATCGGCTGCTTCATCAAGTAAGATTGAGAAAAGTGACACAGGGGAAATGGCAGGAGAATCGGAAGATTTGGATATACTGGATTTTCTAAAGGAAGATTCTATCGGTATTTCGCTTCCTGATGAATCTAGTGTTAATGAAGAGATGGTTGAAGAGCTTCCTGAAGAAATAACAGAAGAGCCTAAGGAAGAAACTTTTGAGTCTTCTGAAGTTAATGAAGGCGAAACGGTAGAGGAAGAAGAATCGATTGATTCATCTGGGATAAATGAGGAAAATGTTTTAGAGGTAGATGAGGGGGACACGGCTGATTTTGATATACAAGAGTTCCTGGAAGAGATAGAAAACATTCCTTCTGAAAAAGATTCGGAAGATGAAAAGTGATGATGTTTAATTAACTTCCTTCTGTTTCTGGTTTCGGTTCACGCAGCATTAGCTCTTTTACCGCTTTCATTGGGTCTTTATCTTCAAAGAGCACATTATAAACTTCCTTTGTAATAGGCATTTCAACATTATATTTTTTCGCCAATGCGCAAACCGACTTTGTAGTCAATATTCCCTCGGCAATCTGATTCATTTCTTCCAAAACCTGGGATAATTTTTTGCCTTTGGCAAT
>Ga0233430_1003409_pt1 | contig 16169 bp, 8 predicted proteins | sample SI_118_April2016_2_FD_179883 | JGI IMG/M metagenome (GOLD analysis project Ga0233430, IMG submission 179883) | Seawater microbial communities from Saanich Inlet, British Columbia, Canada - SI_118_April2016_150_MG | ecosystem: Environmental > Aquatic > Marine > Inlet | place: Canada: British... | reverse complement strand
CATCCGAAACATCACTACAAGGAGGCTTCGTGGCAGCGCATTGACTCCGAAGCTGAAGGAAGCATTGAATCATATCCCGCTCATAAAAGTGGGTGATCTCAAAGAAGACGAATTAGACAATACGCTGAGTGAATTAGCAGAAGGACCTGAAGGGAATGATAATCAACAGATACCTGATGAGATCATAAGCAAAAACTTGATCAGCGAGGATTGTCTTCTCATATCCCTTGTTGGGGAGAAGCTCAAACCAACAATATTTATTTATACTGGAACACCGATATGTATCAATCAGAATATCCTGGCATTATTCCCCAATATGTCCGAAGTCACCCTGGAGTTTCTTGCTCGGGAGCTAAAAACAGATCGTGTACTCAGACAAGTCCAACTGATTCGGAAAAGAGGAGTGATTTCAACTCTTCGAGTGCCTTCATTCTTAAAAATTAGACTGGACATTCCCGATTTAAAGGAGCAAGAACACAGACTAGAAGATCTCCGAGATTATATTGTGAATCAGAAACTGGCCAGTGATGCAGTTTTTCGACTGGCCCTTGAGAAGGCACGTAAGGAGTTTAATGATGGTCTGGGTCTCATTCGACATCAACTCGGCCAAATTATTGGGACTGCTAGTCTGAACACTGATTCTTTGCACTACTTTCTGAAGTCTAATCATCCACAGATATTGGATGATTCCATAGTACCTTTGGAAGATGGACAGACACCAAACCCCGCTCACACAGTTGATGGCGTTTTGGACCAGATGAAATCTTCATTCAACAAAATGAGTAATGAGATGCGGTTGATTCAGCTCATTACCAAAGGTTTAAAAGAGGGGGTCAAACCAGAAGTCGTAACCATTAAGCAATTATATAATGAAAAAATCCTCGAGCATGAGTCAGAGAATGTTAACATCCAGATTGGAAAGTTGGAAGATAATCAGATCAATGGCTTTACCATTGAGATCCAAATTCTTGCTGACAAAGCCATGCTGGGTTCAGCACTCGATCAAATCATCCTGAACGCCATAAAGCATGGGAAACGTGAAGATAAAGTCCTGAATATCTGGCTCGATTATACTCAGTATCTTATACTTGAGGGAGAAATCTATCATGAAATTTCAATTCGCAATGATGGTCATCCACTTCCACCTCAGTTTTCACTGGAGTTGTACTCTGAAATAGGAGGAAGTACTGGTGTGACAGGGAATTCCGGAATTGGCGGATATGTCATATCAAAGGTCGTTGAAATGCATGATGGAAAACTTAGAGCAGAGAACCTTCCCACAGGACAAGTTGAGATCTCCATTTTACTACTAACAGGAATAACAATGGATGAAATCAATTGGACAGATTGAGATAACTATTTTACTACCAAAAGGAATGCTAATGGATGAAATCAATGCTTAAAGCTGCGCTCATAGATGATAATGAAGAGTATGGTCAAGCACTGGCATTACGCGCTTCTCAAATCGGATTAAATATTGTCCACTGCACAAACCTGAGTGATGGCATTCAAGCCATAAAGAATGATAGTGAAATTGGTGGGCTTATTCTTGATGGTCATTGCAAAATAGACCCGGATACGCCTGCGGCAGATGATTTCCTGCCGGCGGCCCAGCGTGAAGTTGACATACTGGCCTCATCCTTCGATCGATACCTCTATGTGATTATCAACTCGGCTTATCCTGAGAAGTATGAGAGTATATTTAAGCGTTTTGAGTTTGTACATAAAACCTCTGATAATTCGCTTTTGCTTCAAAAGGTTCAGTCAGGGATCAGTGCTTTAGATGAATCGACACTGCGGCAGAAGTTTCAGGCTGAGATTAGGCAATTAAACAAACTTTTTCCATCTTCAAACAGGGAGCGAGAGCTATTGACAATCCTTCGACGTATGCACTCTATGGATATCGTTCAGGTCCAAAATGCACTCAATACTATTAGGAAAATATTTGAAGCTTTGCTGGATACTGTCTGTGAGGAGCAAGATGTTCCAAGCAGGCTGGATCGTAAGGCGCAAATAGACTATTTGTCTGGGAGAAAGTATTACCAGAATAACACTCGCCAGGATAATCCCTTAAACCAGCCAGTATTCCCTGAGTATCTCCAGCACAGTGCTTTGGCTCTATGGAGGCTTAGTAGCGCAGCCAGCCATTTGAACAATGATGCAATTGCTTGTACGAAAAACACTTCGATTGGTGCCACACATTTACTCTTGGATTTTGTTAACTGGGTAGGTGTCTGGATGGATGAATAATCAGATTGCTGAGAATTGAAGCAATAAACTAGATTAAATAGGAACACTATGATCAGCGGAGAACTGCATGCAAAGTCGATAAAGGACTGTTGGTTTGTGACATGTTTTATCGGGGAGAAAATTAGCTGATTATTCTCCAGATAATTTTTGTTGATTTGGGCAAGGGGGATTGGTAATGTTAAATCCCACCCAATCCTATTGCATCCTAATATCCCAAGTCTATATTTTCAGCTCACAAACGGGGGTTTTATCATGGGCAAGAATATGATTGAACAAAGTCGCTGGCTATCCGTCGAAGAAATTGCTTTGCACCTCGGTATCAAGAAGGATACTGCCTACAAGTGGGTAGCAAAGAAACACATGCCAGCCCATAAAGTGGGGACCCTTCTAAAATTTGACCGGAATGAAATCGATGAATGGGTTCGATCCGGTGCAGCAAAAACAGGTAAGAAGTAATTTGGCCAAGCTCAAACCCAACGAATACCTCGTCTCCTTCACCGCTGGTGGTCTCCTGGCTGAGGAAACCCGGTCTGTGATCTCCTATCTCAATGACGAAGCAATACTTAATCTGCCGACTGAAATCAAACACCCTCAGTATCTCCACACTAATGCGGAGTCAGCTCGTCAGCGCGTGGTACAGGAGCTTAAAAAGCGCTATAGAGCAACAGGCCAGCTTGTCTTTGATGTATTCAAGGATGCCGGTCTTCCCCAGCAGAACATCCTAATTTTTTACACCTGCATGAAAACATATCAAATCCTGTTTGATTTTATGTTTCAAACCGTGTTGGAGAAATGGCTAAGCCGAAATCTGACGCTGGACAAGTTGGATGTCCAACACTTCCTCGATATTCAATCGGCAAGCCACCCTGAAATCGATGAATGGGCCGAAACAACCCGGGAAAAGATTGAAACCGTCATGATTCGTATGCTCAATGAAGTTGGATTACTTCAAGGTGGACAACTTCAATCTGTGGATGCACCGGACCATTTCTGGAGATCCTTTGTCGATTTTGGGGATCCCTGGTTTCTGCAGGCCATGCTGCTCAACAAAGAACAACGCGATCGGATCCAAAATGGATAAAATGACCATCTCCCAATTGTATGATCAGCTCCTCTCCGACAAGGAGTGGCAGAATCCCGAAACCGGCAAGCTCTTCTTCCCAGCCTACATTTTCTCTTATGATCCCACGCAGGAGTATGTCATTCGCAAAGAAATCGAAGACCTGAAATCACGATTGAAACGCCCCAATAATTTTATCGACACCCTGGTGCTGAACATCTTTGAGGAGTTTATGGATTTCCTGAGAACCAGCTCCCTGGGGACAGAATCACTCCTGGACCTCCTGCTGGAAAAAGATCAGAGCGAGGATCCACCTGAAGAGCTCATCGATATCCTCACAGAACAAGCCAACAGCCTTGAATTCTTCAACTTTGTGAATGCAAAAGCCGAAGCCCATTTTGAACTCCCTTCGAAGTATAAGAAAGTGTATCTATTATTGCATGGGTTTGGATCCATATTTCCATTTTTAAGAGCCAGTACCTACTTGAAGAACTTTGAAGAACATGTTGATGGTTACAAGCTCATCGTCTTCTTCCCCGGTTCTTATGAGTCCAAGCAATACCACCTGTTTAATCATTTTCATGATGAGAATATTTATCGCGCAACCCTAATTAACCCACAGGAAAGCTGATATGAAAATCCGGAATCTCTTTGCAAAAGATATTGAGCGGAAAATTAATCCCGCTGTTGTCGTGGCCGAGCAGGATCAAAATACCGTCCAGACTGAAATTGAAGAATACGTATTCACTAGAGATCTCATCGATAATCTGTACAAATTCCTGGATGCATTGAACAACCGCAAAGATGGCAAGACCGCTATCTGGATCAATGGCTACTACGGTTCCGGAAAATCACACTTTATCAAATATGTCCACTATTGTATCAATCCGGCAACATCAGATTTGGCCTTTGAGCATTTCATCAAGAATGCCCAGGAGATCTCGGATTCCTTCTCCGATGCCAGCCCATCCAATATTCTGCAACTTCAAAAGAAGGTTGGCAGCGCTGACATTCATAACATCATGTTCAATGTCGATGCGGTCTCGGGACAGAAGAACGACAAGAACAAGCTGGCCATCATCATTCTGAATCAGTTCAATGAGTTTAGAGGCTACAACAAAAAGAACATTCCCCTGGCCTTATTGGTGGAAAAGCATCTTGATAAACTGGGGCTATTTGAAGCATTCAAAACCAAGGTCAATCAATTAGATGGTTATAACTGGGAGTCAGACGCAGCTACCCTGGTCTCCCTGAAACTTGATAAAGTACTCGATGTCGTCCTCGAATTGGACCCCAGCCTTGATAGAGACGCCCTCCGCAGCAAACTTAAAAATCCAGATGATATCACCATTGAAGGTGATCTTATCCCGCAATTCCTTGAGTACTTGGATGATAAACCAACTGACTATCGACTGGTGTTTTTGATAGATGAAGTGAGTCAATACATTGGTAGGGATACCAACCTGCTCTTGAATCTTCAGACCATCATTGAGGAAGTCGGATCCAAATGTAACAACAAGATCTGGTTCGCCACGACAGCACAACAAACCTTGGATCAAATGATTGAAAATGCCGTGACCAACGACGAGCCCTTCGGCAAGATCATGGGGCGTTTCGAGATCCGGATCTCCCTGCAGAGTCAGGATGCTGCCTATATCACAAAAAAACGTATTCTGGATAAAGCATCATCAGGGCTGGGAGAACTCAAAACCTTCTACGACACCAACAAGGAAGCCATCCACAATCAATTCAACTTTTCTTCCAACCTTTATCAGGGGTATTCGACATTTGAGGAGTTCGCGCTATCCTATCCCTTTGTTCCCTATCAATTCAGACTTATCTCAGATGTGTTTGATTCGTTCAGTCATCTGGATTATGTCATCAAGGAAGTGAAGGACAATGAACGTTCTGTCCTGGGAATCACTCACTTCACTATCAAAAACTTCGGCGATCAGGAGCTGAGCTTCTTTGTCCCCTTTGATGGTTTCTTCAACGAACAATTTCGCTCCAACCTGACTCATACTGCCCGGAGTATCATCGACCGAGCCATGCAACTGGATGCAGTAAAAAAAGATGGTTTTGCAAAACGGGTCGTATTCACCCTGTTTATGATCTCCAACCTCAGCGACTCAAAGAAGATCGTGTTCCCAGCCAACCTGGACAACCTTACCACATTGCTCATTGATACGACTGACGCCAATCGGCTAGATTCACAAAAATCGATTCAGCAGGTCCTTGAAAAACTGACTGCCGAGAGCATCATTCGGGAAGAGAATGGCCGGTACCATTTCTTCAAGGAAGATGAGATCGAAGTAGCTAACCTGATCAACAATCAGAACATCACCATGGAGGACAGGCTCAAGGAACTCCATGACAGCATCTTTTCACCCATGCTGAGTCTCCGTAAAAAAGTTGCCTACGGGAACAGCAGTTTTGATCTGAACCTCTCCTTTGATAACAAACAGATCTATCCCGGGGGAGATGTGGATGTCATCTTCAGTTTTTACAACGATGAGGATATTGATCAGCGGGCGATGAAACTTAGCCGTGATGTCCTGGTTTTCTGCGTGAATCAACCTATGAAGGCTAACACCAATCTGATGCAAGAGTTTAACCTGCTCGTGAAGACCAAGGTGTATTTACGCAACAATTATGACAGCGCCAGTGGACAACGCAAAAAGACCCTGGATGATTTTACTACCCGCAACAACAGCAAACTCGACGAGCTTAAAAAGTCTTTCGCTGGGATATTCAAAACGGCACCGATCATATCAGCTCAGCAAATTGTCAAACAGACAGCAGTCACCGCATCGGATCCTAAAACCCGCTATGACGAAGCCCTCAAGCATCACTTTGAAACCGTCTATAAAAAACATGACCTGGCAAAAAGCTACGCTACCAGTCCTGACGATTTGAAGAAAGCAGCATTGAGCAAGCAAACGTCTCTGGATAAAACACTAACTACAGCTGAGGATGAGGTCTATACCTGGGTGGAAATGGTCGGCCTCCCCAACAATGTTGCAGAAGTTGTGCGTCATTTTGAGGAAAAGCCGTATGGTTGGAAAGACGTGGCGACTCTGCATATCCTGATCATGTTAGCCCGCAAAGAGAAACTGCAATTTGAATGGAAGAACGAGAAAATTGAGCTGGATGCGTTTTACAGTCAGGCGATCAAAAAGCAGGAACGCTCCTCAATCACCTTACATGCCGTAGAACAAATTGACGTTGGTGTGCTGAATGATCTTAAGCAAGCTTATCGACACATCTTCAACGAAGACCTTATTCCTGATCTGGACGCCAAGCTCCTGTTTCATGACTTATCAAAGAAGCTGGAGGCGAAGATGAAGCTCTATCGCCAGCCCTCCATTGACTATAGCCATGAGCCCTTTGGAATTAGTTTTCAAACCTTCAACAACCTCCTTGAGGACCTGCTTCCCATCCGTGATCCCGCCCGGCTGTTTAAGGAGCTCATTGATAAGAAAGATGGGTTAAAAAGCGCCCGGGATATTGCCAAAGAGCTGCTGGAATTCATCGATAATCAGTACCCAACTTATCAAAAGCTCAAAGAGTTCAATAAGCTGAATCAGAACAATTATGAGATGTTAGCTGAGGCAGATCGCCAGAAGGGATCTAAGTTGGCTCGTTATCTCAACCATGAGCAAAAACCAGCCGACGATTTTCCTGAGATGCGTAAGATCCATGAGGAGCTGGAAAAGCTGATCAAGGATCAAAAGGCAGTCCTCCGAGTCAAAGCTGTCAAGGTTTACGAAGCCATGGAGGCCAACCTTAAAGGCCAGGAAAAAGCCAACAAGGTAAAAGACAGTGATGCCCCAAGTTATGGCATCCATGCAATCGTTGAAACCCTCAAAAACGAGTCCAGTATTGCCAATTTGCAACTGGCACTGGAACGGAGCGACACGAAGCAGGCTGAAGCATTGTCCAAGATCGGTACGCTTAGTGGTAAGAAGTCCGTGACCCTGAAGATCTCCCAGCTGGGCCTGCCTGCCACCATCGATTCTCAGGATGATTTGAGAGCATACGTTTCAGCGTTTGAATCTCGATTGAAAGAAGAGTTAGACGCTGGCCATACTGTGATTGTTGTTTAGATATTTGAGCTAGAATAAGGCGGCGCTATGAATACCAATGCACTGAAAAAGTTTGCTCAAAAAGCCCGTAACCTGCTTCTGGAGGACGTGAGTAAACGCTTCCTCTATTGGGGCTTCGATAAAAAGGGCAGCATACTTCACACTGTGGAAGCCACCGGTGGTGGTTACTTATTTCGGGGAGAAGCACATGATGATACCAGCATCCCTCCCAAATGGAACTCCCTCGTCTCAGCTGTGGGACGGCATAGTGTTCAGGATATCATTGAAGAAGCCGCTTACACCTGGTTTAATCGCCTCATGGCCATCAAGATCCTGGAGCAAAACGGTTATGATCAACCTGTCCTTGCTTATGCAGCAGCTGATCTCAATGAACCGGTGATCCTACGGAATGCCAAAAAAGGGATCTATCCTACCAGCAGTCCCCAGGAGATCCAGACGCTGAAGCGCAGACTGGCTGGTGCCAATGACGATGAAGCCTTGGCAGCGCTTCTGGTATCATATTGTCGCAATCACCAGCTTCTGAACCGCATCTTTGGACATCTCGATGATTACACTGAGTTACTGATCCCAGGCGCTTTATTGGCCAAGGGTGGACTCTTGGAGCTGATCAATGGTGAAGGCATCATATCGGATGAAGATTACCAGGAAGTGGAGCTCATCGGTTGGTTGTACCAGTTCTATATCTCAGATAAAAAGGATGATGTCTTTGCCGGTTTTAAGAAAAAGAAGAAGGCCAGGGCAGAAGACATACCGGCAGCGACCCAGATTTTTACCCCAAAGTGGATTGTTAAATACCTGGTAGAAAATACAGTTGGAAGGATCTGGTTGGACCTCCATCCCGAGAGTCCTATCCGAGAGACCATGAAGTATCTAGTAGAACCAGAGAATCACACACCTGATGATCCCATCATCAACGTTGTAACAGAGCTCAAGGTTTTAGATCCAGCGGTGGGATCCGGGCATTTCTTGGTGGTAGCTTTTGATCTATTGATGCAGATGTATCAGGAGGAAGGCTACTCCAAAAGAAAGGCTGTCGAATCCATCATTGAATACAATCTTTACGGTCTCGATATATGTCCCAGGGCTGCAGGGCTGGCCAATTTTGCCATTCTCTTAAAGGCCGCCCAGTATCATGGAGAAGTCCTTCGTGAGGCTCATTTCCCCAAAGTCTTTGCCATGCCAGAGTCCTTTGACTTTACGCAGCAGCAAGTGGGAAGCTTCCTGGGGACGGACGAGCTTGCTATAATTGATGAGGTACATGCGGTCTTCAAAGTGCTAAAACAGGGACAGAATATTGGATCAGCTCTGATCCTGAATCTTTCCGAAACATCCCAAAATCAGCTTCTTGCTGCACTGGAAAGGGACTGGTCTTCATCTTTGGATCTGACTGATCAGATGACGATGAAACGCCTGAGTCCTTTTGCTAAGGTTGCCTCCATTCTTACCGACCTTTTTCCAGTCGTGGTAACAAATCCACCCTATATGAGCAAGCGCAATATGAACATGAAAATGGTGGAATACTTCAAAATTAACTATCCCAATAGTAGTGCAGATTTGTTCGCGGTCTTTATTGATTTATGTGCTGAAAGAAACCAAAACTCTGGCTTAGTTGGTATGATCACTCAACATTCTTGGATGTTTTTAGGCTCATTCGAGAGTCTAAGGATCTCAATGATGAACAATTCTACTGTAAGGAGTATGCTCCATCTAGGTCCTAGGTTATTCGATGAGATAAGTGGAGAAATTGTGCAGTCCACCGCCTTTATACAAAAGAAGCAACCTGAGCTGAATTTTAAGGGAGATTACTATCGATTAGTGCAATACAAATCAAGTGGTGAGAAGGAAAAACACTTCATTCAACGTGATCATCATTTTTCACATTTGGCTCAGAGTGATTTTAGTCTTATTCCTGGAATGCCATTGGCTTATTGGGCGAGTCCCAGTATATATAAAACTTTTAATAATTCTATATCATTTGAAAAAATAGGAAAACCTAGGCAGGGTTTAGGCACTACAAACAATACTAAATTTTTAAGACTATGGCACGAGATAGATATTCGAAAAGCATGCTTGAATCCAATCAATCGGGACCATGCTTTGAATTCGAAGCAAAAATGGTTTTGTTACACTAAAGGAGCAGGTTTCAAAAAATGGTATGGAAATCTTGATACCCTCATTAATTGGGAGAGTAATGGTCGGGACATTAAAGATGCTTTACGAGGAAGAAATCCTAATATTCCTAGATCAGAGAGTTTGTATTTCAGGACAGGTATAAGCTGGGGTTTGATTTCAACCACCAATTTTAGTTGTCGCTTAGTTGACTACAGAGGAATATTTGATGTGGGTGGCTCGATGTCATTTCCTCAAGACAAATCGAAAGAATTTCTACTTGCACTACTTAATAGCAAATTATCAAAAATGTATTTAGAAATTATTAACCCTACAATGAACAATTCGGTTGGTGACGTTAAAAAAATACCATTAGTCACAAAGTTCGACGATGAGATAAAAGGACTAGTGCTGGAATGCATTGAAATCGCTAAAAATGATTGGAATTCCAGAGAGATTTCGTGGAATTTCTCTCGTTCCCCTCTTCTGAAACCACTAACATCGATTGCCCTTTCATTGGCTCAATGGGAGAGTGATGTTCTCGATGATTTATTAAGTCTTAGGAAGCTGGAGGAAAGAATAAATGAAAAATTAATTGCAATCTATGGTCTTGAAGATGAGTTAAAATCTGAAGTAGAACTAAAAGATATTACTATTCTTCAAGATGAGCTCAAACTTGAAATATTATCAACATGGGGAAACTCAATCAGTCCATCGAGAGAAAAATCACCCATAAGTAGAGCTGTGGTAATAAAGAATTTGTTGTCTTTTTCAGTTGGTTGTTTCCTTGGACGGTATCGCTTAGACAAACCAGGGCTCAATATCGCCTATCCTCTCGAATCTCAAGAGGAACTGTCAGCATACAAGTACAATGGCATTACGTTCGAGATAGATGATGATGCCATTATCCCCATCATGGGTGTTGAGAGCCCATTCTCTGATGACATCGTTCAGCGCGTCCAGCAATTTGTGTTGATGGTCTGGGGGGAGGATTCCTACACCGAAAACCTGAACTTCATCAATGAAGCCCTGGGAGAGGATCTGGAGAAATATCTCACCAGGAAGTTCTGGGATTTTCATAGAAAGATGTACAAGAAACGCCCGATATACTGGCAGTTTGCCTCGCCCAATGGTGCCTTCAAAGTCCTCACTTATATGCACCGCATGAACCGCTTCACCGTCCAGAAGATCCGCCAGAACTATCTCTTCAAACAGATCAACTATCTGGAGTCAGAGATCGCTCGTCTGAAAGCCAATGAAGCCAGCCTTAACAGCACCGAAGCCAGGAAATTAGACCACTTCCGCAGCAATCTCATGGAATGCCGGGACTATGACCTGCTCCTCAAGGATGTGGCAGACCGGCAGATCGAATTTGATCTAGATGATGGGGTGGTGGAGAACTATAAACTGTTTGAGGGAGTGGTGAGCAATATATGAGTATCCTCGACAAAATAACAAAGCAGTTTGACTCAAACCCTGGCCTGAAGGTGCTCTTTTTCTTCGATTCTGAAAAAGAGTATGCGACTGAACTGTTTGAGGCACCCATCCCAGGAATCCATATTGAAATGGTAGAGCATCAACACTTCAGCCTGAAGATCAAACTGGAGACTGAGCTCAGTAAGCAAAAGGTATTGCTCTATTTTCCAAGCTCACGTCCCACTGAGCAGGAAAAAGCAACCTTTATCCTCCTGGATATTTTGATTGCCAACAAAGAACTCCTGCTGGACGATGTAGCTGATTTTATGGATACCTATCATCTACTGCCTCATCAACGCAGCACAGTGAGCCGCTACATCGATGAGCTCAAACTTAAGAAGAACCAGAAGGTCCTGGCCAAGGTACTGACAGCCTACGATTTCAAGGAAGACAAGGTTGTCCGCGGATTGATCTGCAGCTATCTGGACTTCGCCAGTGTAGTAGATCCCAGCCTGATCCTGACCAAATTATTTGTCCTGACTCTACCCGAGCATGCTGGGAAGCTGACTCAGGTTTTAAAGAAGTGCAGCCATGAAGCTCTCCAGGCCGAGATCCTGCGCTGGGTCTTTCAATACCTTGAACTCTCAGGACAATCCTTGAGCAAAGAACTACTCTTTACTGCACTTCGAAAGCTCAAGTACAATGCCCTTACCCAACAACAGGCCTCGGTTCACGGTATTGATCCTTATGGTTTATTAAAGATCGGTGATCCGGTCACCTTGCAACGCCTAAATGCCTTGCTCATTGACTGGCAGAATGACCCAAAGCTGGGGTCAAGCATGGATGAGGTCTTCAGTACAACAGGCAAGGATATTCGCGAGAACGAGATCGTCCTGGCCTATGGATTTGATGATACCTACAGCATTTACACCCGCAAATTGATTTATCTGGTTCTGGAAGGTGCTCTGAAGCTGATTAAAGCACAACCCGGCAAGGTGCAAGGCATCCTTCAGGGACTGAGCGGAAGTTCCATTCTCCAAACTGACGTGGAAACCCTGGTCCGTTTTTGTGGCGCGGCTGCCAATTTCTTTGAAAGGCTCCTGTCGTATGGGTCCTTCACACTGGATTCACCCAAACAGTATCTGGATAGTTATGCCTCAGAGTATTATCGGGTAGATGCACATTACCGGGAGTTGATGACCTATCTGGAAGCTGTTGGAAAACAGTCGCATCCTGATCTGAAGCACATGGATGAACTCATCGAAGAGATCCACACCCGTTATGAAAAGTTTCTCATCGACCTCAATCGCGAATGGCTGGCCTGTCTGGACGGACAGAAATTTAAGATAAAGAGCATCCCAGTTAAAAAGCAATACGAGTTTATACATGATTTCGTACAGAACCAGGATCAAAAGGTCGCTGTAATCATCTCCGATGCCTTGCGTTACGAAGTAGCCCAGGAATTGTTGAAGGAATTGCTGGCTGATACCAAGGGTCATGCAACGATTGACTATGTGATAGCGGGCTTACCATCGGTCACCAGTTGGGGCATGGCAAACCTCCTGGCCACTGGACCCGTTGATTTTGCTAATGAAGCTTTGAGTCTTTCCGGGATAAGCACAGAAGGGACTGAGAATCGGGAAAAACTTCTCCAACTGCTTGACCCTTCGGCAGTAGCTGTCACGACAAAGAAGCTTGCCAGCATTGCCAGTCGGACTGAAATTCGTGAAACTTATTTCAATCAAAAGGGGATCATATACCTCTACCATGATGAGATTGATTCCGTCGGAGATGATCGCAAGACTGAATTAAATACATTTTCTGCAGTATCAAGAGCCATTGAATATTTAGCTGACCTGGTGAAGAAGATTCACTCCACATACAATATCAGTCGGGTTTTGGTAACCAGTGATCACGGTTTTCTCTATAACCAACGTCCCCTTTCTGAAGCGACCTTCCAAAAAGTTCCACAGGGAAACCACGCCAAATCCGCCAGCAGATATGTCATTACCAAGGACACAATGCATTGCAGCCATGACTACATCCTGAATCTCGAGGATTGCGCCAACGTGAAAAGTGATCTGAAACTGGTTATTCCCAAGGGTGTAAACCGCTATAGAAAACAGGGCGCAGGCTCCCATTTTGTCCATGGTGGTGCCAGTTTGCAGGAAATGGTAGTGCCGGTGATCGAGAGTACCCGTAAGCGCAAAGACATCTCTCAGAAGGTATCATTCAAACTCATGAACGAGAGCTTCACACTGGTGTCAGGGGCTATTAAGATCAAAGTCTTTCAAGAAGAGCCCATCAGTAGCAGCATGAAGACCCACAGGATTCTGGCAGGGATTTACAATTCAGCTCAAGCATTGTGCTCCAATGAGATCACCCATGTGCTCGATTCCGGTTCAGAGCTACCCACAATGAGGACTCGGGAGTTTATTTTGAATCTAAGTAGTGGTGCCGGTCAGGAATCGGTACTGACGTTGAAAATATTTGATGAAGATGATGCGGATCGCTTGAACCCACTCAACATGGTGAAGGTCATCAACAATACACTCATAGAAACGGACTTCTAATGGATCTACAGGAAAAAATACATCAGCATTTTGAGGGTAAGGTTGTTCGCAAAGATCTTACCAAGGGTCTAAAGGCCAATGCCGTGGTGCCCACCTATGTGCTGGAATATCTCCTGGGGCAGCATTGTGCCACCAAGGATGAGGATATTATAGCCCAGGGACTGGAGAAGGTTAAAAATATCATCCGTGATCATTTTGTTCATCGGGATGAGGCTGAAGTCGTCAAGCACATGATCAAGACCAAAGGTGAGCATAAGATCATTGACAAGATCAGTGTCACTCTGAATGAGACCAAGGATATCTACGAAGCTAGTTTTACCAACCTGGGGTTGAAGAAGATACCAATAGCTGGCGAGATCATCCAACAGCACAAGAAGCTGCTCTCAGGTGGGGTCTGGTGCATTGTCAATATGGGTTACCTGTTTGAAGAAGGAGAGCGCATGCCCTGGTTGCTCCAGGAATTGAAGCCCATTCAGATATCGCATGTGAATCTTGAGGAATTCATTACACTTCGCAAGGAATTCACCAAGGAGGAGTGGATTGATCTGCTCACGCAGAGCCTTGGTTTAGAGCCATCACAATTCAATTTTCGGAGTAAGCTCATTCAGCTTACACGACTGATTCCTCATTGCGAGAACAATTACAACTTCATCGAGCTGGGACCTAAGGGCACGGGCAAGTCCCATATCTTTTCGGAAATGTCACCCCATGGGATCCTGATCTCTGGTGGTGAGGTTACTCAGGCCAAATTGTTCATCAACAACTCCAACAATCAGATCGGTCTGGTGGGTTATTGGGATGTGGTTGCTTTTGATGAGTTCGCAGGGAGTGGCAAGACCGCTGACAAGAAGCTGGTGGACATCATGAAGAATTACATGGCCAATAAGTCATTCTCACGCGGGAAGGATGTCTTTGGCGCAACCGCTTCTTTTGCTTTTGTAGGTAATACAGAACACTCAGTTCCATACATGTTGAAAAACTCCAATTTGTTTGATGCACTTCCCAAAGCCTACTACGATACGGCCTTTCTGGATCGTGTGCATATCTATCTGCCTGGCTGGGAAGTTGCCAAGCTCCGAAATGAAATGTTCACCTCTGGTTACGGTTTCATCGTGGATTATCTGGCTGAGATCCTCAAGGAGCTCCGTAAAGACGATTTCTCGCCTCTCCTGAGTGATCATGTGACCTTGGACTCCACTTTGACCACCCGTGACCGTGATGCCATCATCAAAACATTTTCGGGACTCATGAAAATCATCTATCCCCATGGAGATTACACCCATGAGGATGCCATGGAATTGGTCAATTATGCCATGGAGGGTCGCAAGCGTGTGAAGGATCAACTGGTTAAGATGGATGATACTTTTGAAGTAGTGAATTTTGGCTACAAGGATATCCGTCTGGGGCAAACTGGCTCTGTGGAGACATTGGAAAATATTGATAACAATATTATCAGTGGATATCGAGGCGAGGAGGAAGTCAGCGATGATCAACCAAAACCCCTAGAGCTAAGTTCGGGTCAGGTAGTGATCAGGGAGAATCAGACTGGCAAGTCTTATGAATCGCTTTTTGCTCCATATTTGCGAGGGTCCACGAAAATTAGATTAGAGGACCCCTACATCCGCATGCCATATCAGATGAAATTGCTGCTGGAGTTTTGTTCTACGCTGATGAATGCCAAATCAGATGATGAGGAAATTGAACTCCATGTGGTGACGTATAACGACTCGGAATACACTATCAAAGAGAGCTCAGACAGTCTGGAAGAGATTGCAGAATCGGTGTTTGATATGGGCATCAAAATGACCTTCGAAATGCAAACCAACCTTCACGATCGATTTATCCAGGCTGACAACGGCTGGAAAATCATCCTTGGTAGGGGGCTTGATATCTATCAGAAGGCTGAGGGTCGATTTAATATCTCAGATGTGAGGCAGGATAAGCGGCGGTGTAAGGCGTGTGAGATTACATATTTGAAGAATGGGTAACGTGATTCGTATAGTCCGATTCAACAATGTTAAAAGGGGACTTAATTGAGTGATATAAAATTATTCCAAGTGCAGGGGGACAAAGCAATAAACTTGTCCGGTTTACCCTTCAACCTAGAAAAAGAGTTACAAGACACTGTTGAAAAGCATATGGACGTAATGCTTAAAATGAGATTTGTAGCTTCAGAGCATTCTACAGGAAAGAATCATGCAGGTCGGATAGATTCTTTGGCTCTGGATGAGAACGGCTGTCCTGTGATTATTGAGTACAAGCGGAATGCGAATGCAAACGTGATCAACCAGGGACTTTACTATTTGGACTGGCTATTGGATCACAAAGCTGAATTTGAGATGTTAATTCTAAAGAAATATGGTCAAGAGGTGGTTGACTCTGTTGACTGGACTGGTCCTCGTCTACTCTGTATAGCACAAGATTTCAATAAATACGACGCGCATGCTGTACAGCAGATCAATCGAAACATTGAATTAATCCAATACATTCATTATCCCGATGGCTTTCTAGTGCTCAACCTGGTCAACGCAGTCTCGACTGACCCTTTATCCTTGGATGATAGTCCAACTAAAACAGCCAAAGGAGCAAAGGTTCAGTATAAAACAATTACTGAGTATATGGCGCAGCTGTCAGATGAGGTGAAAGGTATATACG
>Ga0233430_1003394_pt1 | contig 16256 bp, 13 predicted proteins | sample SI_118_April2016_2_FD_179883 | JGI IMG/M metagenome (GOLD analysis project Ga0233430, IMG submission 179883) | Seawater microbial communities from Saanich Inlet, British Columbia, Canada - SI_118_April2016_150_MG | ecosystem: Environmental > Aquatic > Marine > Inlet | place: Canada: British... | reverse complement strand
TTATAGGTCAATTGGGTGCCGGCAAAACACATTTTACAAAGGGGATTGCAGAAGGCCAGGGTGTGGAGGACAGGAAGGTAGTCACAAGCCCTAGCTATGTGATAGTTAAGCAATATAATGGTAGATTGCCGATTTACCATTTCGATGCATACAGATTGAAATCAGCTGATGAAATGTATGAAATTGACTGTGTGGGTTTTTTCTGGGGTAATGGTATATCAATTATTGAATGGGCGGATAAAGTGATAGAATGTCTACCGGACGAGTTTATAAAAATTACCATTAAGATAGATGGCAAGACATCACGAGGTATCAATATATCTTATAATGGAGAAAGATACAGAGGTCTTATGGAGGAGATTAAGGAGGCGGTTAAGTGTCTAGAATAAAGGTTTTACCAGAAACAGTTGTAACCAAAATAGCTGCCGGTGAGGTCATAGAGCGTCCTGCCTCAGTTTTGAAAGAGTTGGTTGAGAATGCGATTGATGCCGGTGCAACGCAAATAGAGATACAATTGGAGGAGGGCGGTAAAAAGCTTATAAAGGTTTCTGACAATGGCGTTGGAATGGATGCCGATGATCTCAAGATAGCATTTTTAAGCCATGCAACAAGCAAGCTGCGAAGCGATGATGATCTTTTCTCTATTAATACACTTGGGTTTCGGGGAGAAGCCCTTCCAAGCATTGGATCAATTTCACAGACCAGGATTATATCCCGCACAAAGGATGCATTAGTTGGTTCTGAAATTCAGATTGAGGGAGGACAACTTGGTAAGATAAAAGAAAAAGGGGCGCCAGAGGGCACGCAGATAGATGTGCAAAATTTATTTTATAATACTCCAGTTAGGCGCAAATTTCTGAAAAGCACGCAAACTGAAATGGCTCATATATCAGAAATGGTTACAAGGTTTGCATTATCGTATCCAAAAATCCATTTTACAACTCTTCATAATGGAAAAAATGTCTTAATTTTTCCAACTGCCAAAAACCTGAAGGAAAGAATAAACACCATCTTTGGAAAGGAGATAAGCGAAAATCTTCTTGAAATCAATTTAAAAGAACCTGATATTTCTATATATGGTTATATCCTGCCGCCAACACATAATCGCCCAAATACAAAGATGCAGTTTATTTTTCTTAATGGAAGGTATATCCGAGACAACATAATTTTTCATGCTATAAATGCTGCTTATCGAAACCTTTTGATGTCCAGACGGTCACCCATTATTTTTTTAAATCTTCAGATTGATAGCAGGGAAGTTGATGTTAATGTGCACCCGACAAAGATTGAAGTCAGGTTTAAGAATACTGGGCTTATTCACGACCAGTTATATGCCGCTATACGTTCCGCCCTTATGAAGACTGAATCTCACACTTCGTTTCAGGCGATGAGCCAAGATAATCGTCCCAACGCAGAATCTTCTACTGTAGCTGCCAATACATTTGTGGGAGGTGTTGAGGCACAACTCAGGAAGGATAAAGAGGTTTCATCGGATGATAGAAAAGAGTCTGTGATGAAGTCTATGTCAGATTTCTTTTCAACCTCTCCTGACAAGGAAACTCCTTATCGCAAAGATGAGCATAAACAGGCAGTTTTGCCATCTGCAGAGGATAAGCCTTTATTCAAACAGGAAAGTAAGCTTACTTCTCATATACAGATCCATAATTCGTACATAATTGAAGAAACTGCAGAAGGTTTAAATATAATTGATCAGCATGCTCTGCACGAGGTTGTTCTTTACCACGAGATATGGGAACATATTAAGTCGTCAAGACTTGCAGTACAGAAACTGTTAATTCCTGCATTAATAGAACTGACACCTCGTGATTTTGTTACTATTATGAGTCTCAAAGAGAAGTTTGCTACTTTAGGATTGGAAATAGAAGAGTTTGGGAAAAGTACAATCGCGATTCGTACACATCCACAAATTTTAAAAAATCTGGATTTTCATTCGCTTATTCAATGCGTTCTAGAAGAGATTGATAGTGACGACGTTAAAAGTGAAACAGATAATATTTTAATAAAAATTGTCCAGGTAATGGCCTGTAAAGGTGCCGTCAAGGCTGGCCAGCGGCTTGCGCCACAAGAGATCCAGTCTCTTTTAGAGCAGAGGAAAGACAATATTGTCACTAGTTTTTGTCCCCATGGCCGTCCCACTGCGCTTGAATTTAAGATATCTGAACTAGAGAAACAATTTAAGAGGATCTAGATAAGAATTTTAGATGATAATTAAACTATAATTTGCAATATATAGCGATATTTAAGTAGAAACACTACACTATATCGTAATTATAGAAGAAGATTCATAAGGCGATAATAATTATAAGGTTAACTTTTTCCTTGACGGTTTATAGGTTTATCTATAACATATCTCGTTTGGCAATATTTTAACAATTTAACGGAAATGGAGTTGGTTTTTTTATGGCAAAGATTCAGATTTCTGAAAATGAGAGCTTGCGTGAGGCGATTAGAAGATTTAAAAAGATGTGTGATAAAGAGGGCATAATTAATCAATCAAAACGTTATGCTTATTTTGAAAAACCGTCTGATAAACGTCGACGTGAAGCGAGCAGGAGAATTAAAAACATAAAGAAGGCACAGAATCCAAATGCAAATATTGTTTAACGCATAAAATTTGTATTTTTTTGTGATTCGAAGAAACAATTTTAAAGCCAGCTGGAACGACATATCATATCGAGTACTGCGAATCTATATGACGTTACTGTATAGATATCACTTCCGTAATTACTTATCAATAATGTAGAGACTCTCGTTACTCTTTTTCATCAGGGTATATTTCAAGTAACGGACGTTTAGTAACTTTTCATCTCGGACTCCTGAAACTATTTTTACGATGTACGGTTTTGAGTCGGATGATAAAAATTACAGCAGTCTTGAAATTATAGAATGAACTGCTTTTCCCTTTGATACTAAACTTCTACTTGATAGACATATAGAATGACTACTGTTTCAAATCAAAAAACATGGTTAGAATCACACAGATACTACCCTTTTAGTGCCTATCTAAGGGAAAATTTCTCCGTGAAGATTCACAAAGTTTCAATTCATGCCGGTTTCACGTGTCCAAACAGGGATGGATTGGTGGGTGTTGGTGGGTGTACTTACTGTGCTAATGAAAGTTTCAGCCCAAATGTACGGGAAACCATCTCGCCTATAAAAGAACAGGTTGAAAAAGGTGTGGAGTATTTAAAAAGAAGATATGGCGCTGAAAGGTTTATTGCTTACTTTCAGGCTTTTACGAATACATATGCAGATGTTGATACACTAAAGACTCGATATGATGAAGCGTTGTTAAACAATGATGTCATCGGACTTTCAATTGGTACAAGACCAGATTGTATTACGGATGAAATACTGGCTCTTATTCATACGTATACTAAAAAATACCATGTATGGGTTGAATACGGCTTACAGTCAATTCATGATCGTACCTTGAGAATGGTAAATCGTGGACACGATTACAAATCCTTTGAAGATGCGGTAATACGCACAAAAAACAGAGGTGATATAAAAATATGCGTTCACGTAATCCTTGGTCTTCCTGGAGAAGACAGGAATGACATGATGGAAACGGCCCAAGCAGTTTCTTCTATGGGTATTGACGGAATAAAACTCCACCATCTGTACATTGCTAAGAATACGGCAATGGCTGAAGATTACGCCAAGGGTAATATTAAGACATTGGAAGTGGAAGAGTATGTTTCGCTTGCTTGTGATTTTTTAGAAAGAATTTCTCCGGACATAGTTGTGCAAAGATTAGTTGGTGATACACATGGCGACTCCTTAATTGCACCAGTTTGGAAAGCAAACAAGGGTGATGTATTTGCTGCAATTACAAATGAATTAAAACATCGCAATTCATATCAAGGTTCAAAATATACGCCATCATACCCTACGTTACCGTGAATATAAGTACTTTAGACCTTATCGTACGAGAGCAATAATGCTTGACATGATAAAGTTTGGATAGATATAATTCTTTAGCTTCGTTTTCTACCAAATTTGAATGCGGGCGTAATTCAGTGGTAGAATATTGCTTCACAAGCTGGGTGTCGTGAGTCGAATCCCATCGCTCGCTCTCTATGCAAACAATAATTTAGTATTCGTAAATTTTCGGTATTAATGCCTTTGCCAGAGAGAAAATTTATCAACTCGTAGATTGCACTGAGTGGTAGATTCTGTTTGCTATTGTTTGCTGGCAGACAGGGAAAATTCAATGAATAGCATAAATCTGAAGGAGAGCACGTCGGTTGAGAAATATTCCGGTTTCAAAAGGGTTTGGTAGCGTCGTGATGGTGTTTCTCATCATGATCCTCCTTACAGGATGTGCTACAAGTTACAGAACCGGTGCGTACCCTCCTCCAAAACTTAAAAAAGAATTAGATTCATTAAAATCTAATACAAGAACTCAAAAATCTACAAGATATACGATTAAAAAAGGTGATACTATATGGCGTATAGCACACAATAATGGTGTTTTGCCTGACGAAATTATAAAAGCTAATAAAATCAAAAATGTCGAGAATATTAAGCCTGGACAGCAATTAATTATACCAAGAGGTGTTAACGTTGGTAAAGCTGCACCTGCAAGGAAGGCTTCTGTGTATACCAGGAAGTTAAATGAATCATTTAAATGGCCTATACGTGGCAAGATATTGTTCGGATTTGATAAATGGATAGATGGGTATAAGAACAAAGGAGTTGATATACAGGCGGTTAATGGACAGCCTGTGAAGGCATCAAAAAGCGGTATAGTTGCATTGACTTCAGATACACCTGATGGATGGGGCAAGGTTGTCGTACTTCAGCATGATGATGGCTCTTACACATGGTATGCATATAATTCCAGAATACTTGTCAAAAAAGGAGATTATGTTCTTCAGGGACAGACCATTACAGAGGCAGGCAGTACCGGTAGGGCAAAGGTAGAGAAACTCCATTTTAAAATATTTTTACACGGAGTACCTGTAAACCCGATATCTCACTTACGATAAATGATTATATGCGGATTACAAAGCAAATAGTATAAATCCTAGTTTAATCAATAATTTGTAATGCCATGCAAATTCTTTCCTTTTGCAGGAATTTTACAGACATTTTTTTATAAATTAATGAAAAATATTTGGGCACCATGGCGTAAGGAATTTATATTGAGTAGAAAAGAAGAGAGTTGTTTTTTCTGTGATGCTATAAAAGACAATCAAGACCGTAAGAATCTGATTTTGTATAGAGGCAAGGAGTGCTTTTGTATACTAAATAAATATCCATATAATAATGGTCATTTAATGGTTACACCAAACCAGCATAAAGACGATTTGACAAAATTAACCAATTCGGAAATGTTGGAATTTATGACCTTAACGAGGGACATGAAGGATATTTTGAGCAAAAAAATGAATCCTGATGGTTTCAATATGGGAATTAATCTTGGAAAAGTTGCAGGAGCTGGTGTTGTCGGTCACATACACTTGCATATAGTTCCGAGGTGGAAAGGCGATACAAACTTTATGCCTGTTATTTCCGAGACTAAAGTCATTCCACAGTCACTCGATGATTTATATGTTGAGTTGAAAAATTGTTTTTAAACTTACAGAGCTCATATCTGCTTTTAAATTCGTATAACTTTGAATAAATATCAATGCTGACAAGAGAAGAACAGGAAAAAAGGGAAGATATCTATCTGGCTTCTTATGCTATGAAAAGCATGAATACGCGTGGAAGAGCACACTCTGAGGATGAGCATCCTTATCGAAGTGTTTATCAGAGGGATAGAGACAGGATTATCCATTCCACTGCTTTCAGAAGATTGGAATATAAAACACAGGTATTTGTAAACCACGAGGGAGATTACTATCGAACGCGACTTACCCATTCAATAGAAGTTGCTCAGATTGCCAGAAGTATATCAAGGGCATTATGTTTGAATGAGGATCTTTCAGAGGCAATAGCCCTGGCACATGATCTGGGCCATACGCCATTTGGCCATTCTGGTGAAGATGCTCTCAGAATATTAATGAAGAATCATGGCGGATTTGAACATAATATTCAGGGCCTGCGCGTTGTTGATATACTGGAAAAGCGATATTCTCAATTTTCAGGCCTGAACCTTTCGTGGGAGGTCAGAGAATCAATTGCAAAGCACAAATTACTTTCAGATGATCCAAATGTTATTAAATTTGATTTAAACAAACAGCCCCTTCTTGAGGCAAAAATTGTAGATATTGCTGACTCTATTGCTTATGACAATCATGATATAGATGATAGTTTAAAAGCAGGGTTGATTACGGAAAGCGGTCTGCAGGAAGTTGAATTATGGAGATATGCAAAAGAGAAGGTAAGCGAGCAGTATAGTAATCTTACTAAAGAGATGCAAAATATACATACGATAAAATACCTGATCAACATGGAGGTGACGGATTTGATTACGCATACACAATTCATGATTGAAGAGATGAAGATAAAAACAACCGATGATGTACAGAGGTGTAAAGAAAGACTGGTATCCTTTTCGCCTGAAATATCTAAAAAGAAGCAGGAATTGCAGGAATTTTTACAGCAAAACGCATATAGCCACTACAGAGTTGTTAGAATGTCTGACAAGGCAAAACGGTTCGTAGAGGAGTTGTTTAATGCATTTATTGAAAATCCTATGCAGCTTCCACCAGAATACCAAAAATGGATCGAAGAGACTGGACTTTATCAGGGTGTTTGTGACTATATAGCCGGAATGACTGACAGGTTTGCTCAGGATGAGTACTTGAAACTTTTTTATCCTTATGAAAGGGTATGATGAAAGCAGATGTTTCTGTAATAATGCCAGCTGCAGGTCTTAGTCTCCGTATGGGAGCTAATGTTAGAAAGCCGTTTATAATGATAGGTGGAAAACCTATTTTTTTTTATACACTGGAAAAATTCTCTAAACTAAAAAGAGTAAAAGAGATTATCTTCGTGGTAAATGAGAAAGATAGATCAACTGTTATTGAAAAATGGTCTGATGAGCTTAAAGCATACAAGGTAACGAAGATTGTTACGGGAGGTGAACGCAGGCAAGATAGTATCTATAACGCCCTTGCTCATTTAGATTCCCACACCAATATAATTCTGATACATGATGCCGTAAGGCCTTTGATAAAAAATGATGAAATTGAGGCCGTTATTAAAAGCACTGAGGAGAAGGGCGCTGCTATTGTTGCAAGTCCTATGAAATTGACGGTGAAAAAAGTTGATTCAAATCTTGAAATAGTTGAAACAGTTCCCAGGCATGATCTGTGGATGGCACAAACGCCTCAAGGTTTCAAAAGAGACTTGCTGGTGAATGCTTATGATAAGATAAAGGATACAATTGATGAATTTACTGATGATGCGGAGGTTGTTGAAAAAGCCGGTCATACAGTAGGCATAGTTTCAGGGAGCTATGATAATATTAAAATTACAACACGTGAGGATTTAAAGCTGGCGGAATTGCTATTAGTAAAATATTAAAGCAATACTTTTAGAAAAATTCTATTACTTATTTTTCAGATTAAAAGTTTTTTAATAATCTGTTTTTCTTGTAGTTATAATCTTCATCTGTTATAAAGCCTTCATCTCTCAATTCCAGATACTCTGCCAGGATATCTTTAATGTTTCTTTCTCCTACGCCATCGTCATGCTCTGCCAGAAGATCACTTTTCTTATGATCGTAATCGGTGCCACTGATGAACCCATCTTCTTTCAGTTTGCGAAGGTCATTAAATTTATTTTTTATGCTCTTTGTTTGTTTGCTGCCCAGAATTAATGCCTTCCTCAGTTTGTAATCTTCTTTGGTAATAAGTCCGGTCGCTTCTAATTCTTTAAGTTCCAGAAGCTGGTCTTTAATACTCACTCTTTGTATAACAATTTGAGAGGAACCACCTGGAACGATTTTGCCGGTAGTTTGCTTATCAGTGGGTATTTCTTCCTTTCCGTAGTCTTCTTCTTTTACAAAAGTATCTTTCTTTAAATCGATTATTAGCCAATTTTCATGCCCTCTTTTAAATTTTTGATCTGGGCGTATACTTAGCTTCCAAAACGGGTTTTTCGTTATACTGAATGGATCAACAAACTCATCCTCCGCTGTCTGTCCAAATACATTTTCCTCACCTTTGTCTTCCGTATCGGTATATTGTATTTTTGAGAACACAATATTTAATTTATCGTTTAAGATGAACAACCCAAATATGGTGTCTGCTCCTCCAGCCTTAAAAAACCCTTTTCCTTTATTGAAATTTGAATTAACTAATATGTATTGCGATGGGGATGCTTTTGTAAAAGCATCAGCCATGTGGGATGTCAAATTCAATAATTCACTCTTCTTAAAAACATTCCGTTCTTTGCTCCAGCTGCCAATATTTTTTTCTTTAAAAAAAATAGATTCAAGTGCATTTGACAACATTTTTTTGTTCAAATATTGTGGATGGTCAAGAAAGGTCTTTGACGTCCCCTCAGTACTTTGTACAGCTTCAAGTCTTACATACGTCTTGCCTTGATTATATATATTGTCTCTTGGGCTTCTAACCTGACTATCCTTGACCAAGGAACTAAAATCGGTGCAACCAATTGTTCCGAATAAAGCAACAAGTAATAAAATATGTTTAAAATTCATTCAAAAGTTCCTTCTTTTTCAATTCATAATCTTCATCTGAAATCAACCCTTCACTGCTGAGAACTTTTAATTCTTTTAGCTTATCTCGTACGTCTTGATATTTTTGTTTTTCTTCAACGAAGTTATTGCTGGTTCTTACTTTTCTTTCGATGGTTCTTGCCCGTGCACCTGCTTTAAGTGAATTATCATCAACTTTATTACTGGTGTTACCACCGCCAGCTACACCATATAAATTACTACTCAAATCTAAGATAAGCCAGTTTTGATGTCCCGGTGCAAACCGTTGTCCTTCCATGGGAATAAGATTCCAGTGACCACTTCGCTTCACTTCAAACGGATCTTTAAATTTACTCTTATTACTCTTCCTAAATGATCTTCCATCGTTAACGCTTTTCTTATTTTGAATATCGCTAAATACAATGTTGAGTTCGTTATTTGATATAAACATGCTGAAATAACTTTGGGCATCAGCTAAGAGCACCTTGTCAACAGTAGAGAAAACTAAAATATCTTGAGAATCATTGGCCATTGAAAATGCACTAAGTATCGGAGGTATAATAACCTGTAATTCTGCTTTTTGGTATAACCGTTGTTTGCCTTTTGTGCCGAGCATTAAGTTTTTCTGCGTGTAGAAAATGGATGAAAGAATATTTGTGAGTCCCCCTGCAGTAAAGTAATATGGGTGATTATAGTTTTTCTTTATTACGTCTCCTTTTTCGTCAAGTTCTTCCCGTATCTCAACTGATGTATTATTATCATTGACCGTTGCTCCAACGATGTTACTTTTTCTAGGTGCCTTTTTATTGTATGAGTAGCAGCCAATTACTAGAGAGAGCAATAAAAGCAAAGATATAAATTTAGGTAAATAATATTGTTTCATAGCTCCATCCATTCCTAACAGATTTTATCAGTTGCTTCTGCCAGAGAAGATACCTCGATCATATTAAGAGATTTTATTTGTGAAGTGTCTTTAGTATTATCTTTCGGAATAATTGCATTTTCAAACCCAAGTCTTGCGGCTTCTTTTATTCTACTATCAAGCTGGCTAACTCCTCTCACTTCACCACCTAAGCCTAGCTCACCTATTATGATAGTGTTGCCTGGTATTATGATATCCTTGAAACTGGATACAATTGCAATCGCAATCGCAAGATCTGCCGCCGGTTCCTCGATTTTTACACCGCCAACAACATTTACAAAAATATCATATCCTCCTAAAAGAAGACCCGTTCTTTTTTCCAGCACGGCTAGTATCATGGTAACACGATTGTGATCAACGCCACTTGCTTTACGTCCTGGCATTCCAAAGCTTGACTTGGTTACTAGCGCCTGTACTTCTACAAGTAGGGCTCTTGTCCCTTCAATACATGAAATGATTACAGAGCCAGAGTTTAAATTATGTGTTCTGGAGAGAAAAATTTCTGAAGGGTCTTTAACTTCTCGAAGCCCATTTTGATACATCTCGAAAATACCTATTTCATTTGTAGGCCCAAAGCGATTCTTCACTGCTCTTAGTATTCTGAACGACATGAATTTCTCGCCTTCAAAGTACAGTACAGTATCAACTAAATGTTCCAATACCTTGGGTCCGGCGATCATTCCTTCTTTTGTAACATGTCCAACCAAGAAAATAGAAGAATCTGTTTTCTTTGATATTTGAATTAGTTCATTAGCACATTGCCTGACTTGTGAAACGGTTCCCGGTGATGATTCAAGTTCTGGCTTGAATATAGCTTGTACTGAGTCCACTATGACGAGCTTGGGCTTGATTTTCTTGATGTGCTCAAGAATAACATTTAAATTGTTTTCCGCAACCAAAAAAATATTATTCGATGTGACATTGAGTCTGTCTGCACGTAATTTTATCTGCGCAGTTGATTCTTCTCCTGTTACATATAATGATAGGCAGTCCTGCTCGCTGAAATTTTGGCATACTTGTAATAAGAGTGTTGATTTTCCTATTCCAGGTGTGCCACCAATCAAAACTGCTGAACCAGCCACTATGCCTCCACCTAGAATTCTGTCAAATTCTTCGATGCATGTATGCGTCCTAAGTTTACTAACCGGCTTTATATCTGATATACAGGCAGGGCTTTCTATATCATATTCTGGAAGGATATGTGATGGTGTGGATTCGCAAATTTCCTCTGTCATTGAATCCCATTCTTCGCAACCAGAGCATCGACCTACCCATCTATTCGATTTCCATCCACATTGCTGACAGACAAAAACAGTACTGGATTTTGCCATAATATAACGTATTGTATTTTAAAATTTGTATTACTGTTTTAGGACGCTATATTCCTGATAACAATAAAAAAGGGGCTTGGTAGCCCCTTTTTTATAACTCGAACTTTATAATCACTATTAACTATTTGCTATCCGAACCGCTTGTGACTAGCTCTTCCTTAGCTATTACTTCTTCAAAAAGCAGTTCTCCATTTTGCAGTTTTACCTCAATAGCGTTACCATCTTTAAACCTTCCTCTTAAGATAGCTTCAGAGAGAGGGTCTTCTATTAGATTTTCTATAGACCGATGTAATGGCCTTGCCCCATAATTTGGTTTATGACTTTTGTCAATGAGAAAATCAGAGACCTCCTGAGTTACGTCGAGAGTTATGTTATAGTTTTTCAGTCTTAAACGTATGCTGTCCAGTTCAATCTCAACAATCTTTCTCAAATCATCTTTTGTAAGATCTCTAAATACAGCGATATCGTTAACCCTGTTGACAAACTCCGGACGGAAATGTTTTTCGACCGCTTCTAAAAGTTGCTCTCGAATAGAGTCATAAGATTGATCACCGGACGCTTTTTTGAATCCAAGCGAAGATGTATTTTTAATTATGTCACTACCGATGTTGGATGTCATTATTATGATTACGTTTCTAAAATCAACATGACGTCCAAAGCTATCTGTTAATTTGCCCTCCTCCATAACCTGTAATAGCATGTTGAACACATCGGAATGGGCCTTTTCTATTTCGTCTAGAAGCACCACTGCATAAGGACGCCTTCTAATTTTTTCAGTTAACTGTCCTCCCTCCTCAAAGCCAACATAGCCAGGTGGTGCACCTATTAATCGTGATACATTATGTTTTTCCATATATTCGGACATATCTATTTGAATCAGTGATTCTTCTTCACCAAACAATGATTTGGCCAACGCTTTCGACAGAAGAGTCTTACCTACTCCTGAAGGGCCTATAAAAATGAAGCTGGCACTTGGCCTGTTTGGGTTCTGCAAACCTGCCCTTGACCTTCTTACTGCTTTAGCTACCGCTTTTATAGCATTGTCCTGTCCGATGACGGTTTTGTGAAGTTCGTCCTCAAGGTTAAGTAATTTTTTTGCTTCTTCAGCTTCCATACGTTTGAGAGGTATGCCAGTCATGGTTGCAACCACTTCGGTAACAATGGCTTCGTCTACCGTTCCGTCTACTTCCTTATAATTTTCCCGCCATTCCTTCTCTACGTCACCTTTCTTCTTCTTCAACTTGTCTGCTTTGTCTCGAAGCTTTGCTGCTCTCTCAAAATCTTGTAACGCTACAGATTCATCCTTCTCCTTTTCGAGGTCACTTATCTCTTTTTCTATATGTCTTAAATCAGGCGGATGTGTAGTTGCCTTTAATCTTACACGGGCACCCGCTTCATCGATAACATCTATTGCCTTATCAGGTAAGAATCTTCCTGTAATATATCTAGTGGCATATTCTGTTGCTAATTTTATTGCCTCATCAGTTATTTTGACTTTATGGTGTGTTTCATACCGCTCCCTTAAACCTTTCAATATTTCAACGGTTTCTTCTTTCGAAGGAGGGTCGACAATTATTGTCTGAAATCTTCTTTCGAGCGCGCTATCTTTTTCAATATATTTTCTGTACTCATCAAGAGTAGTTGCGCCTATGCATTGTATTTCTCCTCTGGAAAGAGCAGGTTTCAGAACATTAGAAGCATCAATTGCCCCTTCCGCCCCTCCTGCCCCTACTAGCGTATGAAGCTCATCTATGAAGAGGATTATATTTTTTGCTCTGCGAACCTCTCCCATTACGGCTTTAATTCTTTCTTCAAATTGGCCGCGATATTTTGTGCCTGCTACCATCATTGCCAAATCCAGGGCAACTATTCTTTTCTCACGCAACAGTTCTGGAACGACACCGCTAACTACTGCTTGGGCCAATCCCTCAACTATCGCAGTTTTTCCTACTCCAGCCTCTCCAATCAAAACCGGGTTGTTTTTTGTTCGACGACTTAATACCTGAATTAAACGTTCGATACTCGATTGTCTGCCAATAACTGGATCTAATGATTGTTCCTTTGCTTGCTGTGTTAGATCACGACCGAAGGAATCAAGTGCAGGTGTTTTTGACTTACCTTTTTTCTCATCTTTTTCTTTAACACCCTGTGTTGTTTCGGCTCCAAGTAGCTCGATTACTTCTTCCCTGACACCCTCTAATTTTATGCCTAAATTCAGTAAAACCTGTGCGGCGACACCTTCACGTTCCCTAAGGAGCCCAAGTAGTTGATGCTCAGTCCCTATGTAGTTATGCCCCATGGACTTCGCTTCTTCCATAGCATATTCCAACACTTTCTTTACTCTTGGAGTGAAAGGTAATTGTCCAACGGATACAAGATCTGGACCCGCTTGGACTATCTTTTCGACTTCCATTCGAATCTTTTTTAGATCAATGTCTAAATTTTGTAAAACATTTGCTGCCACACCACTACCTTCTTTCACCAATCCAAGCAAAATATGTTCAGTCCCTATATATTCATGATTGAATCTTTTCGCTTCCTCTCTGGCGAGAGCCATTACCTTTCTTGCTCTATCGGTAAATTTGTCAAACATTATTTGCCACCTTTTTTTTATAAACCGTCAAGCCTCTTCCTTACGTAAGAGGCCCTGATAACATTTCTTTGTGCGGAGTCCAGTTCACAGCCTTCCAGCTTTTGTAAATGTGCCGGAAGTGTAAGAACAAAGAGTTCATTAAGGGTTTGCATTTCAATATCGTCGATCAGACCTATATTTACTCCCATACGAACCTGTGAAAGTAATTGTAAAATCTCTTCAGACGTAATCATTCGAGCGGCCTTAAGCATACCATACGACCGCCAAATCCTATCTTCTAATTGATCCTTGCTTTCCATAACCAGAGCCTTTCTGGCCATTCTTTCATAGCTTGTAATACGCGGTATCACACTCTCAATTATGGATAATATTTCCTTCTCTGATTTTCCCAATGCAAACTGGTTTGAAATTTGATACAAATCGCCTGATACTTTAGTGCCCTCTCCGTATAAACCTCTGACTACTAATCCTAGCTTGCCTACGGCGTTAAAAACTTTTTCAATATGTTTAGTCATGCCAAGTGCTGGAAGGTGTAGCATTACAGAAACACGCATACCTGTACCAACATTTGTTGGACAGGCAGTCAGGAATCCAAATCTTGAAGAAAATGCAAAGTTTAGACTTTCTCCAAGAATATTGTCAATTTCATCAATTGTATCCCATGTCTTCTTTAGCTCGAAACCTGAACGGATAACCTGGATCCTGAGGTGATCTTCTTCGTTGATCATCAAGCTAACCGTTTCTGATTTTCCAAATGCAACGCCTCTTTCTCCTTCTCCTTCGGCATGCTCCTTACTAATCAGATGTCTTTCTACCAGAAATAGTTTGTCAATTGCAGTTGCCTGGTTTAAATTTACATAAGAGACATCCTGTGCTATTTTACGTTCAATTATAGTCTTTCTCAATAAAGATTCAATCTCTCTCCTCTGTTTCAAATTTGCACGAGACAGAAAAGGGAAACCTGCAATATTTCTTGCTAGGCGGACTCTGCTGCTAATAACGATGTCAGATTCCTTGCCGGTACCCCTTAGCCACTCGCCAGTATTGTCAGAAAGATCTTTAATCTCCATCTTCAACATTCCCTGAAAGTTCATAAATTCTATCTCTTAATTCTACTGCTTTCTCGTAATTTTCTCTCTCTACCGCTTCGTTCAACTCTTTACGTAGTTGGATCAGCTCATTTTTCTTAACAATTTCTGCACCTGCGTTTGCCGGTACTTTACCTACGTGTTGAGAACTACCATGCATCCGTTCAATAAGAGGGAGTAGTCCCTTCTTAAATACATTGTAGTCCATTGGACAACCAAGGCGACCTTGTGATCTGAATTCCAGATATGAAATACCACATACAGGGCAGGTTGTTTTTGACATTTCCCTTATTTCAGGGGATACTTGGTTGATAAGGCTTGTTAAAATATCAGATGGGGATGGTGCTTTTGGAAAGTGATTCGTAACATTTTGAGCACAATCCTCACAGAAATGCCTCTCTTTCTTTTCGTTCTCTATAATTTCAGTGAGATGCACTGTTGCCAGTTTTTTATTGCATGACTCGCATTTCATTATAAATAGTTTCCTCTCCTAATCGTCTTTATTTTTTCGTCCATTTAAGCAGCTCTGTAACTTCTCCAAGAGAAGTTTTCCCGCGAGAAATTTCCTCACGTATCCTGTTTTCTCTTTCCAGCCAGTCCATTGCGTAGTTTGCCATCTCTTTCGCTTCACGTTTAGGCAAGACTACCAAGCCATCACTGTCACCTACGATCCAATCTCCATTATTAATCGTTATACCTGAAATATTTATAGGTATACCGATCTCGCCAAAACCTTTAGGTTCTCCAGCATTTGGCATGGTCAATTTCGTAAATGCAGGAAATTGTAATTTTCTTATTTCCGCGCTATCACGAATTGCTCCGTTTACGACTACCCCTGCAAGCTTTTTTTGTATTGCGCTATGAGTTGCAAGTTCCCCCCATACGGCAGGGCCTGCACCTCCGGAATCAATAACTATTACGTCTCCTTGTTCTGCGATATCTATCGCCTCAACTGGTTTTGCCCAGTCACCAGGATACGTTCGAACGGTCACTGCTCGTCCGATCATCTTTGTCTCTAAACTAATGCTGTTTATTCCGACGATCCCTTTCAGACGGTGGCTACCGTCTGAAATATTTGCAGTTGAAACTTTTTCTAATATTTCACGAACATCGTCGCTTGAAGTTCTTTTAAAGAAATCCTCTGCGATTTTCTCTCGATTTGATATTGCTTTTTTTAAATTTTCAACAGCAGTCTTTATGTCTGTTGCCTTGCAAATTGCACCACCGACAACTATAATTTTTGCACCGGCATTTACTGCGTCAACAACTGTCTCAGAATTAATTCCTCCGGCAACAGCAACAGGAATATTGACCTTTGAGCAGATTTCTTTAAGCTTTTCGAAAGGACTTCTTCCCTGCATCTGTTCGTCGATTGCGGTGTGAATGCCAATTGTATCAGCACCCCATTTTTCCGCTTCTATCGAACGAGATACACCGTCAGTGATCCCGAGAAGGTCAACCTCAACCTTTATCCCATAATTTTTCCCTGCGTTTATGCACTCCTTTATTGTTGCGTCTGTGGCGCTTCCCATTACAACAGCAATGTCGGCTCCAGCTTTAGCAGCCGTTTCCATCTCCACACGACCTGCATCCATCGTCTTCATATCAGCTACTATCGTTGTCGTGGGAAATTCTTTCCGAAGGGCCCTTATAGAATCCAGCCCTTCACTCTTAATTAGAG
>Ga0233430_1003391_pt1 | contig 16271 bp, 11 predicted proteins | sample SI_118_April2016_2_FD_179883 | JGI IMG/M metagenome (GOLD analysis project Ga0233430, IMG submission 179883) | Seawater microbial communities from Saanich Inlet, British Columbia, Canada - SI_118_April2016_150_MG | ecosystem: Environmental > Aquatic > Marine > Inlet | place: Canada: British... | reverse complement strand
AAATTCTGGAGGAGGCCTACCAATCAGGACAGACTCTGAAAAAGCAGAAAGCCGAACTGTTCAAAACCTTGCCGAAAAGAGTCGTCCGTTTTGAATCATCTCTCTCTCAGATTGACTCTTTTGATTCAGTACGTAAACAGGTCTACAAACTCTCTGACTTTCGAGACCACATCAACAGCAAGCTACTGTTCACGCTGAATTGGAAATATGGCGGCAAACGGAGTTGGGAGAAAAAAGGGGTCAGCCCTGAAATGCTGGCTGATAAGCTGGATGAATGGATCCAACGGGCTGATGAGAACGACTGGATAAAACCCCAGGGTGTTTTTGCGCTTTTTCCTTGCAGGGGTGGAGACAGTTCTGTCACCGTTCTGGATCCAAAGTCTGGTCAACCTCTGGCGACGCTGACGTTCAACGATGTCATCGGCCAGGGTAAAAAAGATATTTTTAATGTGGCCCGCTATTTCAACCCGGAACAGGATGATGTGATCGGACTTCAGCTCACGACAGCCGGACCGGATGTGGACAAGGCGATCCAGGGCTTCCAGGGGCAGGATAGAGAATCGTCACTTCTGCTGCAGGGACTTTCGAACCGGGTTGCCGAAGATATGGCAGCGCATGTCAACCAAATCCTGAATGAGATGGTTTTCAAAGATATCCCAGACTCCAGCACCCGATATTCCCCGGGCTATCCAGCCATGTCCGGCATCGAAAACAACCGGCCACTTTTTGAAATTCTCAATGCTGAAAAACTGCTGGGAATTCAGCTGACGGATGGCTTCGAGTTCTATCCCACAGGGACAACAGCAGCAATCGTCTGTTTCCACCCGGACGCAGATTATCACTAAGCTAGTGTCGAGTTAAGTATCATTGTTCGTTTCGATTGCGCCCGAATCAGGGGACACAAAGCGAGACCATGTTAACATGGCTCACTTGGACCAGCACATCAGTAATCGTCGCTGAAAGACTGTCACCGGAAATAGTCTTTCCAGTGAGATCTTCCAGTCCACAGGTCACCAGCCTGAATCCCCGACGTTTTTAAAAACACGCAAGCTGCGCTGACACAAGTTCGGACCTTCCTCACTAACTTCAGATTTGTCCCAACAAATTGCCTGATGAAAATCCAGATCAAGCCGTGAAAATTTTCGCTCCAAAACGCATCATTTTTTTAAATCAGGTTTGAGAAATTGCGTAGCCTCTAAACTATATTTGCTACTGTTAGTCCTACATATTACACCTTCAAAGAGGAACAGGTTTTAATTTTCTAACGCATAATAATTGATTTTGTTGAAATTAATACTCAAGATGATTACCATAAGACGCGATGGGGAATTTTCTACATGGTTCAGATCTTAAGAATATTGTTGATGTTTCCTCATGTCTTACGATTAAAAATGTAAGACTTCTTTCATGAAACTCCGCCATTGCGGAATTTGATCACACGGAATTATTACAGAAAAAAACAGATAGAGCCTCTGCCTGCTGAAATCTAAAAGTACAACAGCTGTCTCAGAGGAGTCTCAATCTGTTTTCGCAACAGTCCTGAATCAATGATCCGACGTGATGACTAATTTTTTGAAAAAAAGGAATTATTATGATAAAACTCAAGTGTTTTTTGGCAAGTGTAGTTTTCATTTTTTCCTTGACACCATATCTCTACGCCGATGGGAATAGTGGATGCGGGCTAGGGTCAGTGCTAATGAGCGGAAATAAAGGGTCCTCCGCACATTCGTCTGCGACAACAAGTAACGGCTTATTTAATAATCAGATGTTTGGAATTACGTCAGGGACATCGAATTGCAAGCCCGATTCTGCAGTTGAAAATGAGGCCAAAACCAAGTTGTACATGGCAGTGAATTATCACAACCTGACTGAGGAAATGAGCCGTGGTGAAGGTGAATATCTGGCGACCTATGCTAATATGTTAGGATGCTCGGAAGAGAGTTATAATGAGTTTGGTAAGGTCACAAAAGAAAAATTCAGCCAAATTGTAATTTCAGCAGAAAACTCAACACAACTGTTGCAAAACACAATAGATATGATTCAGAATAACAAGCTCTTAAAACAATCCTGCACAATATAACTTAAAACCTTCATCGGGAGTTTTTATGAAACGTTTCTTAGCTATTTGCCTGGTCTTATTCATTTTTGGATTTTTCCAAAATCTTCTCGCCGATGGTACCAGCGGTTGCGGATTGGGAAGCCAGATCTGGAAAGGCAAGACAGGTGCAGGCTTCCATCTTGTGGCAGTAACCACCAATGGTATGTTTTTTGGGAGTTCCTCCCAAACCTCAGGAACCAGCTCAGGATGTGACAATACGAAAGCCGTTGAGAGAGAAGAGATTCAAAGGGTTTATCTGGCTCAAAACTATGACAATTTGATTGAAGATGCCAGCCAGGGTCAGGGCCCATATCTGGCCACATACGCTGGGCTTTTTGGTTGTTCTCAAGATGGAACAAAGCATTTTTCCAAGGTTTCCAAATCTTCCTTTTCAACTCTATTTGATAGTGCCACAACCGTTGATACCGTCATTAAGAAAACAAGAGAGATGATTGTCCAAGATAAGCTGTTGGTTCAAAGCTGTTCCATTTTATAGGGTTTTAACTCTTAGAGACAGTTATTTGACTGGAATAATTGTCTCTTCTCACAAAATTCTTCAAGTTTCCGGCACTCCGCTACCCCTTTTTAAATGGCTATGAGATTCCAATATTGGGCGTGGATTGCCTTGATATTTTTTTGTATATCTTGCGCCAGCACTTCTGAAAATTTTGGACTTAAAAAAACGGTTCTTTCGGACTTGAAGGATCCAGAAAATCAATACTTCCAAAAGCTCTACAAAAAAGCCGTTGAGAAACAGCTTCATCAGAACAGGTTTTGGCACCTGCTGTTGCACTATCGTGCTGACGGAAATGGATATGAAAGTGAACAGGACGCGATCAGTTTCTTTTTTGCTCCGGACGGAAAAACGAACCCCTTAAATGAACTAAAATTTACGCTCAAATCCTTTTTCAACCACTCTTTTCCTGAAAATAAACACCCGCAATGCATCTTCGTCGCAAGGTATCACTGGTTAAACTCCAAATTGGATTTTGACCCTCAATATATCCCTGTTCAGTCTTGCCCCAAGTATAAACAATGGTACGATAATCTGACCCCAACGGGACTGTCATTGATTTTTCCATCCTATGATCAGAGTACACCGGGATCTATGTTTGGGCACACGCTTCTGGTATTACGCAGTGAGGAAAACAGAAGTACCCCGCTGCTCGACACCGCAGTCAATTTTGGGGCTTATTCCTCGCCCGATGACTCTCCACTGACATTCATGTATAAAGGATTATTTGGATTGTATCCGGGCGTTTTTGGAAGACACCCTTACTATTTTAAGATTCAGGAGTATGTAAATCAAGAGCTGAGAGATATATGGGAATATAAACTCAATATTTCGAAAAAGGGACTCAGAGATATTCAAAGACATACCTGGGAGTTGGACCATGCATTTTTCGATTATTATTTTTTTCGTGAAAACTGCGCCTACTATCTGCTCGGTTTAATCGAAATAGGGAATCCCTCTTTACACCTCAGAGATGAATACAGCCTCAAAACCCTGCCGACTGATACAGTGCGTCAGTTACTACGTGTCAAAGGTTTGATTTCAGATCAGACCTATTTTCCGTCCAGGGCCAATAAAGTGAGGCAAAAACTCGACCGCTTAAGCATTCACGGTCAGGAAGAATTTTACAGGGTTATTCAGTCTTCTTCTGACCAATTTTTGCCCGTTTTCCAGACGCTACCATTGAAAGAGAGAATCCTGCTTCTGGAAGCCGTTGCCGAATACCTTGTCATCGTCAAAAAACCGGGGTCAAAGGGTTTCAGAATGAGCCTTTTAAAACAGAGAAGTCAACTTGAAGGGGACCCTCAACGAATAAAGTATAAAATTATTACCTCACCGCCGGAAACAGGGCACAAGACGACAAGATATGGCATTTCAGCAGGATCAAGTGCCGACAACGCTTATGTTGACATTGAAGGTCGAGGTGTATTCCAGGGGATACTGGATAATGATCAGGCTTACCTTCCCTTTAAGCAGATTGAAATCGGAAAGGGGAGACTGAGGTACTACCCTGAAACCAACCGGTTGTTAATAGAAGAGATTAACTTCGTAAATACAATTTCTTTGGACTATACTTCTCCGTTTAAACCGAATCCCGGCACATGGAAAGGAGAGGTTGCACTCAAGCAAGAGCGGGTGAGTGAAAACTGCTCAGAAGAAAATTCCTGTTTGACCATGCAACTCAATGCTGGATATGGCACAACAAAAAAACTGGGAAGCAGTGTCTTTTATTCCATGCTTGATACCAGTATTAATCTTGGCAGTGCTTATGAAAAAGACTACCAGCTGGCACTCGGAGTAGATGTGGGGACCTTGATTCGATTTGGATACGACTGGAAAGCCTTTCTCTCTCTCAGGTATTCCGATTTCTTTCTCGGTGAAACAGATAGGTACCCAGCTGCAAGATTGGGAATTAGATATCAAATCAGTACCAATGCCGACATGAGAGTTGAACATTTACGAATTAAGAACTATGTTGAGTCAGCTCTTGTCTTTAAAATTCACCTTTAGCTTTTATTACTCAACAGATGATAAAGCGTAACAGCATATTTCTTTTATTAATTTTGTCTCTGCTTGTATCTGCCTGTGAAACTGTTTTTTATTCACCTGGCTCTTATTATTATTATCCACCGGAAAATTTTGGGTATAGTCCTCAAGAATTCTTTTTTCCAAGTTTGGATGGAACAAAGCTGTCGGGATGGATGTTCCCCAGTAGAGCCTCAACAAAGAAAAACCTGATTATTCTACAATTTCATGGAAATGGTGAAAACATGACGTCTCACTACACCTCACTTGCCTGGACAACGAAAAAAGGATTTGAGTTGATCACATTTGATTACAGAGGCTATGGCAAGTCTGAGGGAGAGTTGGGGCACAAAGGTGTGATTGAGGACGCAGTCGCCGCCTATAATTTTGCCAAAAAGAGAGCGCTCAAAACAGATCAAAAAATTATTCTCTACGGACAAAGCCTGGGAGCAACTATCCTGCTAAAGGCAATTGAGGAATTTAAAGATACTCACGTCATCCATTCCGTTTTTATTGAAGGCGGTTTTTTAAACCACAAGGAAATGGCAAATGAGTTTCTGTCTCGTTTTTGGATCACCTGGCCTTTCCAGTGGTTACCTTACCTGGTGGTGAATGGTTCTTACTCTCCAGATCATTTTTTTGAATATTTCCCCGCAGGAGTTCCGCTTATTGTGATTCATGGAGAAAAAGATGAGATAATTCCAATAAGATTTGGAAAGGAGATCTATTCTCTGGCAAAACCGCCAAAGCGATGGATTTTAGCCAAAGACAAGCATCATATCGATACGATGTTTGATAAAAACTATCGCAACGTATTTCTGGATACGATCAAGTTTTCTCCGCAATAACAACACCATTAAAATTTTGCTTCAGGGGCTTGTGACGGGTTGCACTGAATGCTGTTGCATCTCAACCAGAATATCCGACATCCGAGTATGGATTTTCTTTAACGGGTCGTTAAGACGTTGTTCAAACAGTTCATCGCTCAGAGACTGATTTAATGTTTCGCCTAACTGCTTTGCCTTTTCTAAAACCGCTGTAACACTTTCTACATCGTCAAAAAACATTCGAGATTGTTCGCGAATCTTGAGGTTGATCTCTTTTGAAAAGTTTAATTGCTGATTGAGTTTTTCAGAAAGGGACCCTTTGAACTCCTTCGAACTCGCCACTATGGATTTGATAACGGCCTCCTTGTCTGTGACCTTCGCTTGGACTTCACGAGAGAGACCGGTGATTTCGTCTGTGATAGACTCCATTACTTTCCCCTGCATTCCAACTTTGGCGGCCTTGAAAACAGCATTGTAAGTTAACGCTTCCAGATCGTTTCTCCCGATATCGATCTGGGACACCTGGCGGGAAACATTGTATACATTGTCGTTTATGCTGGAGATGGCTTCCAGCAGTTCCCTGGTTTTTTCTTCGCTGAAAGACGTTGTCGTAGAGATACTATTGAAATCGTTTTCAAAACCGACCATTTTCTCCCTGCTCGCGGAGACACTCTCAGCCATCGTTGTTGCTTCATCAATCTGCTCCTCTGCTGTCTGCAGAAGATGTTTGAGATTTTCCAATAACATATTACCCGCGGTTTCCAGCTCATGATTCCATTTAGTAATTTGCTTAATCTGCTGAGTAATAGTACCAACCACCTGTTGCATCACTTTATGGCCTTCAACCTCATCGTTCGTTTCCAGGGAGAGTATTGAAACAGCCCCGTTCAAAGCCTGACGGACGACTTGCATCTCTGTTAGAAACTGGGCTTGCATAGCTGCGGTTTTCTGAAGTAATTCGATTTTCTGGCGACTCTGGTCTGAAAGTGTTTTAATCTGCTTGCATTTATTCTGGGTATTTAATGCGATATCTCCAAACATTTCCAACAGCTCTGCTATCTGTTCCCGGCTGGGTTTAATCAGACGATTGAAACGGCTCAGCCGGTCATCGACCTGCTCGCAGGTCAGGGTGATGTTTTCAGATACCTCCTGAGTGGAAGCATTTATCCCTTCAGTATTCTCCTTGATCTGTCGAGCTAGACTTTCAAGACCTTTCACCACATGGTCAAACTCTGATTTTCCCATTTTGGTGGTTTTTATCTTCATCAACAGACTCACATTTTTGATCGAATAGCTGACCTCCTCCAGTGTTGATTTCAGGTCTTGAATCTCAGTGACTTTAGCCATCAATGAACGCAGGCTACCCGTAATGTCGGAAAGGGTGCTGTTAACAGAGGCTGAGATACTATTGTGGAAATCGCCAAACACACTGAGGTCCAATCCCTGCTGCTCTTCGATTCTCTGAATAACCAGAACTGCGCTGGTCGCGCAATCATCATTACTCTTTTTAATTTTTTCAGGGCTGGTTGCAAAGGCTTGAAAGATCTTTTCCGATTGCTGGGTCAGTGTATCCAGGTCTGAGATAATCTGACCGAGTAGCTGTCTCCATGAAAGAAAATTGTCAGCGAAAATGTCCATTTCAGAATAGGGTCTATTGCTTCAACACGTTTTTAAAATTAATGACCGTTGGATTGAATAAGGGTTCGCTCAAAAATTACTCGAGTGTTTCTTTAACACCAATGAGAAACACTCAAGTTATTTTTGAGCCGACCCTTAGTGAGTTGTATAGTTGCGTAAGATCAAGCCTTAATTGTGGCGAAGTTATTGGCAATATTACTCGAATAGACGACAATCTGTTTCAGAATGTCCATCAACTCCATGTGAACTTCATGGGTCTCTTTAGTGCGTTCATCTTCCTTGAGAAGCCGACTGAGATGCTTCGTACGGTATTGAAGTTCGAGATCCAGGTAGCTTCTTTCTGAGCCCATAATTTCCCGTGCCTTTTTCAGGTCAACTTCTTGAAAGGCTTGTTCCAGAAGCGAGATCTGCTTCATGACCTTCGAATGGTAGATCATCAGCTCCTCTTTGCCGTCTTCGGAAAAGTCCATGGACAGATCCTTTTTCTTTGGGATCAAAGGCTTCAGGTTCCGATGAATCAAATCTCCAATATTTTCCATATCACTGGCAATAGAGATCATCCCAAAAATCTCCACAGCCTGCTTGTCTGAAACATTTTGTTGAGAAACCTGGATTAGGTAATCCCTGATTTTCTCATCCAAAAAATCGATCTTCTCCTCCCGCAAATCGACCCCTTCCATCAGTGACAGTTGTGGAAAATGTTTGTCTTGCTGGGGTTCATTGCTCATAAATGGCAGGATGATCGCATCTAGCATCCGACTAAGTATCTTGGCCATACGAGAAAGTTCGGTACGTGCTAGATCCAGCGCGATACCAGGCGTGGTGATGCTTGTATCATCCAGAGCCCATGTATCCAACTGTATATCCTGATCTACAGGTTCCTCCGGCAGAATTTTCATAATCAGCCGGGCAAACAGCTGGGTAAACGGAAGAAAGATCAAGGCCAGGCTGACGTTGAAAATAGTATGGGCATTGGCTATTTGACGAGCGGTCCCGGAATCGAAGGATTTGGCGATAGAATGGATCAGACCCGCGAAGGTCGGAATCCAGAAAACAAAAAGACAGACACCGGCCAGCTTGAACATCACATGAGCCAGGGCGACGCGTTTCGCCTCCCGGCTGGTACCGATACTGGCAAGACCCGCTGTGACGCATGTGCCGACATTCGCCCCAAATACCATGGGGATACCGGCTTCCAGGGTGATGAGGTTCTGCTGTGCCAGGACAATGACCACCCCTGTGAATGCGCTGCTGCTCTGAACCAGTGCAGTGAACAATGCACCAACGAGAATCCCCAGCACCGGGTTTTCCAGTCCTCTCAAAAACTCAATGAAAACTGAGTAGGTTCGGAGTGGTTTCATGGCATCGCTCATCATTTTCATGCCAAAAAACAGAATCCCAAAACCCAGAATCGCCTCACCAATATTTCTTGCCGATTCCCCTTTGCCGAACATACGGACAGCGAATCCGATGGCGATCATTAAAAGCGCATAATCTGTCAGTTTGAAAGCGATCATCTGGGCGGTAATGGTCGTGCCAATATCAGCGCCCAGTATCACACCCATCGCCTGGACAAATGTCAGGAGTCCAGCCTGGACAAAACTGACCAGCATGACCGTGGTAGCGCTGCTGGATTGGATGACCATAGTGACAAAGGCTCCCAGCAGCAGAGCGACAACCCGGTTGCTGGTCAAAGTGGCCAGAATGGCCCGCATCTGGTTTCCAGCGGTTTTTTTCATCCCTTCACTCATCAGTTCCATCCCGAACAGGAACAGGGCCAAACCGCCAACGAGTCCGAAAATTAACATCATCCAGGAGATCTGGCCTGAACCGGAAGCCGCTAGAGTTGTCTGGGAAGAGAGAATGAAAATCAGTATGAAAGGGAGAGCAACTTTTGGATATTTCTTCAGCAAATGAACCATGAGCCTCCTGAGGTTAAGATGATAAATCCCACCGCATTTCGAGGTCTGATCGCGGCAAAGAATCATAGGCCTTTGAATTTGTCGGCTAGTTTTTCCAAATCATTTTCAATTTCGCCGCTTGAGAGCGGTTTTTTTGGAACTGGTTTCGCCTTTTTTTTCCTTCCCGAACTGGCAGACGGTTTTGTTTTCATGGATAGAGCGATACGGTTGCGATTCAAGTCTACACTCAACACCGTCACCTTGACAATATCACCGACTCCGCAAATTTCCCCCGGGTCTTTTATGAACCGATTAGACATCTCGGAGATGTGAACCAGACCGTCATGATGTACCCCCAGGTCCACAAAAGCGCCGAACTTGGTCATATTGGTCACTGTACCCTCTAAAGACATTCCCACTTCCAGGTTTTTGATGGTCTGCACATCTTCGTTGAGTTGTGCCCCGACATAAGAAGTCCGGGGATCCCGACCCGGCTTCTTGAGTTCAGCGATAATATCCCGCAGTGTAAGGTTACCGACGGTTTCTGTTTTATATCTGGAGATGTCCAAATTGTCCAGCGCATTATTATTGCTGATTAATTCAGTCACTGACAAAGCGCAATCTGCAGCCATCTGCTTGACTGTTTTGTAGTTCTCCGGATGAACCGCTGATTGATCAAGGGGATCAGCGCCATCCTTGATTCTCAAAAAACCGGCGGACTGCTCGAAGCTCTTCGGTCCAAAACGCGGAACCTTGATGAGCTCCTTTCTCTTTTTGAAAGCCCCATTTTCGTTTCGATAAGCCACGACGTTTTTTGCCAGGGTATTATTCAACCCTGAGACATAGGACAGCAGAGAAGCAGAAGCCGTATTCAGGTTAACCCCTACAAAGTTGACACAGGATTCAACCACTTCATCCAAAGACTTTTTAAGTCTCTTCTGGTCCACATCGTGCTGATACTGGCCGACACCGATTGACTTCGGGTCGATTTTCACCAATTCCGCCAGTGGGTCCTGGAATCTTCTGGCAATGGAGATAGATCCTCTGAAACTCACATCCAGATCGGGGAATTCCTCTCTGGCAGCCTCTGAAGCTGAATAGACGGAAGCGCCGGATTCATTGACAATCACCGGTTGAATCTCTGTTTTGGCCGTCTTTTTCAAATAATTCCGGGTAAACTGCATGACCTCTCTGGAAGCCGTCCCGTTGCCAATACAGATGAATTCGCAGGGATATTTTTTAAGAAGATTGTCCAGCAGCTTCTCTGCTTCCAGGACCTTCTTTTCGGAAAAAGTGGGATAGATAACTGTTTTTCCGAGATATTTGCCGGTATCGTCAACCACCACCACCTTGGTTCCGGATTTGAAACCCGGATCCAGTCCCAGAATCATGCGGGTGCCACCCAGGGGTGCCAGGAGCAGATTCCTCAGATTCTCGCCAAACACTTTGATGGACTCTTCATCCGCTTTGCTTTTCAGCTCGAGTCTCAGCTCCACCTCGAGAGACGGTACGATGAGGCGCTGATAACCATCGATAATTGCCAATCGCAGATCTTCATCCTCTTTTTTTTGCAGATCGATCCATTTTTTGTTGATCACAGCCAGGTTACTTTCGATCGGCAGTTCGAATCGGAGTTTCAGCACAGATTCTTCCTCACCACGTCTCACAGCCAGGTATCTATGGGCTGGAATAAGTCTGACGGGTTCGTTGTAGTCATAGTACATCTCAAATTTGGTTTTTTCCTCAGCAAACTCTTTCTGCACTTCTGTTTTGATGATACCTTCACCCCGGCTGATCTCCCGGATACGGTCTCTGATTTCTGCATCTTCTGATATCCATTCAGCAAGAATATCCCGGGCTCTCTGTTTTGCCTCAACTTCCTCGATTTCTTCTCCCTTTTCCGCCAGGTAGGCGGTCAACCAGGAATCACTATTTTCCTGGTTTTTCATCAATTCAGCCAACGGCTCCAGACCCATTTCCCGGCCAATGGTGGCACGGGTTCTTTTTTTGGGCTTAAACGGCAGGTAGAGATCTTCCAGGACCTGTTTGGTTGTCACCTGTTGAATAGCCTGCGCCAATTCATCAGTCAGCTTACCCTGCTCATCTATAGATTTCAGCACCACCTCTTTTCTGTGTTCCAGCTCAGAGATATATTCAAACCGGTCGCGGATCAACCTCAACTGAACCTCATCCAGATTGTCGGTGTTCTCTTTGCGGTAGCGGGCCATAAACGGGATGGTATTCCCATCATTTAACATATTAATCACATTTGTGATCTGTTTTTCAGATAGAGCGGTCTCAATAGCAATCGTTTGGGTGATATTCATAGTCGGATCGGGTAGTGCTGATGGTTAGTTAAAAGGGCTGGGAGGAATTGGAGATCCACCGTCGACTCGGCGATTTTCCAATTCCTTAGATATCTTGAATCAATACCGCAGAATTTTCGAAGCGGTCTTTTATTGTACAGGTTCTTTCAGAAGTGCGTTGATAATTGTCACGAGATTTGAATAGTGACGATTCGGGATCATGACGTCTTCGATCACAAGTGTCGGCGTACTGTCGATCTTTTTCGACTGCGCATAAGCCATACTATCGTTCATTTTCTTGACGATTTCCGGAGCATCCATCATCGTGTTGAACTCTTTTGTCAATCCGTTCAGTCGGGCCACAAATTGAAGTTTATCCCTCTTGAACATCTCTTTCCCGAGACCCTTATTAAAAATAAAATCGAAGGTCATCGCCAGGACCTGATCCCCCTTACCTTTTTGTTCAGCAATAAAATAAAGCCTGCCTGGGTCTGGTCCCCGCCAGCCGATAGGTTGATGAATAATCTTGACCTTGTTTTTAAATTTTTTCTTCAACGCCTTATACTCATTGCTAAAAAAGTCATAACAATGAGGGCAGTCGAAGGCAAACACGTCGTGGATCGTCACCTGATCCAGAGAATTTGCAGGTGGCGGCGAAAAAGGAACAATCACATCGAATTTTCCCGGGATGACCGCAAGGGCGGTAAGCGGGATCAGCAAAAGCGAAAACAGAGCCAGAAGTGCAAATTTTTTCATAGTCAATAAATTGATGCTGAAGCAATGCCTCAATGTGTCAGGAACCATCCAGATAAAATTAGCTGGGAATCAGAGAACCTATCCGGCGTTGTGCGGGTTTGTCATTCTATTCTGTCCTGTAGATGACGATTCGTCAAGATCATAATTATTACTACAGATACCTTCTACCTCATATCCTGCAGATGTTTAGCAAAATCGCAGCCGACCTTTTCCGCTCCGGTCTGGTATGAATGAAAAATGGTTGATATGATTATCCGCAAACAGGCTTTTAACGTTTTTTTGGAACAGTCATCTAATCATATATCTGATATTCACATGAACGGATCCCTGACATTCATTCTTTTTCTAACGGCCGTGATAGTCGTTTACAGCTCACTGAACACCTATTTCATCCTCAAACACCGCAATTTCGTCACTTTGAAAACACTGCCATTGTTACTGGTGCGGTTGTTATTGGTGACAATCATCCTGACCCCGGTGGCAACCTTTTATTTCAGCTGGCAGGGACCCACAATTCTGGCGACCCTGACAAGCCTCACCGGATACAGCTGGCTGGCATTCCTGTTTCTGTTTCTGATGATTCATGGGTCGGCAGATATTGTTCTCTTCATTTCACGCCGCTTGGGATATCCACACTCCTCAAAAACGACCCGGGGGGTTTTTCTGTTAACAATGGGGCTCAGCCTCTTCATCCTCTTTTATGGCTGGCACGAAGCACGGCAATTAAAAACTGAGCGGGTACAGATCACAACCCGCAAAATTCCTGCAGGTATAAAAAAAATCACACTGCTCCAGATTTCAGACGTCCATTTCAGTCCTATCATTGGTGAAAAAATGGCCACTGATATCTACCAGATTGTCCAAAAAGAAAAACCGGATATCATCCTCAGCACAGGGGACCTGCTGGACAGGGGATTTAGAAATGGGCAACAAATTACATCTATCCTGAGATCTCTGACTGCCCCCCTGGGTAAGTATGCGATTACCGGAAATCACGAATTTATCGCAGGTATCAAAGAGAGCACAAAATTCATTGATCAGGCAGGTTTCCAGCTGTTAAGGAATAAAGCGGTCAACATCACCCCTTTCCTGACGCTTGCAGGCGTCGATGATCCTGCTATCAGACAGTTCGCAAATGGGACTATTGTTCCGGAAGAACAGGTCCTGCCGAAACCGGACGCCAAACGCTTCACTATCCTCCTTAAACACCAGCCCCGGATAGAAACATCCAGCATCAAATCTTTTGATCTCCAGCTCTCCGGGCATACCCATGCGGGACAGATTTTCCCCTTTACGGCACTGGTAAAGCTGGCATTTCCCTATCTCAGTGGTATGTATGAAATCGATTCTGAAACCAGTCTTTATGTCAGTCGTGGGAGTGGAACCTGGGGTCCGCCTTTCCGTTTCCTGGCACCACCGGAAATCACCTTACTTGAATTGAAATCACCGCCCTAGAAAATTGTTTTCGATTATGGCCTTTTTCCGCCTATTCTGTTATAGTGGACGCAAACATAAGCAAGCACTGTAAACCTGCTTAGCGGAGGAGAGATGCTGAACGGATATGTGGAAGTCGAAGTTTATGCCAACGACCTCGATGGAGAGATCGCGAAGGGATTACTTGCTGAAAATGGAATCGAAGCATTGATCAGCAAGGATGACTGTGGTGGTATGATGCCGAATTTTCAATTGACCCGGGGGGTTCGAATTTACGTTCTACCCAAGGATGTGGAAAAGTCGGAAAACCTGCTGAAAATGCTGGCAAACGATCAGGATGGTGACCATGAGGATCCCCAGACTGATTCATCATGGCTGTGCGCCAATTGTGGCGAAGCGTTGGAACAGCAGTTTACAGACTGCTGGAAGTGTGGGACCAGCCGTGATTCAGAACAGATCAGCCTTCAGGACGTCTGATACGCGCAACATTGCGAGGGGCAACATTCTCCTGAAGTGGCAGCCAGCAGACATTACCAGGTTGAATCATTTCCAACTCACTCTCCGCGATATTCGTCAGGGTTGAAATGTGCAACTGTATGATCTCTCCCTCAAAAGGCATAATTTCAATCGTATCACCCACAAACAGCTTGTTTTTCACATGCAAAGCAAAACGCTTGCGATCCTTGTCCACTTCCAGGACTGTCCCCGCCAGTTTAAACTCATTGTGTGATGCTTTCTGCCGGTTGTAGACCGAATCTGCACCGGCTGGTGACAATAGAGAAGCTTCGGTATAATCTCTGTGGGGGATGTGGGTCAGCTCCTTCTGCCAGTACGCTTTTCGAAACGAACCATTTTTCCTGATCTCTTTCAACGCATTGGCATAGGCTCTGACCGTGGATGCAATATAGAGATTGCTCTTCATTCTCCCTTCAATTTTCAAAGAGTCGATCCCGGCCTCGATAAATTCTGCCAGCAGACCGATCCCGCACAGATCTCTGGAACTGAGAAAGTAGGTGCTGACCGGTGGATGTGATTCCTGATATAGCTGGTATTGAAAACGGCAGTTCTGAATACAGCCACCCCGATTTGAATCCCTGCCCGCAATGTAGGTCGAGAGTGTGCAGTGACCGGAATATGCCATGCACATAGCCCCCTGCACAAACATTTCTACTTCCAGACCCGTTTTTTGTTTGATGGCCGCAGCTTCCAGGATGCTCAGCTCCCGTCCGGTGACAATACGTTTTGCCCCTGCATTTTTCCACATTTCAGCATGTCCGCTGTTGAGCACGGAAGCCTGGGTGGATATGTGAATCGGGATGGAAGTGTGTTTCCGTACGCAGGCCACAACCCCCATGTCGGAGCAGATCACACCATCTGGTTGCAACGCCTCCAGAACGGTCAAAAAATCAGGTAGTTGCTCAAGCTCATGGTCGTGCAGAAAGGCGTTGACAGTGATGTAGACTTTCCGTCTCCGGTCATGAGCATAGTTCACGGCCTGCCCGATTTCGGCTGTGGAAAAATTATCTGCAGCACTTCTCAACCCAAACTGCTGACCTGCAATATAAACAGCGTCAGCACCATAATCTATGGCAATTTTCAGCTTTTCTAAGTTGCCGGCGGGTGCTAATAATTCAATATACATCCACTATTTCTTTCCCGATTTGTCTTGGAATATCCCAACCAATGAAAAAACTCGACCTCACCCACCTCAATCCGGAACAGCATAGAGCTGTACAAACTATCGATAAACCTGTTCTCCTCCTGGCCGGAGCCGGCAGTGGTAAAACCCGGGTGATCACTTACAGGATCGCCCATCTGGTGTCAAACTGTAAAGTCCCACCACCCCACATCCTGGCCTTGACCTTCACCAACAAAGCCGCAGCAGAGATGCGCGAACGAGTACAGGAGCTGCTACCGAAAAATTCGAAGGGCTTGACGGTCACAACCTTTCATTCGCTCTGCGTTCGATTTCTGAGAGAGTATATTCACCTGCTCGGTTACCAGAAAGATTTCGTGATCTTCGATACAGCCAGCCAAATGTCAACTCTGAAAACCATCTATGAAGACGAAGATATCGATGCCCAGACCTACAATCTGAAAGCGACCTTTTTTGAGATCATGAAAGCCAAGGGTAAAGGCGACGGACCTGAGTATTTTCTGAACCAGTCTTTTGACGCTTTCGCACAGGTCACGGGCAAGCTTTATCAGGAGTATAATCGCGTTTTAAAAGGGTGTAACGCGCTGGATTTTGAAGATATCCTGCATCTGACAATCGACCTGTTCAAACGGTTTCCCGAAGAGCTGGAGCCGCTGAAGAGACGTTATGAATACATTATGGTGGATGAATATCAAGATACCAACCGCGTCCAGTACCAGTTGATTCGTTATCTGACGGAGAATACTCGCAAGCTTTGTGTTGTAGGTGACGATGACCAGTCGATCTATGGCTGGCGGGGTGCGGATATCAGAAATATCCTGGATTTTCAGGAGGATTTTTCAGAAGCAGAAGTGATCAAGCTGGAGCAGAATTACCGTTCAACCCATATCATCCTTGACGCTGCCAATGATGTCATCGCAAATAACCGGGAGCGCATGTCGAAAAACCTCTGGACCCAGGTTAATGAAGGCAGGCTGATCCGCTGGACGGAAGAGGATAACCCCCGTGAGGAGCTGGAAGAGGTGGTGGCCAATATGAACGGCTATAAGTATTCGACAGGTGCTTCCTGGTCCGATTTCGCCTTCCTCTATCGCTCTAATTTCCAATCCCGAGCG
>Ga0233430_1003386_pt1 | contig 16290 bp, 12 predicted proteins | sample SI_118_April2016_2_FD_179883 | JGI IMG/M metagenome (GOLD analysis project Ga0233430, IMG submission 179883) | Seawater microbial communities from Saanich Inlet, British Columbia, Canada - SI_118_April2016_150_MG | ecosystem: Environmental > Aquatic > Marine > Inlet | place: Canada: British... | reverse complement strand
AGGGAGTTATATGGGATTTGTTACAAACAAAAAAAATAAAAAAAAGCGTAACATTTCCAGCAAATATCCCCAAAATAGCTTTGACGACACTTGGTAAAACAGTCCAAAGCAGCAAACCACATCAAGGAGGAGAAAAGGATGGCAAACCCAAATTTCCAAGCCAACGGCAACGGCGCCAAGGTCAAAAAAAATGGTGTTAATCTGACATCGGAAATTCTGGCCAAAGTAAAATCAACCGTAATGAGCTACGATCATCTCGATCAGGATTCTCAATGGAAAACCTGCCTCCAAGAGGGATGGGCGGAGGTAAAAACGTGGGTGCATAATCTGAAAGAGAGAGAAAAAAAAGATGCCCTTTTGAACATTGAAGCGGACTATCAGCAAGCCAAAAGGCAAAGAGGCAACTTGCACCGGAGCCTTGAAGTAAATGAAGGGCAAAGGGATAAGGTTTTCCAGAAGATTGCGGTGGCCGGGGCAGTTGAGGATCACAATTCCCATTGGAAAATGGAGATTGGTGCCTACGGGATCGTCTATCTGATGATGATGTTTTCGGGAATGATGATGTTTGCCAAGACCTTCGAAGCGGCTTTCCCCGCTTACGATCCCTGGTTGGGTTACCTGGCAGCCCTGCCGTGCACGGTCATGTATTCCTTCCTCATTTCCATGGCTCTGGGTTATGTGGAAGACTACAAGTGGAGAAGGGTGATTATCCTGGGCAATGTTGCCCTGGGTTTGGTTGCCATGGTCTCTGCAACGACGGTCATGTCCATACTCAAAGGCATGAACATGACGCCTGTCGATCAATTTTTTCAGGAACCTGCCAACGGCACTTCACAGCTCTTTGATTGGGAGGCCATGGGGTTGTTTCTGATTGCCTTTGCCGAGTTGTCCGGAGCAGGTGCTGTGGGAGCCCATATCAAAGAAACCTTCAATGCCAACAAGGATAATAATCTCGCCAGTTTGGAAAAGAGGTATCGCTCCCTGTCGGATAAAATAGGAGCGATCAATAAAGAGCTCAAAAAATTGGATGAGGTCGTGTACAAGCGCAACCAGATCGTCGAACGCATTGACGATGAGCTCGCCAAACTGGTACCCGAGGTAGAAGCGAGCTTTGTGCACACTGCCAAAGAAAGGCGCGAAGCCCACAGAGCGAAAAAAGATCACCTGGACCAGGTAGCAGAAGCCAACCGCAAAATCGAAGAGGCCCAGAAAGAGTTGGATTTTCTCACGGCAGCCTCGTAATCCCCATCAACGCAACCTAATTCTACCCATTAACTCTTTGGAGGAGAACCATGAAACTGCGCAATCTCATTACCGCACTGGTCGTTTTGACTGCAACAGTTAAGATCTCGCCAGCAGATGAATTGATCTTCGTCTTCAACCCCAACCGCAGCGAGGAACTGTTTAAACAGGATATCATTTCGGTGGTCCAGGTGATGCAGAATGCCGAATCGGGCGATATCATCACCTGCCTGGATACCCGCGGAGAGTTGATCGTCCACGGAAAAGTCCCGGATGGATCTCGCTTCCGAACAGATAGAGAGGTCAGGGGCATGCTCTCCAAACTGAAACAGTACGCTATGGGGGTGCTCAGGCAACCCAATACTGTCGAATTCCACGACGTTCCCCTGATGATCAACCACATTTCCGACCGGGCTCGCCTGGCACAGGGTACACCCTATATCGTCCTTTTTGACTCAGGAGTGCATCGCAATTCCAGTTTCTCTTTCAAAGATGGTTGGCCTTCCGATGGGTTTATTTCGAACCAATTGAGTCCTTTTTTCCACATTGGCAACCTTCCTGGGCGCGTGATAATGGTGCTGGATAAAAATGACTTTACATCTTTTGATAAGGTCACACATCAGAACAAACTGATGATATTCTATGCGAAACTGTTTTCCACAAAGGGGGGAGCTCTCATCGCATATACCCATGCCCATGACCAGATTGGGACGTTTATCAACCAGGGGATATCCCATCCTGTCCACAATGACCTGGCACTGGATAACAGCGATGACCTCACCCTCTATAGCATTGGGGGAGAACAGCCCAATCTCAATTCCTGCCCAACGCGCATCGAGTTGGAATGGGATGCCCCCGTCGACCTGGATTTGCATACCGTATTGGTCGATGCAAGTGGTCAACCCATAAAAATGAGCTTCCGCAACCAGGTGACAAGCCAGGGAGAGTGGTGGAAACGGGAGCGCCATGAAGTGTGCAATTTTGCACCCGAAGGGGAGGTAGAGCTTAGGGAGGTATGGGTACACTACTTCCAGGGGGCGAGCACCCTCGTCAATGCAACGGTTAAAATCCATCGCGGCGACACTTTCCAGGAATTCCCTCTTACCTTCAACAATATCGTTGGGGCCACCAACGCCCCCAAGAACGCCCCGCAGTGGAGACCAGTGCGTTTCTAATCTTCGGTAACAGTTGCCAATTTGGAGGTCCGGATGTTTGACGATCTTGCCCCGGAAGCTTCCGAAAACATCCGGACCTTTCCCATAACGTCGGTAAGGAACAACAGAAGTTCCCGAATCGCTCCCTCTTTGACAAAGGGAAAACTCATGAAAGAAACCAAATTCATTCTCCTGGTTCTTGTCCTCTCCGCTCTCGTGTGGACCGGCTGGGCCCTGGCTGACTTGCCTTTATCAGTAAAAACCCAGCACAATTCACTTCGAATTAAAAAGGGTAAAATGCCGGCCAAATCGATTCAAAAGATGGTGCCATTGGTTCCCTCCTACTCCCCTGTCGCCGTGCGCGATACCCTCCTGCAAACTGTATCAAAAGGACAGATCGCTGCCGAAAGAGTCATTGTCGATGGCCGAGTAGCTACGATACGGGGCCAGATTTCCCCTCAAACCCGAAACCCCTACCTGCAGATCGGCGAACACCGCCAAGATCTGGCTGTCGATCGACAAGGGGGGTTTGAACAGGCCATAATCCTGTCTGGCACACAGGATGTGGTGCTAATGGATGGTGAGGACGAATTGGACCGCATCCAACTCACCTCCCAAGCTCCGTCCGTTCCCTTCCGCGTTATGCTCTCCTGGGAAGCCGACCGGGCAGATTTGGATCTGTATGTTTTTTTACCAGATCAGGCCTGTATCTGGTATCAAAACCCCCGAAACCACCACGCCTTCCTGGATGTCGACGACACCAATGGGTATGGGCCGGAACACATCAGCTTGACCCAACCCCTCTCGGGGACTTTCCGGATATTTACCCATTACTACAACTCTCACGGCCTATCTGGACCCGTTCCCTTTTCAGTAAAGGTCTTTTTGGGAGAGAGATTGGTCAAAATGTATGAGGGAGCGCTGAATCGGGCGAATTCCGCCACCCATGGTCCAGGCAATTCGGGCGATCGGGCGTCGTGGAGATTTATCGGGGATTTTTCGCTGTAAACCACTTTCAGTTCATCGAGATGGCAACCAGGCGCTTCCGGCTAATCCCCCTGGAACAACCCTTTGATGGCCCCAATTCCCTATTTGGGCATGGGCAGTGCTGACCAAGAGGATGGCGGGAAGGGGAAAAAGGCGAGGATGATGATCCAGACATCGCAGAGAATAGCCAGATGCAGCAAGTTAAGTAGTTTTCCATGAGTTTTCTGGTATATCACAGTAACTTACTGAAAAGTGATTTTATATTGGCCCCGACCTTCATCAAAATATCTTCGACCGCCTCCACCAACCTCCGGAAATTGAGATAGGCCGAAAAAGGCAACCACCAATATTTGATAAAACGCCACAAGATTTCGATGAGATTGAGTTCAGGTGAATATCCGGGTAGAAAATAGAGGAACAAGCCCTTCTGCTCCCAGACGGCCTTTTTTCCTGAAAAGCTCGACTGGTATGAATGGGTGCATTGTCGATAATAACCATGGTTTTTCGGGTGATTGTCTGGCAAAAAAGGTCAAAACAGCCGATCACCGTATCGGTAGTAACATTCCCCTCTACACAGAAAGGGGTGAGGTCATTATCGGTGTTGAAAAAGCCCAGCACATTGAGCCGTTGTCCCTTGGCCGCCGGTATTTCGATGGTTTCTCCTTGCGGCTGCCAGGCATAGGGAATACTGGGATCCAACGAAAAACCCGCTTCGTCAAAGTAAACCAGGTCAAGAGTTCCGGATCGCTGTTTTTTTTAACCCTTCGATCTCTTTTTTCGCCTGAGTAAACGCCGCCTCATCTCTTTTGCTCTTGAGGGATTTTCTCACCCGTTTCCAACGCAGACCGGCCCCCTTGGCCAGCCGTCTCAAGGTAGAACGACTGATGCTTTTTCCCGTCTTCTCGTGTAACAAGGCTAAGACCATTTTAGGCGCGTTGGGATGCTTCTTGAGGAGTGCTTTGGCTTCTTCTTTTTCTTGCGCATCCAACTTGGAGGGACCACCACTGCGCGGTTTATCGCCCAATCCATCCACTCCAGACTGCAAAAAGCGGTCAAGCCAAGAAGATACCGTATCACGATCGACTTGGTAGATCCGGGCAATCTCATCTATACTCGAACCCCGGGCACTGAGTAAAATACTATGGGCCCGCATGCGAACCCGCCGGGCCGGATCGCCCTCTGCTAACGCTTCAAGGGCTTGGGCCTGATCGGGACTTAAGGGAGATACAAATTTCGTCGCAACCTTCATAAACGGCCTCTGGAAACGTAGGGGGGAAGGAGCACAGGGAAATTTCATAATATACGATTCTCTCATCCCTATTACACCCAAAAACTCATGGTTGATTACTTACTTCAGTCCCCCTCGTCGTAAGTTGGTGCGACCTTCTGGGTGTTGACGGCGTCCCGCTGCAAGGACGGCGGATTCATCTTCAGATCCCTGAAAAGGAAGGCCAGGGCGACAATGAGAATGACGACCAGGTAGAGGTAGCCCACTTCTCCGAACCAGCTTCTGAAGTTCTCTCGGCGTGGAATGTCCATAACGGCCATACTCCGGAAAGGGGGAATGCCGAAAACGTACCGAAAAGGGAGAAACAATGTCAAGAAAAAAAGACCTGAACCACGACCCAATCTACTTTCCCTGAAACGACGCTTTGATGCGCGCCCAGGAACGGCTCTCTACAGCGGTGTCGTCCGCGCCACTGATGAGACGGGCGTCCACGAAATGCTCTGAGTACCGCCAGGGGGGAACCAATGGCAGTGCGTGATAAGAACTGATAGAGTATTCTTCTTCAGTGTCAAAGTCATATATGCCTATCTCAAATCCGATAATTTTCCCGGCGTGTAGTTGTGATACTGTACTGCGTTCGGGGGAATGCCAGAGAAGATCGTCGAAGGGAGTCAAGAAACCTTCAAAAATGGATGTAGTCGGTGCTTCACCCGTACTGCCGCCACTGCCACCGGCGTATGGGACTGCGCAGACCCACTCGACCCCGGCCCCATCATATCCGAGGTGAAGGCCATCGGGTGCGTCCGTGATCCCGTGAAACGTTTGAGCCGTCCGGTTGTTGTTGAGCGTCTTCTCTTCGTCCGTCCATGTAGAGTCAGCGCTTCCGCTGTAGTCTCCACCACTGTGATCGCCATCAACAGAAAAGAAGAAAGCGCCGTCGTGTCGCCAGAAATGTCCCGGATTTCCACCTTCGTACTCGTTGATGAAGTTGTCGTCGGTGCGCTCCAGCGCGAAAAACAGCCGACTGGTGGAGCCATTCCAGCCCAACCAGATCTGGTAGTCCATGTCAGTGGGATCATAGGGTGTACCCTCTCCCACCGTTGGATCGGAAGAGAAATCAGAGGCGGTGAGTGTAGGGTTGGCTAGGATGCCGGTCCAATCATCTAAGCTCTGATCGCTGACATCCAATTCGGCAAGAGCGTCGTCGGTGATCTCGGGTATGAGGTATATCCGGTCGCCGACGTGGGCATTGGCGGCGCTGGAGAGAATGAGAATGAGGATGAGCAGGAGGGCACGCATAGTCTGTTATTTCCCCTGGAACGACGCTTTGATGCGCGCCCAGGAGCGGCTCTCTACAGCGGTATTGTCCGGGCCGCTGATGAGACGGGCGTCGACGAAATGCTCTGCGTATCTCCAGGATGGTTTTCCTGAAAGATGATGGAAAGCACGATAAGCGGAAGGCTCGATATCGAAGTCGGGTACTTCGACGTTGAAACCGATGATCTTCCCGGAGAATAGCTCCGAGGGCCTGGTTTCGATGAAATCTGAGTCGGGGTCATTCCAGTATAGATCATCGAAAGGAGTCACAAAACCCTCCAAGACCGAAATAGCTGGGGTTCCCTCCATGGTACCGCCACTGGCATTGGCATAGGGAAGAGCACAAACCCATTCGCTACCGGCTCCGTGGTAGCCGAGATGCTGACCGTCAGGTGCATCGCTGATAGCGAAATACAACTGGGCGGTGCGATTGTTGTTCCAGGTTTTCTCCTCATCACTCCAGTCCGGGTCTGCCGAACCGGTGTAGTCACCCCCAGAGTGGTCGCCATCGAGCATGAGATAAAAGGAACCGTCGTGCCGCCAGAAATCTCCCGGATTACCCCCTTCGTATTCGTTGATGAAGCTGTCGTCGGTGCGCTCTATGGCGAAATACAACCGACTGGTGGAGCCATTCCAGCCCAACCAGATCTGGTAGTCCATATCGGCCGGGTCGTAGGGTGCGCCTTCTCCCACGGTTGGATCGGCAAAAAGGTCAATGGGGGTGAGAGTTGGGGCTGACATAACCGTGCGCCAGTCGTCCAGGTTCCGGTCGTGCAAATCGAACTGGTCGAGATCTCCGTCGACGATTTCAGGGATGGGATAGATGCGGTCGCCGAGGTGGGCATTGGCGGCGCTGACCAGAATAATGACGAGAAGGAGAGCGTACATGGATAGCCACCTCCTTGTTGGGACAGGAACCGATTAAGAAAATTTGGTGCTAACTATAATTTACTAAATGAGCGGGGAAATGATATGAAGAATTAATGGAAATTCACCCCCGCCAATTTTTCTCACGCGCCCCCGCAAGCTATCATAGAGGAGAGAGAGGAAGTGACGGCAATGAAAATCCCCACTATACCGCTCCAGCGGGGAGTGTTTCTGAGAAAAGGGGATGCTCCCGCTTACTTCATCAGCACGAGCTTCCGCATTACTATCTGCCTTCCGTCCCCTGTCCGCCCCCGATACAGATAGACGCCGCTGGCCAACGCCCGTCCGTCGTCGTCCCGACCATCCCAGCGGAGAGTGTAACTTCCAACGGGGCGAATGCCATTGGCCAGGGTGGCCACGCGCTGACCGGCGAGATTGAAGATCGCCAGGTCCACGTCGGCAGTTGTCGGCAGGGCGAAGCGGATCACCGTGGCGCTGTTGAAAGGGTTGGGGTGGTTCTGGTCGAGAGTGAAGGATGGCGGCAACATAGCAGCACGTTCTTCAGTTACAGCAGTAACAGAAGAAGGGGGCTCCGCTACCACCAGGCAGATGTCGTCCAGGTAAAAAGTGCCACTGAAATTCCCCGCAAAAATGACCGATTCAACCGTTCCGGCTCGCCCGAACTCATCTTTTGAAATCTCTACCACTTGCCACTTCTGACTGGTCAAATCTATCCGCGATGCCTCCAACAGATTTACCCCTTTCCCCGGACTCAACGCCACGGTGAACCGGGCGACATCGGGCAATGCTATCTCTCCTGGACGGATGGCAAAACGCAGCGTGTATCCGAAACGATCCAATTGAACAGGGGATGGAAACGTGATATTCCAACCCGAGAAACTCTTCTCGACCCGAAACGCCGCAGCTACACTTCCCTTATGGATCATCTCGGATGTGGTGAGATGGTTCATTTCTACCTTACGGCCGGTTTCCATCGACCACTCCTGGTCGGTTCCCTCATCTAAAATCACCCGATCCTCGGCCGGCAGGACGACCATCGGTCGAGAAAATCGCGTCCAGTGGGAACCCAGTGATGTTTGCTGATCGATCATCACCGTTATCGTTTTCAGACCATTTGAAAAGTCGATCGGCAAGAGCATTGCATCCAGTTCATAGGTGCCATCGTTTCGCTCTCTGAGAGGAACGGCAGGATCTCTCCCCAGTGGACTCAGATCAGCCGTTACCTGGGTTATTTTCGCACCGGCTTCGAAAAGAGCGGGCCGGACCGTCCCTACGAATGCCGATCCCACGACCAGCGTTTCAGGAGGAGCTGTCGTTGGGTGTACGACGTGGTATTCCCTTTTTCCCTCAATGACGCGAATCTTCTGATCGACGGGAATATCGGTCAGTACATCCACCTGCCCGGACGGCCAGCGGATCTCCAGTTCGTCTACCTGCGTGCGCTCCCCCAGGCCGAAATGCGCCACCATTTCGTGCTGGTGGAATCCCAGCCCGCCCAGTATCTCGCGCATCTGGCGCAGATCTCCGGAGGTGGCAATCACCCGTGCACCGATGCCGTTGCGATTGCTCTGCACGCCGACCAGCTCCACCCGCAGCCAGTGGTTGACACGGCCGTTGTTGCGATACAACCCCCCAAATATTACCCCAGAGGGGGCATTACTTCCGAACAGCACATCGAGGAAACCATCCAGGTTGAAATCCCCCAGCACCGGAAAATTACCAACCCCCGCAATTCCATACTGGAACGAGGCGTTTGTAAAGATGCCATTGCCGTTGTTCAGGAAGAGGTAATTGGGCCAGCCGATCAGCAAATCCAGATCCCCGTCGTCGTCCACATCACCCAGACTTACCCCCCAGAGACTCTGGGCAAACAACTCCCCCAAACCGAGGCTTTCCAAGACATCCAGGAACTGTCCCCCCAGATTCAGCAGCAATTGTTGGCGGAATCGTTTCTGCTCGCCTATGATATTGGCTTGAAAAATATCCAGGTCGCCATCATTGTCGATATCGCCGACAGCCACACCCCAGGCAGGCCCCACATCGTCGATTTCGCTGGTCGTAGCATCCCGGAAGCCCCCCAATCTGTCGTTCAGAAACAGGCGATTTCGGTCATTATATACTCCTACATAGAGATCGGGCCAGCCATCGCCGTCAAAATCCCCGGCCGCCATGCCGCCGTAACTTCCCCCACTTTCCGTATGTAATGCCAAGTTCAAACCGGTCTCGTCGGTCACGTCCGCAAAGGTACCGTCCCCCCGGTTACGGTAGAACCGATTCCGCGAAGTCGAGTCCTCCCAAGATACGTTTCCTGTATACAGATCGATGTACCCATCCCGGTCGTAGTCCAGCCAGATGGCGTTGAACGTGAGGAGTGAGTCGGTCAAACCGGCTTCCCGGGTCACGTCGGTTAATACCCCCCGGTCGTTGCGCAGAAGCAGATTTACCCCCTTTCCTCCTCCGCGAAGGCCCCCAACGGGCACGAACAGATCCAGATCCCCGTCGTTGTCGAAATCCCCGAAGAGCACTCCTGAACCTTTGTAGCTCTCCCCTGAAAAGAGGGGCTGTTCCACAAACCGGCCCCCCATCTCGTTGCCCCACAGCGTCGTCCGCCCACGCCCCTCCCCTTCGGTCAACAGCAGGTCAGGCCATCCGTCGTTATTGTAGTCTCCCCAGGCCGCGCCTTCGCTCGAAAATAGGGATCCTTCGAGTTGATCGGTCATACCTGTAAAGAACGTCTGGGCAACCACCGGGGGGACCAAAAGCAAACCGATCCAGCAGACGGCGTGGGACAGGAACATCGAGCGGGGAGATACAGGGGTAGGCATGACGGATCCCTCTTGATTGAGTGAGGGAGGAGAATCGATAGAAAGAGAACAGGCACGACTTGCACCCAAGAAACCAGTCTCACGGATAGGATACGAAAAAAAACGCCGGGGAAAAATAAATTTTGAATAACCGAGAGAATGAAATGCAGGATGTGCAGCCGAGGAAAGAGGAAAAACCCGAGCCGGATTCTCGAGTTGGGCACCCGGCTCGACGTCCCATGTTCCCGCTCACAGGGTAAGCACTGAGACATGGGATGGGTCATAAGACAAAAAAAGAGGGTTACGAGACGGTAAAAAATCTCGTAACCCCTTGTTTTATATGGTGAGCCCGCCGGGGTTCGAACCCGGGACCTACGGATTAAAAGTCCATTTTAACGCCCATCCCAAGCCATTCCCTGAGAAAGACTTACACGCCTAACTACTTGACCCGCCAATCATTTAACTTTATAATAGGCCATATCTGTTGCGGCTACCCAGAGCAGTAATTGCAGGTCCATTTGCAAGAAATTTGCAAGAAATCTGGAAAAGGATACGATATGGCACGCATTTCAAAAGGTCGTCAATCTGTCGGACGCGCCAACATTCATAAAGACGGAAGATACTGGCACGTCCAGTATACCGGACTGGACGGCAAAAACGTCCGATACTCCCTGAAAGTCACCAACAAAGAAATTGCAGAACGCAAGGCTCGGCAGATCTCCGACATGCTGGAAGCGGGTGATGATGTGGCCCTCTACCACCAGGCCAAGTCATCGGAACAACGGATACCACTCTCCACCTTCTTGGACATCTTCGAGAAGGATTTCACCGGCTGGCGCGAGTCTACCTGGCGCGGCAATCGCTCTCGATTAAATATAATCAAAGAGGCGCTGGGCGACTACCCGCTCGATTCGATTACCCACCAGCACATCTCTTCCTTCCTCCGCGAAAAATGTGATGTAAAGATCAGCAATAAATACCGAGAATATACCTTCACCCCCGCCTCACAAAACCGCTATCTGGCCACCCTAAAGACGCTATTCAAGATGGCCGTCGAGTGGGATTATATCTACCGCTCGCCCGCCGATCGAGTGAAGATGATTAAAGAGCAGCAGATCCCCCCCAAGGGTTTGACCGAGCAAGAGTTCGAAGAGCTGCTGGGCAAGATAGATCACGAGTATGTCTGGCAAGTCGTCGCCTGGGCGGCCGACACGGGGATGCGTCGTTCCCAAATAGCCGCTCTCCGTAAGGAACACATCAACCTGCGGCGCGGTGAAATCCGCGTCTTTTCCCAAACCAAGACGGGCGAATACCGCATCCTTCCCGTGGCGCAGGGAGATCCTGAATGGGTACGGGGCAATCCAGCCCGCCCCCTGTGCGAGCGCGTGTGGCATCTACTCCAGCAGCTGTGCGAAGATCGAAAAGAGAAAGACCCCCTCTTCCCAGATCTGCTTCTGCACTATACCCTGGTGCGGAAACGCCTCCAGGCGGCAGCCAATGAGGTTGGCATGGGTCACACGACCTTCCACCATCTACGCCACACCTTTGCCACGCGTGCCCTGGATCTGGGAGTTCCGCTGCGCGATGTGCAGGAGCTGATGGGCCACAAATCCCCCATAATGACAGAGCGCTACGACAATGCCCGACCTGAAAGGGTCCGACGAACCATTGATGCGCTGGTCGAATAGGTGCCCAGCGTGTACCAGATTCCGGCCGACTTGGCCGAGGTGGTGACCGCCTGGCCCGAGTTGCCCCAAGAAGTCAGAGCGGAGATTATGGCAAAGGTGAAGAGTGCAATCTGATGCGGTTGCGTAGCAGAAAGAAAGGAACCCCGACCACGCCGTGATTTAATCAACTCCAGCGACAGTTGCTCATCCTGTTGAATTGATCCCCTGCCTGCCCGATCATGATGGGTCACCAAGCTCTATAGTCCCCATCTTGCCAACACGTTGGCTTATTCGGCATCTGCGGCACAACGAAAACCTATGGGACTCTCGCCCTGTTCACCGGGCTGCATATAGAAGCGATATACGCAGCTCGCTCGTCTTCGCGGTGCCTCCATTATCCAGGCGCCGCCTCGCAACACATGGTCAGCCTGAAGGTCATCGTGAATCGGATTCTCGGGATTCAGATTATCTACATCCGGTCGATATGCATCCTGACACCATTCCCATACTCCCCCGGTCATATCGAACATTCCATAGCCATTAGCGCTGTCAACACGCAGAGGAAACTCATCGACCTTATCCTGATGAGTGCGTGCATCCGTAAGCCTGGGGTCAAAATGGTCGCCATACCCGTACTGCAAATCCTGGGGGCCTCGGCAGGCGCGTTCCCATTCGGCTTCTGTGGGCAGACGTTTCCCTAGCTTTTCACAGTATTCTTTGGCATCGAACCAACTCACGCCCAACGCCGCACGGATGCTTGGATAGTTGGGGAAAATGGACTTGTAAGTCGGAAAAACCGCTCTGAACGCCGCGACTGATACCTCTCTCGTATCCAGATAAAAAGATCTGAGTTCGACTCGGTGAGGAGGATTGTCTTCTTTATCGGTACTGCCCAGGACAAAAGTACCTCCCTCGACAAGTGCCATACCCTCCGCCTTGACCAGCGGAGGGATGATGCGATGCACTTCTTTACCCCCTTCTATGGAAATTTCCTCGCGGTGAACGATAAATCCAGGTTTGCGTGTTCTCACCTGATATCTTCCCGCAGATAGTTCTGATCTGATTCTGCCTTTGCCCAATTCCCGCCACTCCCCGTTCTCTCCCTTGCGCACTTCGATCCTGGCCCCATCATCGCTCCGTAGAGAAAGTATCCCCGGCAGATCGAGAATCAGTAGGTACCCATCCGATGGGAGAAAGACAACCTCTTCGATGCTCCCGTATCCCTTCACTTCGACCAAATGCTCTCCGGGCCATAGACACAGTTCTAACCGACCGTTCTCGATTCTTCCTTTTTCTTCTCGATCAATTGCGACACTGGCACCCTCTAAGGCTTGAGGAGCCTGAATCGTCAGTATTCCACCTTTCCCCCGATGTCCGCACACTACCTCTTCCAGCAATGCGAAAACGACATCACCCAGAGCCACTTTCCCCTTTTCAATCTCTGCCTCCGAACTGTAGGGTTTCGCCCGTGTGGTTTTCAGGCGTGCGACTTCCCTTTCGCCTTCCCTCTTGACTAATTTCACCCCATTTCCCAGGCCCATTTCCCTCCCAATGCTTACCTCCACCTCGTCCCGGCTCAAGATCTTCAGGATCTCGCCGCTAGGAGCTAATCCGACCTTGACCCGATGGGCGAGTCGCTCCGCAATAAAACTGATATTTTCAGATGCAGGCGCGGAAAAATGGGCAAATCCCTTGCTACCATCTTGGAGGTCATAAATCACTACCTCATATTTCGCATACCGCTCCGAGCCAGTGCGGTAGATATTGACTTTTAGATACTTCTCCGCCCCTTTAAGCTCTCCCATCTCCACCTGATAATCCTCGCTGATCTCTGGGCCTAGTTGTCTCTCCCACTCTTTCATCACTTCATTTTGCTCATTTTCATTCAGGACAAATTCGATAAAGGGAAATTGGCTCAGTTTCCGGTGGAGATCGGAGATCAAGACTACAATTTCACTGGAATCATCGTGGGCGCTTGCATATCCCGGAACCAGATAGATTCGGTGCGGTTCCCCAACGCCTGCGCATACTGTCTGAAAGCTCAGGAAAACCAGGAAGAGGCATGACCAGTTGTAAGACATATTTAATTCATCCCTCAGGAGCTGTTGAGTTATTCTGAATAGCCTGCTGATTGATCCCTAAAAAGCCCGTTTGCGTCCTTGATGTTGCGTTTTTTGACCATTTCAGAGGGTGTTCGGACCTAAAAATCCGCTCAAAATCCTGATATTTGTTTTAACTCAACAGCTTCTCAGGGGTTGATTTCTCTCTTCAGGTGCGTGCTCAGCTCTTTGTAAACTAGGCCTGCAGCCTTTTCAATGGCCCGTCGCCCGGCTTCCTCTTTTTCCAAATGATAGCCTTTAACCCTATCCAATTTGGTGCTGTAGAGTTCCTCGCCGGTCTTCAGGTCCTGCAAGCGGACAGTTACCGTGGCGTAGCACCAGTTGATTTCCCCCTTCTTGGTGAAAAGTCGTGAACTGGCGCTGCCTTCCAGTAGGAGATCTGCGTCTTGTACGGTTTCGGAAAAGATCCCCTTCATCTGGCCGGCGATCTGTTTTTTCAGGAAATTTTCGAGATACGAATCGGAGACCACCGTTCCGAGGTTTTCTTCTTCAATGCGTATCATGACCCGTTTTTCCTGGGTCGAAATAAAAAAACGGGCCTGCCCACCTCCGATGCGCGCCAGTGTCTGACGCACCCCCTCAACCTGGTTTTCCTCCTGACCGACCAGTTCCTCCAAGTCTAGATGCGCTTCGACCACATTGGCCGGCTCTTCTGTTGTCACCTTAAAAACCCTGCAGGCGGCTTGTCCCCTCACATCTGTCCGCACTTTTTTTTCCAGTTCTCCCATTCCCTTGATAAACTCAAATTGTAGCGGCATATTGCCCAAAGGGTTGTCCTGATAGCTCGCTTGGACAACCAGAGGAGCGCTCAGAGGCTGCCCAACTCTCACCTTCCGTCGGTTTGGTGACTGGGCGGCGATTTCTACCCCTCCCAGAAGGTCTCTCACCGAACGCTCGATTTCATTGTTGAGCAGAATATTTCTTCCCTGGAAAACTGCCTCCACCGGCAATCCAAGGAATTTTCGGATCGCCGCCATCCCTCTCAGGTGAGACTTCAGCGCCCCCCCAATTCGCTGTTCCCTCTCTTCCGCCACTCCGGCCCGGTAGTGATCCAGAGCCAGTTTTCGCGCGTCATCCAGCTCCTTTTGCAGCTTATCCCTCACTTTTTGCTTCTCCAATTTCAAGAGGATCCAGTATTTTCCCTCCTCTCTCCACTGGTCAACCAGCTGGTAGTCAGTGATAACCTGCGTAGCCAGCAGCTTAATCTCCTGCTGGAACTCGGACTCGATCTCTTCCACCCGTCCCTTCCCTACCCTTCTTTCTCTCGCCATCTCCATCGAGCGCACCTCGCTGACCACCTTTACCTCGATCCCCTGCGCTAGCTGGTTCAGAGCCTGTGCCCGGGCTGGATCCCATCCTTCTGCAGGACCGCCGACACCGTAGTAGCTGCTCTCATCCTGGGGAGGCATTTCGATCCAGTAGGGCCTGGTGGCGGACTGATTCGATCCCCTGGTGGTGGACTGGCTCGATCTCCTGGTGGTGGGCTGGCTCGCCCCCCTGGTCTCCCCTCCTTCTAATTCACCCAAAGCCTCTTTGCTTCGTCTGCGAATCTGTTCCGTATCCAGATCCACTTTCGAGGAGGCACAACCGGAAATACTAACAGCCCACAGCAGAGGCACCAGATAGAGCATATGCCTTTTCTTCAAGAGTTTTCCCTCCAACCGGAAATCTTCGGCCTCATAGACCAGACTGCTGAAATACCTCTCGAGCGAAGATGACGGGAAGCCCCCAGTTGATTCCCTGTATGTGAGTACCTTGCTTGTCGACGCTTCCTCCCTGATTGATAGCGATTACTCTACCATCCCCGTTGAAAACAGGTCCTCCGCTTGCACCGGGAGCACTCACAAGGTTGTATTTGATGCGCTGAGGAAATTTGTTGGTGATACTTCCAGGAATCAGATCCGCTTTTACTTGCCCGCTGACCTGGCCTTCCATCGCCAGCGGGAAGCTCATGCAGACCACCTTGTCTCCGTCCTTTACATTGCCCCAATCCGGATCGATCTCCACACTGATGTAATCCCGAAGCGGTTCCCTGAACTTCAACACTGCCACATCTTGAGAGGGATGTACGTCTACTACATCGACAGGATATTCGCGCGATTGCCCCTGTAGTCTGACTGTGAGTTGTCCAGATCTTCCCGCGTCTGCCAACGAAGATTTATAAACCGATGGCTGCACGACATGTTTGTTGGTTATAACGAAAAGTTCCCCTCTGTGGGCGTAGAGAAATCCGCTTCCGTAAGATTTTCCTTCTTCCGAGACGTTACTAAAGACCTTGATCCGCGTTCCATCGATCTGGGTATAGGTGTGTTCCTGAGATCCCTTATCCAAAACCGGTTCGTTGAAGGCCAATTGTTGGTGGATCACCATGACCACCGAATCGCGATAGGGTAAGGCCTTCTGCTCAATCGGCTTCACAATGAAAATAGCGAGGAGCACCCCCAGGATTGCGATACATCCTACCCCTGCTATGGCAATCCTGGTAACTTTCTCTCGTATTTTTTTTTCTGTGTGCTCGTGCTCGCGCTCAATTTCAATCTGGACATTTCTCTGGACGTTTTCCAACTGCTCCTTGATCCAGGTGGTTCTGATAGCATGACTTGAGGTTTCATGCGGGCTCCTTGCCTGCGCCATCTGCTTCTCGGCCCGCTGTGAGAATAGCTGAATGATTCGGTTCCAGGGCAGCTCCAGTTTCTGGCCCAGGGTCACTCGATCCACCACCTGGAGCGTCTGATGCTCGATAGCCTGGCCGTTGGCATAAGTATGATTCAGGCTATTCAAATCGTAGATATGGAACCCCTTCCCCGCACCCAGAAAGCAGATTATGGCGTGGTAGCGAGATACGTGCGGATCATCGAGCTGGATCTCATTATCGCTTGCCTT